>Ga0172363_10001968_pt1 | contig 16562 bp, 17 predicted proteins | sample LakKivs2_kivu2a2_FD_114541 | JGI IMG/M metagenome (GOLD analysis project Ga0172363, IMG submission 114541) | Sediment microbial communities from Lake Kivu, Rwanda - Sediment s2_kivu2a2 | ecosystem: Environmental > Aquatic > Freshwater > Lake > Sediment | place: Rwanda: Western Province, Lake... | reverse complement strand
GATAGTCATATCAGCCGAAACCACGCCTTCCACAGAAAAAATAGTTGAAAGAAAAACCATTGTCCACGAAACTCGCATTGAACCCAATGTGATAGGGACAATTAGCGAAAAAATTAAAGCACAACTATTTACCAAATTTGGATTCATAAAGCCTAAACCAGAAGATATTCAACTCGTTTCCATCGACAAGTACTACGAACCGTACATAATGGTCAGTGGCAGATATTTTGTTGATTACTATCGCAAATGCACCTACGCAGTCAAAGTTGACAACAGAGTCAAAGAAATCATTCTTTCTAATCAAAAGTACAAGCCCATCCAGACGACGGATTCCTCAGCGAAAGACAGCAATCTGCTTAAACTTCACGGAGAGGAGCGGCTAACGACTGAGATTAAGGCCTCTCTTATCTTAGACAAGTTTGGACAAGAAATCGCGCCTGGAGAACTCGTATCCACTACTCCGGAGGAAAACCCTGAAGAAATATTGGCAGCATTTGGAGTAAAAGAAAACGCTCAGAACGATGATGTAGATATCATTCGGTCTAAAATATTCAAACGCCCAAAAAATATAAACAGACTTGTCACTGAGCTCTTTGAAGTTAACGAGCGAGCCATAATCTACACTCCAAGGTTTAGAGTTCTGTACACAAACTTGAAAACAGGCGAAATGAAAGCTGTGGAATTTGATGGGATCACAGCACAGAGAATCCAACATCCTCGTCCTCAATTTCCCCAAAAATCAATCTAAATTTCTTTTTGACCCACAAGGCAATGGATTTAAACCTGTTTGGTTCTAATCCCCTCTAACCCGCTGAATTACAATCCATGTTCGACCAAGTTCTTTGCTTTTTCCAAAACTTCTCTTTCGTTAGCATAAGCCAAAATTTGCAGCGCTTTTGAAATGGGAACCCATTCAACTTTGTCTACTTCAGAATCATGATTATCCACAGAACCCTCATAGTATTTCAAAAGGTAAAAATGAACTGTTTTGAAATAATGTTGCCCTTTTCCATAGAAGCCATACTGTACTTGCCCGATTTTCTTAACTATTTCACCTTTTAAACCAGTCTCCTCTTTAACTTCCCTTAAGGCTGATTCTTCAACCGTCTCTCCCTGTTCAATCAAACCCTTAGGTAAGCACCAAATCTTCTCTCTCCTCTTAAAACACAACGCCACCTCAGCATGGTCTTCAACTATTCGGAAAATGACCCCGCCAGCAGACACGAGTTGTCGAGTTTTTAAACTCATTGTTATTCCTTCATTCGCTTTTTTATTGCATACTAAATAAACATTCCATTGAATTTTTAGACTTTGCATAATTTGAACCATCAACATAAAAAATCTAAACAATGATTTGAATCCATTCAGACTCAGCACTACTCGCTTCGCTTATTATGTGGCTGAGCAACTATGGTTTTCTAGTTAGTGATACATGAGTTTATCTTCGTATTTTTTAAGGTGCTTGTTGGCTTCGCCTACGTCCATGAATAATGAATCAACCCGTTCTACGTCTTCAGCTTTCACTGTTTTGTGTTTCATGGTTGCAGCATTTTGAGAAGCTAAGCTTAGAAGCTGCACAGCATATCTAAGAGAAGACTTAACCCCTATTTCAGTCAGTTTCTCTAAAGCAGCGTCGTCAAGAACTGCTTTTTCTTCACCTGCCCTAATGTGCAGGATTTCCTTTATGCTCTCCGCGTCATACTCGCTGGTGGCAATTATGACAGAACGATCTACAAGATCCAGCGGAAAACCCAATGGGCTTTTGACGTCTGTGCCACGAATCGTTGTAACACCTCTGTTTGTCGCCAAAATAATTATTGGGACAAGCTCGCTTTCCAAAGCTCTGCCGAGAAAGCTGAACGCCTCCAAATCCAGCAAGTGGCTGTCGTCAATGAATAGAACGCCTGGATGGATGAATGCTTTACCTTCGTCAACAAGTTTTTTGACAGATTCGTCGACAGCTGTTCTGATTTCAGTGTCTATCTCTTTTGTTTCAGCGCCACCGAAAAAGAGCGAAAACATGCTACCGCCCGCTCGGTTTCTGGCGTTTATTTCATCCATTCCCGCAAGAGTAAGCATATAAACAAATTCTTTCTCCTTCAACACGTCGCCTGTAGGTCTAGGAACTTTCTCGCTGGTGTCGACATCGTAGGTTTTGCCTTTCGCGCTTTCTAAGCTCAATCCCAAGTTTGCAATTCTGCCCGTTTCAGCATCGATTTGGATAATATATCCTTCGGTTATTCCCTGCTGAATTATTTGCTGTGCGATAGAGGCGCCTGCTTCTATGGTTTTTTCCTGTTTATCTGTTTTCAAGGTTATCCGCACGCTTTCTGGAACCTTTTGATATGGATTATAAGGATGCGACGTGGTTCGCACATCGATGCTTACAACTTCGCCTTCGTACACCTTGCGCATTTCATGTATCTCAACGCCGATACACTTTCTAATAGCCTCAATCAAAACCTCAGTCTTCTTGCGTTCGCTGCTGTAGATTTCGCTACCACTCATTTGGATGAAAGGAACGTTGGCGCCAAGTTCTCTAGATATAGCCACAGCGATGGCGGTCTTGCCAGTTCCCGGAGGACCAGCCAAAATCACAGTTTTCCCACTCAACTTCCCTTCTTTAATCATCTGAACCACTAAGCCTGCCGCTTCTCGAGCTTTTCCTTGACCTACCATGCCATCCTTAACCTTGACAGCTTTCAAATTTTTGTCTAAGCCTAAACCCTTGATGTGAGTGTGAGACCCTACACGTTCGAAGCGGCTTGGTTTTGTAGGCACTTCTTTTATAGCAGGCACAAAAAACCTCCAGATTATTCTCCAACTTTCTATTTTGTGCAAATATTTTGAGAAATAAAAATTTATCGTTTTTCTAAAAATACAAGCTACGTAGTTAGTTTATTTGATATATTCTTTCCAATGTTATCTTCGCCTATTTTGAAAGTTTCACGCTCTTCTATTTTCAATATGGCTTTCAAGGCTTCAGAGTCAAGTTCGCTGACAAGGTTTAATATTTCTCTCTTAGCCAATTCAAGATGCTTTTTCAGCACATCCATATTCTTGTACAGTATTCCAGCCAGCGGACAGATTTTTTCCATTTTCAGATGCCATTCAATTTTTCGGGTTTTCATGTTTATGTCAAATGTTATTGGACCCGCAACGCACGTTTCTGGCTTTACAGAATGAATGAGGCACTTCCTAGTTTTCTTATCATAAAATATGCAATATCCTTCTGCTTCCTCTTTTGGAAAAACGTATTCTGCTTGAACAAAAGGATTGACAAAAGCGATTCCTTGCCCCTCTAAATAAGCCTCTATAATTTGTTTACGTCTAACGGTTAGTGGAGGCCTAGTGCCTTGACAACAAGCGCCTTCACAACGATTGCAAACGTCGAAAAAACTGCTCTCCCTTCTGTTTTGAACTAGCATATGGGCAACGCCGTCATTTTTCAGAAATATGGTTGATTATCGATAAGGCTCTTTATAAGCATTGAGTAAACATTGATTACTGCTTCTTTGAAATCCGTTTTTTGAGCTTTTCTCAGAACCCTTTCTCGTATAATCTCCGACAAATTCCCACGTTCTATCCGCTTCCGTATTATCGAAAGATACTTCTTCTCTTCTTCTGTCGCATTTTTCCAAGCAACCTTTAAAAACTGTTGACAGACTTGACGTGCCGTTTGTCCGTTTGGATGCGCAACTTTTGCGTCTAACCCCATTCTTACAACTGAATTAAAATCTTTCACCAAAATCTCATGCGGCAAGAATTCTGTTTTGTTTTCCATAAGTCCCCTAAGCAGTGCTCTTATGAAACAACTTAATGCAACATCCGACTTAACGCATTCTTGCTCATCCATCACACGTATTTCTATCGCTTTCCTGTCACACCTAAAAATTACCCCCCGCGAGTTAACCCAGTCCTTAAAGAGAAGACACTCATCCACTCCAGCATGCGCTAGGTCCAGCGAATACCTCCCAATAATCTCCTTTTCATACTGCTCAAATGAGGATACATATTCTGGGATTACATCACCAGTTACCGAAGAAACTTCCTTCTGGTTCAGCATATAAAAATACAATCTGTTATCAACATTTTCTCCAAATTTTCCTTCATAAACAGGAGACGAAGCCGAGATTGCAGGCAAGTAAGCACAAATTTCCGAGAGCAGGTTATGCATGAGAATGGCGTTTTCTTGGTTGGAGTATGGAATGTTTAGTTGAAAACTCTGGATGTTAAGCCATCCATGCTGATTCAGGTTGAAGACTTTGCTATAAGCTTGGTAAATTTTCCTATGGCGATGAGGCCAAACTCCAGTCTCTTCAAGTTTAAGTAAAGGGTGCATGCCAGCCCCGAGGAGACACGCTTTATATTTGCTTTCCAAAAAATCTGTGAGAGTCAAAACTGCTGCATGCATGGTTTCCTCAAAGTTTTCAGGCGACCTGAAAGGCATGTTGGGTTTAATTTCCATAACATGCAACTGGATTTCTTTTCCAAAAGCAAAGTTTGATAACTCTACAAAATTCACAACACGCCCATGGAAATCCTTGATGATTTTGTCCACGATGGGTAAAGCGTCTAGTTCTTCGTTAACCAATGAAAATTCATGTTCTGGACCTAAGACCTCTAGGCTTTTATACGTACCAGTTCCTCTTTCAATCTGTTTGGTTCCTGAATGTGAATATAAATGTACAGTTAATTTTAAATATGACTGTTACGATACCGTGCATCCAACCATCTGGTGTTACATTGGTGTTGGTCGTATCAAGCATCGACCTAACGGCAGATTTGCCTATAGTGAACCCATCGGCGTTTCTCGAGTCATCAGTTAAAGATTTCACGCTCAACATCAATAACGATTACCGATATCTCAAAACAGGATACTATGTGTCTTTACACGCGGAGATTCTGGGCAATCCAGTAATTCCTTCAAGTGAAAATATTATTGACGCCTATAGAACCCCCATTCTTTTGCTCAGAGCCTCAAAGGCTGGAATTCCAACAATGCCTTACTTAGTAACGGGCTCGGTGAAGCAGATAATCTCTGAATTCAATTTTCCAGTAGTTATATTTGCTGTCAACCCATTCTCTTACAATGGCTTTAAAACAGCAAAAAACAGAAGCGCTCTTTACAGAGCTGTAAAAAGTCTAGGCATGAACTACAAATTTGACGTTTGTGCACAACCTCTAAAGGGCGAAATGGTTTCGCTTAAATCCATCTTCGGAAGATGCGAACTAGACGGGGATGTAAGCAAAATCTCAGAGAAAATATACGAGGTCTTTAAGATTCCAATTTGCAAGTTACACATTCAACGCATCCAAGAAAAAGCTTACTTGTGCGGGTTTCAACCTTTAAAAAACGAAGAGATCAGCCCGCATGATTTGAAAATAATCTCTAACAAAATTTCTCAAATTTCCAAAAATGGTGAAAACCTAGTTGGCTAGTATAGCCTGTTTTGTTGAGAAATATAATTTTACAGACCCAAAAGAAGCTAAAGCCCTCCAGAACTTCAAAACCACCGCAGAAACAATGGGTCACAAATTCAATTTCATGTTTAGAGAAAACCTCCTCGAAATCCCAAAACACGACGCTGTCTTCATCAGAGCAACAACAGACCCCCTTTTCACCGCCTACGTAGTTTCTAAAACAGCATGGGAACTGGGCCTAAAAGTGGTTGACGACCCAAAGTCAATTCGGATTTGCGGAAACAAAATTCATTTGTACGAACTTTTTAAAAAATATGGCGTTCCACACATTCCAACAGTGTTCTTAAACAAGAATGAGTTGCACCACAAACGAATCTTGGATATTTTCAGAAACTTTGGAAGACCAGTTGTTGTTAAAGCCCCATACACAAGCTTTTCAAAGTATGTGGAGAAAGTTGCTTGTGAAACAAGTTTTCGCGATGTTGCAAAAAGATTTTTCAGAAAATCTGACGTTTTAGTGGTGCAGAAGTTTATGCCCTCAGCCTTCGATTGGAGAGTTGGGGTCTTGAACGGCGAGGTGTTGTATGTTTGCAAGTATATGGTGCCTAAAGGCAGATGGAAACATGGCGCTAAACGCAGAGGCAAGCCTAGCTTCATTTGGGGTAGAACAATATCGCTCAAAAGAGAAAACGCGCCCGTGAAACTGAAAGAAACGGCTTTGAAAGCGTGCGAAGTTGTTGGAAGTGGACTTTACGGAGTAGATATCAAAGAGATTAACGGCGATTACATTGTGGTGGAGGTGAATGATAACCCAAGCATTTACGCAGGCCATGAAGACCTGAGAGATAAAGATGTTTACAGCAAAATAGTAGCCTATCTAGTTGACTAATAATACATGAAAACTTCTACCCCTAAACCACCACTTCTATAGATTTAATGTGTAAGAGATAATTTAATAAAGTTAAAATTTCAAGTTTCTGAATTGACAGTTAAAGGAGAAAATTGCATGTTGAAAAACGTTGTTGAAGATTATACTTTTTTTGAGGGCATATCTGTCGACGAGCTTGTTTTGCAGATGGAAAAAGCTTGGGGGTTCACGGCTGGTAAGCTAGCTTTAGGTGTGAGAATATTAGAGAACATGATTAAGGATAAGAGTTGCGTAAAATTCCTTTCTTTCACTGGAAATCTCGTGGCTACTGGAACCAGAGGCGCTTTGAAAGAACTTGTTAAGCGTAATCTTGTTGATGTTGTAGTTACAACTTGCGGGACTCTCGATCATGATATTGCCAGAAGTTGGGAAAACTATTACAAGGGCTTATTCGAAATGGATGATGCTAAACTTCGCCAAAAAGGCATAAACCGCTTGGGAAATGTTCTGGTTCCAAACGAGAGTTATGGCATAATAATCGAAAAGAAAATGCAAGTGCTACTTCAAAGTTTATGGAAGGAAGGCGTCAAGGAAATTACAACTCACCAGTTATGCCATGAAATAGGAAAAAGAATCTGCAACGAAAGCTCCATCCTATACTGGGCAACCAAAAACAACGTACCTGTTTACGTGCCTGGCATCACAGATGGTGCTGTGGGATACCATTTATGGCTTTTTTCACAAGACCACGACTTTAAAGTTAATTTGCTAAAGGATTCTGGAGAACTAAATGACACTGTTTTCACGGCAAAGAAGACAGGCGCTTTAATACTGGGCGGCGGCATTTCGAAACATCATACGCTTTGGTGGAACCAGTTTAGGAATGGACTAAACTACGCAGTTTATATCAGCACTGCCGAAGAATGGGACGGTAGCTTGTCTGGTGCAAGACCACGAGAAGCAGTTTCGTGGGGCAAGATTAACGAAAAAGCAAAGCGTATTATGATTGAGGGTGATGCTTCACTAATTCTGCCAATAATGGTAAGTTCGCTTATAACTAGGTTAGGCGCTTAATCTAAAGCTGTAGGAGTGAAGTAATTGCAAATTTCAAAACGAGAACTAGTCAAAATGATAGATTCGACGAACGTTAAGGCAGTTGCCACAAAAAGCGAAGTTGAAAAATTATGCAACGAAGCTATTCAGCATGGTTTTCGCTGTGCTGTTGTTAATGCCGTTTACGTGAAATTTGCCGCAAAACTGTTGGAGGGTTCGGATGTTAAGGTTTGCTCAACCGTCGGTTTTCCGTTTGGTGTTTCTCTGTCAGAAATAAAGGCTTTGGAAGCCGTCAAAGCCGTAGAAGACGGCGCAGAAGAATTGGACATGGTCATTAATTTAAGTGCATTAAAATCTGGCGATTATGAATCTGTAAAGCGTGATGTTGCGGCGGTTGTAGATGTTAAACGCTTGTCTAAAGAGATAATTGTTAAAGTCATTATTGAAACTGCTTATTTAACACGAGACGAAAAAATAATCGCGTGCAAACTTGTCAAAGAAGCTGGAGCTGACTTTGTGAAAACGTCAACTGGATTTTTCGGTAAGGGAGCAACCGTTGAAGACGTTAGGTTAATGCGGCAAACCGTAGGCAAGAACATGGGTGTCAAAGCAGCAGGCGGCATAAGAACATACGCTGATGCAGTAGCCATGATTGAGGCTGGTGCAAACCGCATAGGAACAAGCACGGCAGTTGCAATAATAGAAGGAGCGTCTTAAACCTTTTCACATTTTTTCAGGCGCCACTATACCAATGAGATTAAGCGCGTTTTTTAGCACAATTCTTACGGCATCCACTAAGGCAAGTCTTGCGTCGCTAAGTCCGTGCGGTTCAGCTTTGATCACGGGCAATGCGTTGTAAAACGTGTTGAACTTGTCAGCCAAGCTATTTGCATAGTCAGCAATTGAATTGGGCTTGAGAAATTCTGTTGCTTCGATGAAAACATCTGGAAAGCTCGCTAAGTCCAAAACTATTTCATGTTCTATTTTCTCTTTCAGCAGTTTATAGGCTGGTTTTTCTGGTTTTCTTGCAGCTTTTCTTAGGATGCTACAGGCTCTTGCATGAGTGTATTGGATGTAAGGTGCACTGTTTGTTTCGAAGTTCAGTACTCTGTCCCACGTGAACATCACGGTTTTTCCAGTGTCAACCTCGATAAGCGCGTAGCGCACTGCGCCGACCCCTACAAATTCTGCAATATTCTGTTTCTCCTCTTCGGACAACTGTGGAGACCGCTTCGAAACCTCTTCGAAAGCCCTCAACACCGCTTCGTTCATCACTTCGTCAAAGGCAATATAGTGACCCCTTCGGCTGGACATCTTGTAACCCGGAAGTGTGACCAAGTTGTAGGCAAAGTGAACAAGATTATCTGCGAGCATACCGTACCCCAAAGCGTACAAAGCAATCTTCAACTGCAACTGAGCCAACGTCTGATCCATCCCAATAACGTTAATCACCTTATCTGCCCGCTCGAACTTCCACAAATGGTAAGCCACATCCCTCGTAGTATAAAGCGTCGTGCCATCTGCACGCACAAGCGTCAACGATGGAACCTCATGATCCTCACTTAAGCCAAGTTTCGCCTTTAAATCGAGAGTTTCTACAGCCTTTTCAGCGTCAAACTCTAAAACTCCACCTTCTTCATGAACATACGGCGACTTTTCTAAGCTATGAAGGGCTCTTGCGACGCTGCCGTTCCACACGAAATCGCTTTCCCAATCCCACGAATCATAAGAAACCCCTATTCTGCTGAGCGTTTCTCTAAAACCATCCAAGCACAATTCGCTGACTTCTCTAATGAGTCGTTTGGCTTTCTCGTCTCCAGCCTCATACGCTCGGTTCAGTTTGCTAATCGCGCTTTCAGAGTCTTCATCTTTACTTATTTTTACGAGGAGTTCTTCGAAGAGTTGTGGATACTTGCCCTTTAAATCTGCTGCTATTGAAACCCACTCATCCAGTTCTCTGTTGATTTTGATGATCTCATCTTCAGCGTTAACCCTCTTGGCACGTTCAAGTTCTTTCTTTAAACGGTTGATTTCAACAATACAGCTTGTGATTGTGTAAACTTGCCCCACGTAATGGTCGGGTTTTCCCTCAAGCTTAGTCTTGCCTAACTTCAAATAACCGTAAGCCAACACCGAGGATTGACGCCCAACATCGTCTATGTAGTAATGACGCAAAACATTGTGACCTCTGGCGCTGAGTAGCCTAGCAATTGTGTCCCCTAACATGGGGTTTCGAGCATGCCCAATGTGTATTGGATGCAGAGGATTGGCGCTTGTGTGTTCCACAATAATTTTCAAAGGCTTTTCAGTTTTAACAAAGCCATACTCAGCGTCAAGTTGCCCAACTGATTCAATGGTTAAGGCTGAAAACTTTGCGAAATCCAAATGAAAATTTATGTATCCTCCTCCAGCAGGGACAACACGTTCGATTAAAGAAAACTTTGACTTATCCAAGGTTTCAACTAAACGCTTAACCAAAGCAAGAGGCTTCTCACCCAATTGTTTACCAAGTTCAAAACACAATGAAGAAGCCAGTTGCCCAAACTCTGGAGCTGGCGGCTTTTCTAACGCTAGATTCGCGATTTGAATTTCGGGAAAAACCTTCTTAAGAGCGTCTCCTAAAACAGTTTCACATTCTATGCGAAATTGAGCAAACGGATTTTCTGAAACCACTAACACATTCTCCGTTTTTCCAAATTCTCTAAACCTTTAAGAGGAGAAGTTATATTTTAATTTGAAAATTACCGCTTTATTACTGTATGGACGTAAACTACCATGAAAACAAAAATAATCTTTTCAGAAAAATGTCTAGGTTATGGACAATGGCATATAGAAGGACCTGAAAGAGTCAGAAAAACCGCCGAGATTTTGAAAGATTTGGGTTACGAATTTTTGGAGCCTCAGCCTGCCAGCGAGGACGACTTGCTCAAGGTGCATAACATGGATTACGTTTGGAATGTTAAGAAAAGCCTAGTTGACGACCCAGACACACCCGCATATGAAAATATTTACGAGTTTGCGAGGCTTTCGGCTGGTGGCGCCATTCTCGCTGCCAAGGTTGAAGGATTTTCAATTATGCGTCCTCCAGGGCACCATGCAGGAAGAAACGGTGCTGCGCTTGGAGTGAACACGCGGGGATTCTGTTATTTTAACAACATTGCAATAGCCGTCAAACATTTGGGTAAACCTACGTTGATTTTGGACATTGATGGACATCATGGAAATGGGACACAGGAAATTTTTCTCGACGATAAGGATGTGACTTACGTGTCTTTGCATAGGCACCCAAACTATCCTGGCACGGGAGCAGTTTCTGAGACGAATTGCTTGAATTTTCCGTTGCCGCCTGACTGCGGAGATGAAGAACACATAAGAACACTTGATAAGGCGTTGAGTTTGGTTGATGTGGATAGATTTGAGACAGTGGCAGTTTCGGCTGGTTTCGATACACATGCGGGAGATTTGGCTTCGCTTGGATTAACTGAAAAAGGTTATAAAGAAATCGGCGAGCGAATTGCTGAATTGAAGAAGCCCACGTTTTTTGTTTTGGAAGGTGGATATCAAGGTGAAAACGTAGGAAACGACATACATCAACTACTAAAAGCATACGAAAACTCGGGAAAAACCTAGAGGGTAGGCTCCGTATTGGTTGATTTCGAAGCCAAAAACAACATAAAAAACGCTGGAAAGTTTTGGCGGGCCCGAGTAGGTTTTGATCCCCGTTTAAATTCCCCATGTTGAAAACGCTGATTCAAAAGCGTGAAAAGGCAAAACCTAAGTTCATATCTCTCATATGCTGCCATAAGATTTTCCGATTTTCTATTGAAAAACTGTTGTGAACTCTGAACGGTTTGAATCCAAACGGACTACTAAACACGCTCCATTCTAGGCGTGCTATTTCTCTGCGAATTTTGCGATTTGAACATGCTCTTGCATTTTTCACATTCACAGTTAACAGTGCGACCGCTTGTGACATTTCTTTTTATAGTCCATTCTAAAAGAGGTGTAATTGATTCTCTAAGTTCTACACCGTTCTTTGTGAGTGAGTACTCGACTCGTGGTGGTATTTCAGCAAAAAATTCTCTTTCGATCAAGCCCTCTGCTTGCAGCTCTTTAAGCCTATCTGAAAGAGTTCTTGGGCTAACGCCATGCAATTCTTCCATAAGTCTATTGAACCTTAGCTTTCCGTAAATACCAATCGCATTGATAATAAGAAGAGCCCATTTCTTGCTGATAGTGCTCATGAAATCTTCAAGAGGGCAAAAACAATGACTGTCACTTTCATTGTTCATAATTACTTACCTTCTCGACATCAAGTATGTAAATATACACGTTGTGATTTAAATACTATACTTTTCATAGTTACTTTATCAAAGAGACCCATGCTGTGCATGGAGGAAAATTGTTGGAAAACAGGTCTAGAGAAATTGAAAGCATAAGAAAGAGATGGAATGAGCACGCTGAGAGATATGATGAATGGTACAAAACTTTTCATGGAGCTGTTGAACATCATGTGGATTGGAAACTGCTAAGGAAGCATTTACCGCAAAACAGAGATGCAAGGATATTGGATGCTGCAGGCGGTACTGGAAGAATAACACTTCCCTTGGCGAAGATGGGTTACTCGGTTACTCTATGTGATATCTCTCCTGGAATGTTAAGTGTGGCAAGGCAAAAACTGCAGAGAGCAGGAGTTTTAGACAAGGTAGAGATCTGTGAGTGCGATGTCTACAAACTTCGTTTTGCCGATGAGAGTTTCGATTTTGTCCTCTGTTGGGATGGAATGGCAGACGCTGCAAAAGAGCTCGTTCGAGTGACAAAGAAAGGAGGAAAGATTTCGATTTTTCTAGTGAATAAGTATGGTGCTGCTATTAGGAAGATTAGCGAAGACTCTGCTTCTGCTCTTGCTTTACTTAGATCAAAATCGAGTTACGTCTACGATGAAGAAAAGAAATACAAAGCTATTGATGTAGAAGAGGCTAGAGAACTCTTTGAAAAAGAAGGAGTCAAAGTTATCAAGATATACGCTGTTTGTGGCATGTTGGATTTACTCTCTATCCCCAAAAAAATTCAAGAATCTCGTAGTTGGGATAGGAAGTTCTTTGACCAAGTGACTGAGATGCTATTAAGACTGAGTAAAGAACCCTCAGTTAAAGGATTATCAAAACATTTGGTTGTATACGGAAAGCGGATTTAAAAGTGCATCGTCTTGACACAGAATTGTGCTATAACTTCACTATTTTAAACCATATTTGAACTTGTTTGCTTTTGGCGGGCCCGTTGGGATTTGAACCCAAGATCACCGGCTCCGCAGGCCAGCGTCCTAATCCAGACTAGACTACGGGCCCTTACACCTAGACTACAGCCCTTCCGAGCTTGAGCCTAGATATAGCAATTTTCGCTTCTTAAACAGTTTTCCACCGTCTGCGTATTCGCCGGTAACGTAGTCGAAGCCGAGTTCTATCAGTTGCGTTGCTTCTTGAGCTGTCTTTGCTATTTTGCATACGTAGTGGTCGTCGTGATCTTTGAAGATCGAGTTGGCAAGTTGAATGTACAGTAGTGTGTTTTCGATTTTTCTGTGGCCCAAGAATTGCATTACGTGGAAGATGTCCCTGGTGCGGTAGTATTCCATAGTGGCCTTCCAGTGTCTGAAAGTGTGACAATGAATGTTTAATAGTCGTGGGTTTGCCAGTTTTTGAACGAGACGTTTTCTTTGTCTTCTGAAGCTTTTTTCGAGCTGGTAGATGCTGCTGTAGGTGAATATTCTTTCTGAGTTTCGTGGCAGGTTTCCAAGCTTGGTTGCTAGAGTTTCGGAGATGTGGAATATGCGTGGGTTGCTGCCTTTCTCTGGTGTTATTCTTATTGTTCGGCATGTTAGGTCGAGGTCACTCCATAGGGTGTTGTATGCCTCGCCTCTTCTAACTGCTGTCTCTTTTAGCAATTGGAGAAACGCGCTGAGGGGTTTGCTTGTTCCAGCTATCAAGTCATCGATTTCTCGTTCTGTTGGTATGAATGGAAATTTTTGTGGCTGTTTGTATTTTGGCGGTGTCCAATTAATACCCTCTATTGCTGCAAATAGGTTGTAGGCTTTTACTGCGTTGTTTTTCCTTCCTGGGCACCAGCTTTGTTGTCTTGCAATGGTTTCTTTTACGTTTTCTGGGTCATATAGGTTGGTTCCGTTGTCTATTAGAGCCTTGAGCAAGTATCCATAGTTCTTGATCGTGGTTTCTGCATAGGCTTGTTTTTTCAGTTGCCAAGTGTAGTTGATGATTCTGCCCTTTATATCGCTCTTCTGCGTTGTGCCCTCCCGCTGGGCGTTTTCTTGTCGGGTTACTTCGGCCAAGTTTTTCGACTCTTCTGTCAAGAGTTCGCATACTTGACGACTAGAAAATAAGGCAGAAGGCATATTTATTTGCCATTTGTGGCTTTTTTGTAATGGTTTTCGTTCGCTGAAGCGGTAGCCGCAATCTCTGCATAGCCATCTTTGAACCATAATGCCGTCTGCTAGATAACGCAGACCATCTTTGTATAGCCTTGTTGAGCCGCATTCTGGACATGCCAAAACTTGATTGTTACTACGAGTATAGAGGGGAGTCTGAATCCTCGTAGTATTGGGGTGTTTAGGGGGCTGGGCGAGTGGACTATGCTTGTCCAACTTCCCTTCTTTTTGACTCGCTTTGTCAAGTATGCGTGAATCTTGGCGATTGTGGAAGCCAGCCAATCCCCCATTAGCCACTCTGCCTATTCACCTCTGATTTCTCGATTTCCTGAGCGCCATAAACCGCTACATACACACCCAATTCAGGGAAGAACTTTAAAGCGAGAATAGGCAGGTTTTTATCAGCATGTTCACGTTTGCGAGCCTCAGCCCTAGCCACAGCCAACAACGCGCCGAATTCTTTTGTTTGCTCATTCGAAATTATGACTAGCGCCTTCAGCATTGCACTAGTCCTCTTGCTTCTTCATCTTGTTGGAGAGTAGAGGTTTCTCATCGGTTTGGGATGGTATTTGCTGAAAATTTCTCTCTTTCTCGGTGTTTTGTTTGTTTGTTATACTCTCTGCAGCCTCTATGTTGGAATGGCAGACAGTTTTGAGCACTTCAATATCCATGCCTTTAGAACTATTAAGAGAAAGAGATTTTTTCATGTTGTTGCTTCTAATAAAGCCTTCATTGTTTTGACACAAAGAGACCGTGTGAAGCAGTTGTTGGTTGATTCTCCAAGTTTTTCTATTTATCCTGTGCATGAACCCAAATTTCTCTAGATAGCCACATCTTCTTTCTCCTACAACGTAGCCTTCGCCTGTTTTCTTTGAGCGTCTTACGTGACCAGCATATCCTAGGTAAGCTCTGACTGTTTCCTTATCTGCTCCGCAGTAGTCTTCTACCATACTTTCCAAGTCAATGTTTTCAATTATGCCATCTGGAAAAAGATGTGAAGCTGTTTCTGTAAGTTGTTTGCATTTCTCTTTGACTATGCTTCCTTTTCTGCAGATGTCAATTGTTGTTTTATCTTTGTTTCTTCGTTTGATTCGGTGAATCTGGGCTTGGACTTTTTCCATTTCGATGTAATCAATATCTTCCATGTTCTTTGATCTCCTTCAGAATTGGCTTGATAACTAATTGACCATCTACTTCCATTGTGACGGCTTCAACTTTACCATGTTTCTCTTCTAGCAGTGAGACCCACGATTTCGGTAAGAAAACCGCAAAACTGGTTCCTATTTTGCAGACTTTTCGTCTTATTGGCAATTTGAAACCTCCATTTAAACAATGTTTAAGTGCCTGAACCCACCTAGGTTTTTTAATGATCATCATGGAATTAAGATGGAGATTCAGAATCAATGCAGATGTTGAGGAAACTGAGCGGCTCGCTAGGAGCAAAGGGCTTTCAGCTCGCCCACTCGAGGGACAGTCCAGAACCAATGAGGAGCTGTATCCTCTTAATCAGGTAGAGATCAAAGGATGGAATTTGACTTCCAACGTGAAAGTGATCGTCAGCCCTACAGTTACTCAGGTTTACTTCGATATTGAAAGTTGCGGAATTGAGGAGCTGGAAAATATTACCGTGAGTCTTGGAAAAGTGGAGAGAATCTTGAACGAGGTTGTAGTGTTCGCAGAAGATGAAGCTGCGAGATTTAGCATGGAAACAGAGGTTCCAGTGATGTCTATTGGAATGTTGAAGGCACAATATGCACTCAAAGAAGAGGTGCATAGAGCTGTCGAAGGGTTGTATGAATTGATGCTCAAAGAAGTCTCTCTTGTCCCCGTTTTCTTGGCTCAAGGAAAAATAGGCTATGCAATTAGTCGACTGGATACTCTGTCAAACGGGTTGGTCAACATGTACCATGAGCTCATTCAAAGGGCTAAGGAACAAGGCTTCGAAGAGGCTGCAGAATGGGAAGCCCAATCTCTGCAGTTTGAAGTTGAGTTGGCTTCAGCAAGATCGCCGGCTGACTTTGCGAATCTGTTTGGCAAATATTTGGACAAGGGTTCTAATTCACGGCAGTAGAGATTTGCATAACAAATATTAGAAGACAAAACGTATTACTTCATTTTGCTACAGAATAGAGTTGCATGGGAAGGTGTATCCTCTTGGATAGAGGAGTTGCGATGAGCAAAATATTTGAAGCCTTTGGGATTGATGCGCAGACTAGGCGAGCTTGTTCTTTTGCGTTTTCTTCTCGACCAGTGCCATCGAGTTGGAAGGCGTTTACTTTTGACTTGCCTCTAGCTTTCTTTTATGTCGTGGCGCCTGGTGGAAACCTTACACAGGTTAGGTCTCTTGCATCGGGAATAAGTAAAGAGAACTTTGTTGTTTTGGCTGAGTGTGATAGTCATGTTATTCTGGTCTTGCGGCGGTCTAAGAAGGATGATAATGCTCCTTTGCCGATTCTCTTGAGGAAGGAGGAGGATTTTGAGAAGGCTGTGGGCGCCATTCGGAAGTTCAATTTTGTTTCTGATGAGTTGACTGCACATTCTTCTCTTTATAGTGTTTTTGATTTGTTGAGGGCTGGAGCGGAACGATACTTCACTAATAGAGGTTTGTTTTCGAATCATTTTCTTAAGGAGAGGTTGTCGGGTTGTCTTTCGGAGCGCGGTCGGAGTCCGCCTAAAGAGGCTGGAGGGTTATTAACTAGGTTTGATGGAGAGTTTCCTGCTGTTGCTGATAAGGTTGTTCAGGTTTTGGAGGCTTTGGGCTACAGTGTTGAAATTGTT
>Ga0172363_10001966_pt1 | contig 16577 bp, 15 predicted proteins | sample LakKivs2_kivu2a2_FD_114541 | JGI IMG/M metagenome (GOLD analysis project Ga0172363, IMG submission 114541) | Sediment microbial communities from Lake Kivu, Rwanda - Sediment s2_kivu2a2 | ecosystem: Environmental > Aquatic > Freshwater > Lake > Sediment | place: Rwanda: Western Province, Lake... | reverse complement strand
TGGATTCGTTCAGATCTGAAAAAATCTACGACGTAGCAGTACACCCTGTATCAGGTCAGAAAAGAATTACAGTCACGGGAAAAGTTATCAACAATTCATCATTGATTTTTTTTGTCGTTGTCGGTGAGAGTAAAGCCCGGGTAATTGAAGCCATTTTCAGAGAAAAGGCCGAAGCTCTGCAATATCCGGCAGCTTATGTTAACCCGGCATCAGGTAATGTGAAATGGATGCTTGATTCAGGGGCAGCAGGATTGATCAGTTGATGTTAAACCTGTTAAAAACTTAAAATTATTTTCTTTCAGGTTTTTTTATTTTTGGATAAGGTTGAATCTTAAATAGAATTGCTATGTCACACGAAAAAGCAAAACAGCAGCCGAAAGTAAAAAAGCAGCCTGCAAAAACACTCAAGGAGAAGCGTGCTGCCAAGAAAGCCAAGAAAGCCGAGAAACGGTAAAAAAAAGAGGGTGCCCTTACCGGACACCCTCTAAATTTTTTCTATGGTAAATTAAGCCAGTTTTACATTAACTGCATTAATTCCTTTTTTACCTTCGGCAAGCTCAAAAGTGACCTGATCATTTTCTTTGATTTTGTCGATAAGACCTGATACGTGTACGAAATATTCATTCTCGGAATCCGCGTCTTTAATAAATCCGAATCCTTTTGCTACATTAAAAAATTTAACTGTTCCTTTGTTCATTGTACTCTGTTTTTAAAATTAAGGGCGCTAAGATACGAATTAAAATTCATAATTTCCAAATAAAACTGATAATTATCATCAGATTCAGGACCAGTATCTCCGGTCCAGCAGTAAATTCTTCAGAGGGAGACGGGAAATTATGCTTAAATTTATAATCTTAAGTAAATGCCATGAAACGAACAATTATTCAGTTTATTATATTAATTATCAGTCCATTAATCGGGACTGTGAACGGCCAGCAGGGACTGCTCACGGTTGCTGAAAAAAGCGATTTCAAATCAACATCGAACTACAATGATGTGATGTCATACATTGAAAGGCTTAACAAGTCATCTGAATTAATACGCACTGAGATCATCGCAACATCTACTGACGGCAGGAAAGTACCTCTAATTATAATTGGCAATCCTCATCCGGCTTCCCCCGGTGATCTTAAAAACGATGAACGGATCATAATATATATCCAGGCCAACATTCATGCCGGTGAGGTAGAGGGTAAGGAGGCGTCACTGATGTTTGCCAGAGATGTGCTTTCGAAGGAGAATTCTGAGCTTCTCAGGCATGTGGTATTGCTGATATGCCCGAATTTCAATCCTGATGGAAATGAAAAGATCAGCCCCATGAACCGCACTTACCAGAACGGACCGGTAAACGGAGTGGGAGTAAGGCACAACGGACAGTTACTCGATCTTAACAGGGATGCGATGAAAGCTGAATCGCCTGAAGTCAGAGGCCTGATTTCCAATGTTTTCAATAAGTGGGATCCTGCAATCTTCGTTGATTGTCATACTACTAACGGATCGTATCACGTGGAACCGGTGACTTTTACATGGATGGTAAATCCGGCGGGAGATAATATCCTCATAAAATACATGCGTGACAAAATGGTTCCATGGGTTTCATCTGAATTACTAAACAAATACAAGGTTGAAAACTGTTATTACGGTGAATTCAGCGATATGATGAAACCTGAAAACGGCTGGTTTTTTGATGCATCGGATCCCCGGTACATGACAAATTATTACGGACTGCGCAACAGGTTAGCGATACTGAATGAGAATTATGTTTATGCTGACTACAAATCACGTGTTTACGGATGTTATTATCTGCTGAAATCGATCTCAGAGTATGCAGCTGCAAATAAAGCGGAGATCAGGAAAATTCTTAAGGATTCAGACCTCAGAACAGTCAGGAGGGGATCAAATCCTTCAGTGACAGATTCATTCCCTGTAAGTTATAAAGTCAGGCCTCTTCCTGAGAAAGTTACAATAAAAACCTATGAAGCTGAACTTGTCACTGAACAGAGCGGAAGGAGGGTTTACAGCAGAAGCGATCGGCAGAAAGACGTGACAGTACCTTATTACATAGATTTCTATCCGTCGGAAAGTGTAAAATTCCCGATTGCATATCTGTTAACTGTTAAAGATCATGAGGTTCTTGAACTTCTGAAGACGCACGGAATAAGGATGGAGGTCCTTTCCGGGAACCAGAGAATAGAATCGGAAAGATTTGAGATTACGGATTTGAAAGGATCACCGAGGTTGAACCAGGGCCATTATACAAATACCGTCAGCGGACGATATATAAAAGAGGTAACTGATTTTCCTTCCGGAACGATTGTTATCAGGACAGCCCAGCCTCTTGCAAACCTGGCTGCGTATCTGCTTGAACCTAAGTCTGGTGACGGCCTGCTGACATGGAATTATTTCGACAAATACCTGGTACCGCAGTGGGGAATGGGATATTACCCGTACCCGGTGTACAGGATCATTGAAAAAACGGATTTAAAGACTATACCATTTAATCAATGAAGTAGCCACGTTGCCTGCAACGTGGTTACAGACAAACCGCCATACCTGTGATCAATAAATGTTCAGCGTCTGGTATATTTATCAAATACGGTAATTACCGGCAATACATTCCCTTTCTCATCAAAAAAATCCCTGGTTGAGCGACCGCCCATTGTTGCAGGCTCCCACCAGAAAATGCCAACTCCAAGATTGTCAGGCGTGTTCAGGACGATTGTATTTACATTGTCAAGAAATTCCTTCTGACCTTCAGGTGTCTCTGGAAAAGGTCCGGGTTTTTTCCTGTATTCGGTGGGAGAGGCGCAATATGCAACCTCCACAAGAATGATAGGTTTTTTATATTCATTTGCCATGAAGATCATATTTTCCCTTAGATCCAGAAGAGTGCCATGCCACCACGGATAATAGGACTGACCTATATAATCATATCTGATACCATACGACATGAATTTATCGAAGAAATATTTTGTTTTTGCCTTGTTTCCGCCCTGGTCGATATGGATCATTATCTTCGGGACATCTTTATTCTCACAACCTTTCATAACACCATCGATGCCGGCTTTTACAAGATCTGCAAAATTATCCCACTGTTCCGGCAACTTTCCGTCGGGCCAGAGCATGCCGTTAATGACCTCATTGCCTATCTGTACCATTTCAGGAAGCACACCGGCTGACCTGAATGTTCTGATGGTTTCAGCAGTGTAATCCAATACTGCTTTTACAAGCTCCGTGTGCGTCATCCCTTCCCAGGCTTTCGGAATATATTGTTTCCCCGGATCTGCCCATGTATCTGAATAGTGATAATCGAGCAGGAATTTGAATCCAAGGCTTTTTGCACTTTTTGCCAGGTCAACAGTGTATTCAAGGTTGTTCGGAAGATTTGTCGGTGTATGAAACAATCTGAGCCTGATCCAGTTATAACCATGATCCCTGAATATCTGCAACCCGGATTTAGCGGTGTCATTTTCCCGGAAGGCAAATCCTTTATCCTCAGCACTTTTCAGGAATGAGAGGTCGGCTCCTATTGCATATTCCTGTCCGTAAATTTCACATGGTAATATTGTGAAAACAACTGAAATAAGTGTATGTAGTACACTAAATAATCTTGATTTGTACATTTTATTTAATATGACTATCAGTAATGGTTTACAACAAAACGATGATTCCTCGTTAACGCTCGGAATGACAAATCATTACAAGGGATAACAGGAAGAAGTGGCGATTTGAATAAATACTTGTACTTTCTCTGAATTGTCGATGCAAATCGCCACTTCTTCCCTACATCCCAAAACAATCTTGTCATTCCGAACGAAGTGAGGAATCCTTATCAATTTGTGAAATAATACAGTTTGTTTATTTTTCAGTCCCGGCATGCATTTATTTATAGTTGTTTTACAAATTTAATTAAATTGTTTGAAATCGACAGCAAGACTTCCCTGACGCTCCGGTCGGGATCTTTGTTACACTCATGCAAGACTGCAAGACCTTCAGACAATTATTTTGATTTTATAATTCCTTTTTCATGTTAATTTAATAACATTGCAAAAAATTTCAGTTATTGTCACCAGAGTAGTGATATCTGAACGATTAATTGGCAGATCATGAGGAAATGGCGAATTGAAGATTCCGCTGAATTATATAACATCAATGGATGGGGGGTAGACTATTTTTCCATCAATGAAAAAGGTCATGTTGTAGTTGCACCCCAGAAAAACGGAGCATCGGTGGATCTCAAGGAACTTCTTGATGAATTGATACTGTCTGACGTCTCAACACCAGTCCTGGTCAGATTCCCGGATATCCTTGATGACCGTATTATAAGTATATCAAAATGCTTTCGTTCTGCCTCTGAGGAATATGGATACAAGGCACAGAATTTCATAATCTACCCAATCAAGGTAAACCAGATGAGGCCGGTTGTTGAAGAGATTGTGAGTCATGGCAAGAAATTCAACATAGGACTTGAAGCAGGTTCCAAGCCGGAGCTTCATGCTGTCATAGCAATCAATACTGATCCTGAATCCCTTATCATCTGCAACGGGTACAAGGATGAGGATTACGTGGAGCTTGCCCTGCTTGCTCAGAAAATGGGTAAACGCATTTTCCTCGTTGTTGAGAAGCTCAATGAACTCAGACTGATTGCTGCGGTATCAAAGAGACTTAAAGTCAAGCCCAATCTTGGGATAAGAATCAAGCTCGCCAGTGTGGGAAGCGGAAAATGGGAGGATTCTGGAGGTGATATCAGTAAGTTCGGGCTGACATCGAGTGAGCTCCTGGAAGCTATCGATTTTCTCGAGAAAAACAAACTTAAGAATTGTATCCGCCTTATCCATTTTCATATCGGCAGCCAGGTGACTAAGATCAGGAGGATAAAGGTAGCTCTGAGAGAAGCTTCACAATTCTATGTGCAGATGAGGAAGCTTGGCTTTAACGTGGAATTTGTCGATATAGGAGGAGGACTGGGTGTTGATTATGACGGAACCGGATCGTCAAACAGTGAAAGCAGCATAAACTATACCCTTCAGGAGTATGTGAATGACTCTGTAAGCACATTCGTTGATGCAAGCAATAAGAGCAGTGTTCCCCACCCGAATATCATTACAGAATCTGGCCGTTCCCTGACCGCTCATCATTCATTACTCATTTTCGAAGTTCTGGAAGCAACAACTCTGCCTTCCTGGGAGGAAGAGGAGCAGGTTACAGAACAAGATCATGAACTGGTAAAGGAGTTATATTTTCTCTGGGACAATTTTAACCAGCAGAGAATGCTTGAGACATGGCATGATGCACAACAGATAAGGGAAGAGGCGCTTGACAGGTTCAGCCTTGGGCTTATTGATCTGAAAACAAGGGCGCAGACTGAAAGGCTATTCTGGTCGATAGCACGGCTGGTTTACCGGATCGCCAGCAATACAAAGCATGTTCCGGAAGAACTCAAGCAGATATCAAGGATCCTCTCGGATAAATATTTTTGTAATTTTTCACTTTTCCAGTCCCTCCCGGATGCCTGGGCAATTGACCAGATATTTCCTATAATGCCCATTCACAGGCTTAATGAGGAACCTGTTATACAGGCTACAATTCAGGACATGACCTGTGACTCGGACGGTAAGATCGACAATTTCATATCCACACGTAATTTGTCCCATCATCTGCCGGTTCATATGCTGAAGGGGAAGGAACCCTATTATCTGGGAGTTTTCCTCGTGGGGGCATATCAGGAAATACTCGGCGATCTTCACAATCTTTTCGGAGATACTAATGCTGTGCATGTATCTGTTGATGAGAATGGCTATAAAATTGACCAGGTGATTGACGGTGAAACAGTTGCTGAGGTTCTTGATTATGTCCAGTATAATGCCAAGAAGATGGTCCGGACAGTCGAGACATGGGTCACTTCTTCAGTCAAATCAGGTATTATTTCCCTTGAAGAAGGCAAGGAATTCCTGTCAAATTACCGTTCCGGACTGTACGGGTATACATATCTTGAATAAAAGAAGGATCCGTCTGTTTCTGTTCTGCCGGAAAATCTTCCATCAGAATTCAATAAGTAAAGGATAACTCATAATAATTCTCTTCGATTTATTACTGTTGAAAGCAATTTTTACTTAATTTGGAGTTCTTAATTTCCTGATCTTTCAAAGTGATTAATTATAACCTTTTAAACTATTGAACTATGGCAGATTCAACATTTGATTTCAATTCATTTATCAAGGACTCAAAAGATGTCCTTGTTTCGCCAAAATCCTACTTCTCAACCATGAAAACCACCGGAGGGATAGCCGAACCTCTCATTAAAGCTGTTATATACGGGGTGGTAGCAGGCCTTATTGCATTTCTGTGGAGCCTTCTGAAGATTGGCGGATCATCAGTTGGTTTCCTGGGCGGAGCAGTAGGTGTGATGCTGTTTGTCTGGTATATAATAGGAGCTGTTATCGGTTTGTTTATCGGAGCCGTGATAGTTCTCGTAATTTCTGCAATTTGCAAGGGCAGTACAGATTTTGAGGCAAATACGAGAGTTACTGCTTCTCTGATGGTTCTTATGCCCGTCAGTGCCCTGCTGGGATTTGTCTCAGGACTTAACCTGACCGCAGGTTCAATCGTCAGCCTCGCAGTAAATTTGTTCATGCTTTACCTTCTCTATCATGGTTTGACTGGTGCACTTAAGGCAAAACCGGAAACTTCAAGAGTGGTTATGTATGTACTTGTTGCTCTGCTGATTCTGTTATTCATTGTTGGACTGGGAGCAAAGAGAAAAACCAGCAAATTCATGGAAGAATTCAATAACCAGGATCTCAAGGAGCTTCTTGAGGATGTAAAGAAAGAATGAACTTAACCTGAAAAATACCTTTAACAGGCCCGGGAGATAATGATTATCCGGGCCTGATTTCTTTTAGAAAAGCAGATAATCTCAGAATAACCGGGATTTGTATTTTGTCAGAAATAATTATCAAAACTCCTTAAATCGAGAAAAAATGAAAAATACTATCATAATCGTTTTTCTTGTTCTCTCCACGGCTATTAACGGGCAGAAAAGCAAACCATCACCAAGTGTATGGAACAGCAGCGGTAAAGAAGAATCCAAGATCCCTCTGGAAAACTTCAAATATTTCAATAAAAGCAAAATATATTATCACTTATCGAATGATAATGAGAATATTTTTCTTGATATGAGGATAGATGACTCTCAAACCCAGAATAAGATCTTAAAGCAGGGTATGACAGTCTGGATCAATTCTGATAATAAACAGATTATGAAATGCGGTTTGCGTTTTCCCATCGGAACTGATCACCCTGTGAGGCAGGGACCCGGTCAGTACGGGCAGGAACCCCAGGTGACTTCCTCATTCGGCAACATAAGTCCGGTTGACCAGGCTAACAGAATAGAGCTTACCGGTTTTACAAAAGAGCAGAGAAGAATAATCCCCGCAAAAAATGAGGATAATTTCCAGGGATCGGTTCATTACGACAGTGAAGGAGTTCTTATTTATAAAATGATCATTCCTGTTTCAGGAATCGAATCTGATAAAAATATTCAAACGGATCCTATAGCTCTTGGAATAGAAATCGGGGGATTTTCGGGCCAGTTACGGCAGGGTCCTCCCCAGTCGGGAGCATCGTCCCAGGGTTTCTCAGAAATGCCTTCCGGCGGAGGAGGCAGGGGTGGAGGCAGGGGTGGAGGCGGTGGCCGCCCCTCAGGTGGGACGGGTGGTTCAGGCTTTAGCGGGGGCGGAGCTTCTCCGGCACAACCTGGTTCTGCAGGAACATTAATCTGGATTAAAGATATCACCCTTGTCACAGAAAAATAGTTTTATACTTTTATGACCTTGCACAGAAAGGGACGTCTCAAAAGCCTTAAAGCACCCCCCGACCCCCCAAGGGGGGCTTGGTAAATTGCAGAAAATCAATAAGTTTCCCTTCGCCTTCGCGTAGCCGTTTCGGCCTTCGGTTGTCGAAGTTGACCTACGACCGACGAAGACGGCAGAGCAAGGCTTGGGGGATTTAGGGGTTTTCGATAAAAAAGAGACTTTTTAGACAGCCTCGACCGATATGCTATAAAACCTATCTTATGAAGAACTGGATATTCTCCAGGAATATATTTGTTTGTCTTATTTACAGGATAGTCCTGGTTTTATTTCTTTTTTCCCTATGCCGGGTCGGGTTCTACCTGTTCAACATAAAGATGTTTCCAGGCATCGACTTTCCGCAGTTCCTTTCAATAATGAAGGGCGGACTCCTGTTTGATATTTCAGCAACGGTCTATATCAATATGCTGTTCATTATGCTGAATATCCTGCCATTCGATTTAAGGTATAATGATAGTTACCAGAAGATTCTCAAATATCTGTTTTTTGTTGCCAACGGACTTGCTTTTGCTGCAAATACCGCTGATTTTGTTTACTACAGGTTTGTTTTTAAAAGGGCAACTGCTGACGTTTTTAAGACATTTGAGAATGAAACAAACAATATACAGCTGTTCTTTAAATTTCTTCTTGATTACTGGCCGGTCACTCTTTTCTGCATTTTCATCTGGTTCCTGATGGTTAAACTGTATGGCAGGGTTAAACCTGTAAAACCCGTGCCTTCGAACAGGATTTCATATTATTTAATCAATGTATTATTTATCCCTCTGGTAATAGCACTTGTAATAGGAGGGGCGAGGGGAGGCTATAAACACAGTACTCGTCCGATAACAATAAGCAATGCAGCACGTTATGTAAAATCTCCGCGTGACGTTGCGATTGTGCTTAATACACCATTCAGCCTTTTCAGGACTTACGGAAAAAAGGTGCTTGTGAATTATGAGTTTTATGAAAATGAGAAGCTCGACAGCCTTTTCAATCCGCATCATATTCCTTCACCGAAAGGACCATTTATCAAGGATAATGTTGTAATAATCATACTTGAAAGTTTCGCCCGCGAATATATCGGTTCACTAAGTAAAGATCTCGAAGGAGGCACCTATACCGGATATACCCCATTTGTTGACTCTCTCATCAGTGTCAGCCTGACATTTGATGTGTCGCTTGGAAATGGCAAGAAATCGATCGATGCCATGCCTTCTATTCTGGCATCTCTTCCTTCACTTGAGACTCCCTATACAATTTCCCATTATGCGAATAACGAGATTGACGGACTTGCTTCCAAACTTACGCGTAAAGGTTATTATACGGCATTTTTTCACGGGGCTCCGAACGGTTCAATGGGATTTGATTCTTTCGCGAGGATGGCAGGCTTTGAGGATTACGAGGGACTCGACCAGTATCCCGAAAAAAATGATTTTGACGGAATATGGGGAGTATGGGATGAACCGTTCTTCAGATTTTTCGCTTCCAGGCTGAACACATTACCGCAGCCCTTTCTTGCTTCAATATTCTCAGTTTCTTCACATCACCCCTTTGAAGTGCCGGATAAATACAGGAACAAGTTTAAAAAGGGCCCGGCTCCTATTGTTGAGGTAGTCGGATATACCGATTTTGCTCTCAGGGAGTTTTTTAAGGAGATTTCAAAAGCACCCTGGTTTAATAATACACTTTTCGTGATAACAGCCGATCACACAAACGAGTCTATCCATAAGGAATTCCAGAACAATTTCGGATCGTACAGCATTCCTGTGATTTTCTTTAAACCCGGAAGCGAAATGAAAGGGATGAAAAAGAGGATAGCTCAGCAGATCGACATTATGCCTTCCGTTCTATCATATCTGAATTATGACGAAGAATACATAGCTTTCGGGAACAATCTTTTTGACGATTCCTCCGAATCTTTCGCGTTCAACACTAATGGAAGCACATATCATCTTTATATGAAAGATCATCTTCTTGAGATGATAGATAACAAGCCTGTGGGATTATATAATTACAGAACAGACAAGTATTTGGAGGCCAACCTTATTGAAAGAGATACCGCCCTTTGCATTGAAATGGAAAAGAAACTTAAGGCAATCATCCAGTCTTATAACAGCAGGCTTATAAATAACGATCTGGTAATAAGAAATAATCCGGAAAGATAACACAGCTGACTCAGGGAATAATTTTATTTCCCGGAGAGAAATACAAGGGCAGAATCATAACTCGTGGTAAAGAAAATGGAATTTCCCCTGTTGCTTTCACGGATGAAATCCTGAAGACTTTTGCTTTTATAAGATGAAAAATCACCGACTATTGCCGCTTTGACAAAATAATTGGAGAATTTCTGAAGGATCTCTCCGGCGACACCGGTTTTAAGATCGAAAAAATCATCCGTCAGATTGTTCTTGCGAATGAGAATACTGGAGCAGTTTTCTGATCCCATGATAGCCATCAGGTCGAGGATATCATCAGCATTGTTTATCCTGTAGTTATCGTCAGCCAGTTCGGCAACTGCTTCTTTCCCCTTTATTTTATGATATTTCAGCATTTGAACATTCTCCTGAATTAATATGGTAAATAAGCTGCGAAGATATTCAGATTTTAAATTCTTTTTATCGGCTCAATTCCTATGAAATGGCATCTTTTACAAAATTCAGGAGTAATATTTTTAAACCAGAGTTTCCTGAATTCCCTGAATCTTTGACAATTGAGCAGATCAATTATCCTGTTACCTGGAATCTTGCCAAAGTTCATCTCCCTGGGAAAAGGTTTGGCACAGCATGGTGGAATATAACCATTCCATGAAACATAAAAATGTCCCCAGGGGAAGGGGCACTTGTTAAATCCTCTTGAACCTGTGAAATCCCGTTTAGTTATTTTTACTCCGGGATATCCGCGTGAAGCCTTATCGACAAGGTCAATGGTATTTATGAACTCATCGGATTGGTAAAATTCATAATAGGAAACATCAATGCCTGTGACTGATGCAAGATTGAAAAGAGTAAACTCAGCATATTCTATTCCTGCATCAGCCGCATATTGAACCAGCAATGGCATATGTTTGTAATTCTCCTTTGTGACAACCATATTAAGAAGCAGATCAGTATTACTTCCTCTGCACAGACCTGCCAATGCTTTCAGATTTGCATCCAGCTGCCTGAAACTGGCATTTCTCCGGATCGACTCATAAACATCTTCTATGCCATCAACTGATACCTGTATAGTGTCTACCCTGTTTATGAGTCCTGATACTTTGGGGATGAAATCAGGAACCACTGCATTGGTTGATACAGAGATGATTATTCCCTTGTTTTTTGTTCTGATATAGTTAATGATTTCTTCAAGATCTCTGTAAAGAAATGTCTCGCCCATTCCGGTTAATCCAATAGAATCAAGGTAAGGAGACACTTCATCAATTACTCCCTTTGCCAGAGATAGTTCCATATTTCCCTTATCCATTTCCCTGCCGAATTCAGATTCGTGCGGACAGATAGTGCACGCAAGGTTGCAATGAGTGGTAAGTTCCAGCATTATTGTTGAAGGATAAGCCACAGAGGTCGACCTTATCATCCTTAACCAGATGTGCCTGAGTTTATTAGCAATGTATTTACCCGGATTATCAAGTGAAGGAAGCAGGGCTATTCTTTTTAATGCTTTCTTGAATCTGCGTCTGTTCATCTGTATTTCCTGAATTCATTCACTTCAACCGGAGCTCCGTTATGTTCGATCATTGCAACCCTGATTCCTGAAGTGCAGCAATCTGGTTCGTTTTTAAATAACGATTCATACATTTGACTTCTTTTGAATTTCCACAGTAATTGCCGGTGAGAAAAAGAGGCTCCTTTTCCCCAGAATTTTAATCAATTGATTCAATAAAAATTTTGCAGCATCCGGAAGGAAACCGGATGAGTAATTATAGAAAGAATTGGTAATTTCAATGTTTAATTCGTTTTTTTTACAGAATATTATCAGCTTTTTTAGGTCGATCAGCCTTTCAGCCCAGCTCCCGGTATAAGGATCACATGTATTTGTAGGATGGTTGACTTGATATCCGGTAACTCCACTATCAATATACCGCCTGACCATTTTCCCAATATCTTCTTTTCTGAGGCCCCTGCTGTTCCTTGATAAGAACTCAACATCATTATCATTTAACTTCGGGAACATTTCCCTGATTATTATTTCCCTCTGTTTTAAAAATGAATTGTTCAGAAAAACGTCGTTATACCTTATATTTTTCTCACAGCCACTATATTCAGCCCTTCTGTGCAGTTTCCTGAGCTTGCCGGCAATAATCGGATTTTTTGGATTTGCTCCTGTCATAAACAGCAGTGAAAATCCGGGAATACTGGAAATTGTACTGATCCAGGTTTCCAGATCGTAAATATGTTCAAGCACATCGAAGGAGCAAATCAGGTCGGGGTGAATATTCAGCCGGTGAATCTCTTTCACAAAATCTTCCGCATCACCTTTCATATAGTAATCAATATGTATACCAAGCTTATCTGAAATAGCCCTGGCATCCGATAGTGTTTTTTCATAGATGTCGTTGTAAATTACAGTTCTGAATCCCATTAGTTTTGCCAGCAGAGATAAAACTCCGCATCCTCCTCCGTAATCAACAAAGACAGATTCCTCAGCCGATTTATCAGTTTTCGCCAGTGCTTTCAGCAGTAACTGCGAATAAGCAGACATGAAATACGGATAATTATTCAAATACTTCCGGAGATATTCCCTGGAATAATCAGAAATAATCAGTTCCCGGGGATTGAGACAATTTATTCTCTCCTTCAGTGATCTTATCGATTTGTTAATTAGTGGCTTCTCTTCCATTAAATATTACTTTGTCTATTTAATCAGTCAGCAGAAGAAGATATATTGATTTTTTTTATTTGATCTATCATCCATACCCTGGTTTCAGATAATTATTGTCCTGTTGAAATCATGTGTCCCTTTTCCCTGAGGGCTTTAATCGCTTTGCTTAAGTCATTTTGCCTGACCAGAAAATAATCAGTATTAAAAGTTGAGACAGTGAAGATTGGGATTTGTTCCTTTTTGAGAATCCCGGCTATGTCTGCTATTACTCCAACCATCGATAGATCAAGCGGCCCCTTAACTTTGATTATCCGCCAGTCTCTGCTGCAGTTTGCTGTTTCTGGGCCAGGATCAGGATCAGCCTGAGCTGTTACAACAGACAATTCATCTATTGTTCTTGTTATTGAATAAAAACCGGATGAAAAGATCCATCCCGGTAAATCGCAGTCCTTCTGAAATTTATATATGGAATATATTTCAGGCAGGACTATTAAATTCGTCAACATGTTTCTATCAGGGCTTGCCTGCTTTTGTTTTTTGACAGATAATTATGAACTCTTTTGATTTCTGGTTCAGTTCACTCCCATAGTAATCCCCGGCAATTCTGTATTTCTCAAACCTGGTCCGTTCAATAAGATGTTCCAGTTCATACCTGAAGAAAAACCTTAATGGAACAATCCATTCATCATGTTTTGTTTCATTATTTTCTTCCCATTCCAGGTGGAATTTAACCTGTATTATCTGGTTAATCAAGTCCGGTGAAGATGTAACTGTCCTTTTAAGCTTTTTCCCGGGTTCATATTCACCGTCAAAATCCACGTAATTATCATAACCTTTTATTAAATAGTACAGGTCGGGAACAAATGCGTCAAAAATGAACCGTCCATTACTGTTTAAATGGTTATAGACATTATTAATAGCCTGTATTTGTTCCTTTTTATCAAGGAGATGCATTATCACCCTGAAAGGAGCTACAATGAGGTCAAATTTAAAATCAAAGCTGAAATCAATTATGTCTTGCCGACTGATCCTGAAAAATTGATCTTTGTCAAGTTTATTATAGAGAACCTCCAGCATATTTTCACTGATATCCAGGCCGTAAATATCCGCTCCCCGGTTTAATGAGTTCATGAACAGCCTGCCTGTCCCGACACCGATTTCAAGGACCTTCCCTTTTGTGCGGATGACCTCATTCCGGAAATATTCGTTATCCACAGAATCCCTATGATAGTGGTATATTACATCATAGAATCTCGCAAAGCTTTTCGGGTACTTATGGATCGTCATGATTACCTGGTTGGTCCGGGCAGGGATTTTTACAGAAAAATATCAATGAAATCAGCAGCAGGAACCAGGTTTTTGTTTTTAATCGTCCTCTTGCCGTCAGAGTAGCTTGTTACAGTACATTGCCTGTAAACTGTACAGTTACCATTCTTACCAGGGGAAAATCCCTTGCAAACGCGCAATACATCAGGAGATATTTCGTCGATAAGTACTATTTTGCCGTCCCCGTATTTCAATCGGCCAAGTTCAAATTTGCCGTCGACAACATGAAGGTTCTTTGATGTAAATTCACGGGAAACGATTTCGGCGATATTCATAACAAGCTCAACACTATGTTTGATTTCATCCTTGCTCATGGCTCCCGTTGCTTCCAGAGCTTCCATCGTGATAAGAATATCGCTGTCTCCCTTTGTCCATGCCTCAACCACCTTAGAAAGATTCATGCATGGTTGTACAAAGGGATACCGTCTCCAGAAGCTTCCGGTTGCATTATTCCGCCAGGTGAATTCGAGGTTCAGCAGGGGAGCTGATCCCGGAAATTCAGGCGATTGTGCAGGCATCGACAGTGGGATGGCCGGCTCCACAATCATTTCATTCTCTTTTATGGTTTCGATATAGTGTGAAGGAATCCCTTTATCTTTCAGCAGTTTAAAGAAGTGCGTGGCAAATCTGCAGGCAACTGCTCCCTTCCCCGGGATGTCGCCGACAACAGTATCATATCCAGGATCAAACACAGGTTTCCCGTTTTCTATGTATCCGGTAGCTCTGTCTGTAAATACAAACCGGTACTTGCCCGCATGGTGTCCTTCTGTTATGTTAAAAACATCTTTCGATTTTCCGCGGTAGACGAGGTTTTTTTCTTTCATAAGTCAAGATTTTAATATTTGTATGGTAAAAATACTCTTCCGGATCGATTCTGCAAATCATATTAACCGGTTCAATCATTTTTTAATCCTGTCTCCATGCAATGAATATTTTTCCCGTGGTCATGATCGTCATCAGTTCTGCATTATGGAATATTCTGTCGTACAATTCTTTAAGGGGCTTTATCCTGTCTTTTGTAGCTTTAGAATTGATGAATTTGTTAAATACGACCACACCTCCGATCCTCAAAGCATTTCTGACAAGGATCAGGAATTGTTCCTTCTCAAGCTCTTCCGGAACGTTGACATCGAGATATACATCAATAACTATAAGGTCATATTTATTCTTGCAATCTTTAAGAAAAATGTCTGCCGCCGCACAATGAATTATTACATTCTTTAATGAATCAGTATTAAAATACTTTTTCCCCAGTTCTATTACTTTTTTATCAATTTCTACACCTTCGATAATACAGCCGGGTTTGTATTTTCTGATAATCTCAGCGATGCTGCCTGTGCCAAAACCAAGAATCAGCACATTTTCAATATTGCTCCAGTTCAGTTTCAGTTTCCTGAAGATTCTTTTAAACAGTGTATGGAGTGATCCGAATGAATAATTCACATTCTCACTGTTCAATAAAAATTTCCCGTGTGATAATTCAACCTCAAGTACAGGATTCCAGTTGCTGCTTGCTATTTCGACAGTGACCGGGTACAAATAGCTTAGCAGATAATCTGATTTTTTGATGAAAGGCATGAGCACTTAATCAGTTTTTCCATTTAATTATTCTGATGACTTCTCTGAACAGGATCCGTGAAGAATTACAAATTTCTTCAAAATAATAGTTTTGTCAAAAAGATAATTTTGAAAAAGGATTTTTTATAAGGCATTCTTCATATTCTCCCACAATTTCAAATCCGGTTTTATGATAGCATTTGAGTGCAAATTCGTTATCCGATCTTACATTCAATCCGATCAGGCTGATTTTTTCAGATAAATTGAAACACAGCTTTGATGTTAGTTTGAATCCGATCTGCTGTCCGCGGAAGTCAGGATGTGTTGCTATATTGCCCAGTGCGGCTACGTTATATTTCTTTGAATATACATGTATGCCCGAAATCCCTGCCAGCTTACCGTCTCTAAAGTAGCCAAAATACTTCTTTGTTGCCAGCATTCTCCTGTCAAACCAGTTATGTGGGTAGGCAATTGAATAAAAATCCTGAATTATTTGTAAATCAGCAGAAGAAAGGCGCCTGATGCACGGATCATTTATATCTGAAGGAATCTTGCGCAACACCATTTTATAATGCAATCCGTAATTCTCCATAATATTTTCTGTTCCGAAAGCTGAGGTTAATCCTGGGCTGAGGTGTGCATAAAATCTTTCCGGAAGAATGGGTTTTATGCTTACTAACAGTTTATATGAATAATCCGGATTTTTATCATAAAAGGACAGTAATGTCGGCATTTCCATACCGCTGTACAATAAAGCTACTGACAGGATCTTATTTTTCTCCACAAAGCCATACCAGGTTGTTTTTCGCCAGTAGAAATCATCCAGGTCTCCGATTAGATAAATCTGCAGTTCTGCACTTTTTTTTAAAAAGGAATGTATGTTTGATTTATTATGTAAGACCTGTAATCCCAATTGCAAGAGTGATTTATTATAGTTTAGACAATGAGTCAGTTAAGCCAACCTGTGCTTTTATATCTGTCTGCAGATATTAATCCTGAAACAGGCAATTATCTATTATCCTG
>Ga0172363_10001964_pt1 | contig 16596 bp, 16 predicted proteins | sample LakKivs2_kivu2a2_FD_114541 | JGI IMG/M metagenome (GOLD analysis project Ga0172363, IMG submission 114541) | Sediment microbial communities from Lake Kivu, Rwanda - Sediment s2_kivu2a2 | ecosystem: Environmental > Aquatic > Freshwater > Lake > Sediment | place: Rwanda: Western Province, Lake... | reverse complement strand
TTTGTGCACCCTCTTATGTTGGTGGAGCGATTTATATGGATCTTTTGATTAAATCTATAATGGAGAATGACGAAAGTGCTTGTTTTAATTTATTGAATAATAATTACGAGAAAATTGCTCAGGATTATTTTAAGATAGATGAGGACATCAACAAGTCAATAAATATATTGGGAAAAGATATTTCTCCAGTTGGAGCATTACATTTTGCTATTTCGAAAATGAATAAAGATATAGTTCACCATTTAATTTATTATGGGTGTAATTTGGAGAAGAAGACACACGGTTATACTCCTCTTCATATAGCTGCCATTCTAAATCAACCCCAATTGGGAGTCCTTTTAAAGATATATGGTGCCAATTTAGATGAAGAATGCGAGTTTATGGGTAAAACATCAACTATTTATGATATATGTGATATTCTTGGACATAATGATTTTATAATAAAAATATTAAGTTAGATTATTTTATGAGAAAAGAAGAACTCTTTGATTTTTTAAATCCTTCACAACAGCAAGCCCTGAAGGATTACCATTATTTTGACACATCTCTCCCTCTCAAGTCAATCCAATCAAAACTTCCATTCAGACCAAGAGATTATCTTAAATTCATGAACAAGTACAATTATCAGTTAATGGAGGGAGGTATAGTTATAGAGACTCATGAATATCCAGTCATCAAACTAAAATCTTATGATAAGACTAGAAATAGTTTTAGCAAATATGATTTATCCCAATTATATGTTTTCTATAAGAAAAACAATAAAAAAACAAGGAGAGATTTTTTCGAGGAGCTCTTAGAAAATTTAGAAAAGAGACAATTAAAAAAATCTCCATAGTAATAAGAAATGTCATCGTCAACATTAAAAACATATCTTATTAATGATAATGGAGAGTATAAGATAAAAGAACATATGGTAAAAGATAAGTTAGTAGTAAAAAATACTTTTCAAGATAAGAAAACACAAATGAAGATGGCAAAGTTAGCTAGAATGGCAAAAGAAAATTCTCATAACAAATCTCAACAACACCAACAACACCAACAACAACACCCTCAAGTAGTTCATGTTAATGTTGTTCAAAAATCGGAGCCCACGACCACACCCATGCCCATGCCCAAACCCACGACCACACCCATGCCCATAGAAAAGGTAATATATCTTCCAGCGCAGCCTACTCAACAAGTTAAAATTCCTCATTGTGATGAAGCTAACTTTGAAGATATCAAAAAGAAAATTCAAAAAGAATCAGATTTCATACTTAAAAATAATAATAAGGAGACTAAGGAAGATGAGAAGCAAAAGAATCTTTTAGCCAAAATATGTAAAATAATTGGGATTCAAGGTCATCCTCATGGAAAACTTATTCCTTTTGATACGTTAAATGATCCTCACATAATAAAAGAGCTTTTCACCCTCCAGGATACTCTTAAGGAGGTTTTCCCCAGTAGTAAGTTAACCGCTCTCCACAGTAATGCTATTGATAAACAGCAGTTTCCAGGCGTAAATATAGTTAGACAAATTTTTAAAGAGATGGGCTATAGATTAAAATCTATAAACATCTCGGATGGATATTTGGGTACTAAAAAATTGTTAAGAAGAGAATATCAAATCCTAAAAATCTAAAATCCTAAAAAATGTAAAATAAAAATTATTATTTTTGCTCACCTTCACCATTTTCCAAGGGTATTTCTTGTTCATCTTGTTCATCATCAGGTAGATCAAATTGTTCATCTTCAAAATCTTCTATATATTCTTCGTCATCATCTTCAATTTCATCATCCCCAGGAGCAACTTGAGGCATACCTCCTGGTTGAGCCATTCTCACATTCTTAGAAGGTGTTCCCATTTTCACTTCTTTATCCTTTCCATTATTTTGGCTATTATCAGTTCCAGTTTCTTTTCCTTTGTTTTTCCACATTAAGAAAAAGAAACCTCCTAAATCAATACCAGCTAAAATGGCTAAATTTCTCAAAAAATTGGGAATTTCCATTTTCATAAATTTAACCACTGCAAATAATAATCCAAAAATCATCAAACCAATGATAGCAGCTAAAACTTTGCGAAATCCATTTGAACCAATTTTAAATTTGTCAAGAAGTTGGAATATTAAATGTGTAATCATAGTGGATTATAATATTAAATTTTCATATTACAAACGCTATAAATCAATCATTTTCTTACTAAAAGTTCGTCTTAGATTAACTTTTTGCTCAGTTTCCCTATTATCAAATAAAAAGACAGTTAACTCCTCTGCCTTTTTGCTATTGTTCATGTAGGTAGATATTTTTTCGATTAAATATTTCCTATTAATTGGTTTTTTAGTTTGAGTGACTGCATATTTTAATTTGCCGTTGGAAGTATTGCAATCTTCAATGTTATTTTTCGCCATGAAAGCCATGATTGGCTCGGTCAATGCCTTCTTCGCATCGTTTATTTCTTTCTCCGCTTTTTTCAATTGTTTGAGGTCATCATCATAAGATAACCATTGATGTACTAGTTTCTTAAATTCTTCTAATTCAAAATCATTAATTTGTTCAGTCATTTATTTAATAAATACAAATATTTTTTTTTAATATTTTTCACCTCGCTGTTTTATATTTAATTTTCACTTTATTTTTCACCTTCTATTTTCTAAATATTTTAGGTATTTTCGATGTCCAATTGAATTATGTTCTACTTCAATTTGGCTTATTTTTTCTTTTATCATATCTCCATTTTCATCACTGTAATAAACACTTTTTACACCATATAGTTTCATATAATATAAACAAGTGTTACACGGTTTACTATTCAATAATTCTCCATTTTTATTTACTCTAATGACTACAATTTCCAATTTTTTTCGCAAACAGCGAGGTGATTTATTGCTAGGTTTTTCCATTGTTTTGTGAGGAGTGTAAAAGATATGACTCTTTTTCCCTACTCAACAGCGTGAAATCATTATCATTCATTAATCCACGCAAACTATGTTCGTGGTTCATACTCAAATACTTAGATAAAACATGCATCTCCGCATGAAATGATAAAGTTAGTTGGTTGTTATTGCAGCACCTTCTATGATTATATCCATTGACATAGGGTTTCCCACCACATAATAACATTGCACTATGTTTACTATTCATATCACATTCATTCGTTAATGGAATTAATTGATTCAAGATTCTTTGAAGCTTATCAGCAGAAATAATTTTCTTGTTCATTTTTTTATAAATCTTATAGAGATAGCTTTAATATACACTCCCATCTCCTAATCTCAACAACTAACCTATCCAATCCAAAACAACCTATTTAAAAAAATTGAAATTATTAACTCCACAATCTCTTCATAGTACAATGGAACCCTTATTTGAAGTGGTCTCACCAAAATACTTCAATGTCCCTTGTAAAGAAATTGAACCATATGATGGTGTAGATTTCCCGAGTATTATCAACGAATTGTTGGACCAGCATAATGGAAATATAATTTTTGGAGGTAGTTCTCTTTTGCATGATCTTTTTTTCAAAACATCGCAATGGGAAAGAGATTATGATATTTGGTGCGAAGATAGAGCCTACAAAGCAATCAAGAGAACTCTAAATCAAAAAACGAATTGCTCAAAGATCAAAGAAGAACAATTTGAAAAGGTATCTCAAAATATTTATTATGGTAGATTCCAATCCAAGAGCATATGTGAATTTAATTATGTTTGTAACGATTGCTGCAAACAGTCATTGAAAATTCAATTGATCAACGTTGGTACCAATTATGACAAATTTGAGAGAATAATCAATAATGTTGATTTGACAATTAATACTGTTTTTTACGATGGTAAATCTTTAATTTACGTGGATACTACAAAGGAAGACATTTTAGCGAAGAAATGCCAATACCGCTTTCATTTAAAAAGTTACCATGGTTTATGTTCTTGTAGCAATTGTGCACAGGAGAAATCTATTTCAGAAAAAGAAATGAATCGAATTAAGAAGTATGAAGGAAGAGGATTCACAATTGATAATCTTTGTCCTCTATGTGAAGGGAAGTATAGTCTTTCTTTAAGACATTGTCTTTGTTGTTTAAGAAAAAAAATGAGTATTGATAAGGGAATTGATTTTTTTTCATGGGGAGCAAGAATAAGTGAGGATAATGTTAATTATATTTTGACGACATTGGAAGCTTATCCTAGACAAGAATTTATATTAGCATCCCTTGTATTATTTCTCGCTAATAAGCGATTGGACTTATTTTTGGAGAATTTGGAGAAATACAAACATTTGCTTAATTTTTATCACCCTGATTACAATAGAGTATTATCTCTTTTTGTAGAAAATGGTATAACAACTGCTTTCACAAAATTTTATGAATTAATCGAGTCTTCACTCATGGAGTATTCAAATAAGAGGATAAATCAATTGTTCACCATCGCGTGTAAAAAGAATTTTATTAATTTGGCAAGATTTATTGAGAATAAATCTTTGAGATGTAAATTTGAAATTTTTGAGGATAAGATTACAAGTTACAAATTTGTTAATATTTTTGAATTTTATTTGGAGAAAAAAGATCCTAAAATATTGGATCACTTAAAATACATCAAGCAAAATGAAGCTCCTAGCGAGGAAAATTGCTCTATTTGTCATACAAATTTTCCAAATTTTACATTAAATTGCAATCATCGTTTTTGTGATTCATGTATTATGACATATTTTTCGATTGAAGACAAAAAGAAAAACAAACCTTGTTGTCCAATGTGTCGCGCAAAATTTTAATAAACAAATAAACAATTATAAAAAATCTCACTCAAAGAGTGTTTGATACATTAACATAATTTTATCCTCATTGTCGATAAAATCTTCATCAACATTGACTATCTTTACTGGTATATTTTTCTCATTCAGGAGCCATTTATCGTGGTATTCTTGTAATCTAGTCAAATACTCAAGGGATATAGTTTCTTCTTCACTTCGAGCCCTTTTTTTAACTCTTTCATAAGCGATTACTGGGTCACATCTCAAGTAGATAATTCCATCCGGTTTGGCATTAAATTTCTCACTCAACCAGTTAAACCAATTTTGATACAATTTCCATTCAATTTCATTAATTTTACCATCATCATATAACATTTGTGCGAATATATGATGATCACTATAAATACTTCTCTCTGTAAGATTAATTTTGCCAGCGACTCTTTCGCTCTCAAATTTTTGAATTCTAGTAATAAACGCATTGCTTTGAAAGGTGTAACCCCATCGGGGGATATCTCCATAGAACAAACCAAGAATGTTATTATCAACATCACAATATTTTTCCTGCCATTCTTCAAGAGGTTCATAAATAATATTAAATTCATCAGACCATCTGTTGCCAAATATTTTCAAGAAGCTAGACTTACCTGCTCCAACATTTGCTTCAACTGATATCATTTTATATATTAGTAATAAAACAAGTATTTTTAAATTCATTTTTTTTCTTTTCAAGCATTTCACTCATTAGGGGAAGTGACTTACCTTTTAGTTTATTTTTAAATTTTTTAGCAATATATTCTATTCCAAATCGATTCAATAAATTAATTAATCTCTCTTCAGTGAAAGTCGAATATTGAGGATAATTTTGGAAGAATTGTTCTATTATTTCATAATAATGTTCTTGGTGTAAATTAGATATGATATTATGTCCTAGATCATCATTATTTGCTACCATATTTTCATATTTGTTCTCAGCTATTAATTCATCATCTTGTTTTTCAAGATCAAGTGTTTTGGTAATCGACATTTCACTTTTCATATCACGAACATCATCTTCTCCACAAACACCACCAACACCACCAACACCACAAACACCACCAACACCACCAACACCACCAACACCACCAACACCACCAACACCACCAACACCACCAACACCACCAACACCACCAACACCACCAACACCACCAACACCACCAACACCACCAACACAATTACTAATTTCATTTCCAATTATATCACCTTCCTTCTTAGCTTCTTGTTGATTTAGTGCATCTATTATACATTTAATATCTTTCTCAAGATTATCTTCTTTATTATCTTCTTTATTATCTTCTTTATTATCTTCTTTATTATCTTCTTTATTATCTTCTTTCTCTACAGCAACTACTTTAACGATTGAATCTTCTCTTTTCTTGTCAATTGACAAAACATTATCAGCAACAACTGTAACAACCTTCTTTTCAACATCTATATTTTTTTTTTTTACAATCATCTTTCGTTCATCTTTGAGTTCAACTTTTACAGGAGTATTTTCTAATCTTTGACTTAATAGATCCGCTAATTCGCAAATAGAATTACTGTCTTTAAAAACTGGAGTAATTGTTACTTTTCCTTGATTTTTCTTTTGTTCAAGAATTAGTTTTTCTAATTCTCTTTCTCTCGCTTTTGCTCTTTCTCTTTCTTTTTCTCTTTCTCTTTCCCTAGCTTTTTCTTGTTCTCTCATTTTCTCCCGTTCTTTTTCAAGTTCTTTTGCTTTTTCTCTTTCCCTATCTTTTTCTTTTATTAGATCAAGAATTTTTTCTTGTCTATTTTTGATGTCTTTTGGTAATTCACTATTATTAATTTTGATAGGAACTTCATTCGATTTTTCATTTAATTTTTGAGCGATTTCTTTGACTAAGTCTCTTGAATTTGATGAACAATTTTTTTGGAGTTCTTTCTCTTGGATTTTAATTCTATTCGCAAAACTATCTTTTTCTTTCAAGTGTTCTTTTAAAGTTTCCGCTATTTTATCTGTTATTTGTTGAGTAACTTTTATTGATATTTTATCAGTTAATTTTTCCGTAATTTTTTCTTTCTTTTTTTCGTCTTTCATAGCCACTTTAATCCTATTTTTTTTATCTTCCATCTCAGCATCATGTAAATCATCATCTTGTTTATTTTTAAAAATTTCGAGCATTTTTTTTTCTTCATCACAAAGTTTTTCTATCCCTTTTTCTCCCTCCTTTTCTATCCCTCTTACACCCATCCTTTCTACTCCCCTTTCTCGTTCCTTTCTAGCTCTTTCTTCTTTTTCCTTTCTTTCCCTATCTCTCTTTTCCTTCTCATCTCTCCTTTCCTTTTCTTCTCTTTCTTCTTTTTCCTTCTTTTCACTCTCTATTCTTTCTCTCTCTTGATCTTTTCTTTCTCTCTCTTGATCTTTTCTTTCTCTCTCTTGATCTTTTCTTTCTCTCTCTCTTTCTTCTCTTTCCTTATCCCTCTCTTTTTTGATATCAATAAAATTATCCCTATTAGTCGCTTCATTTTTGGGTAGAGGAACTAAAGTTTTGTTATCTAATTTTTCCTCCTTTACCTCTTTCTTATTCCCATCACCTATTGGTACAAATTTTATTTGTTCGGGAAATTTATCCAAAATTCTATCTCCTAGTATAAATAATTCAACATCAACATAAATATAGTTGCTAGTATCAACAATAATTCTCCCATTGTTTTCCTTTTTAATAATACTAATTCGAGGCTTATCATCGACTATTATAAGATTTTTTTCATGTTCTTGGATGTACAAGTTTATACTCTTAACATTTTTCCCCCCAGCAAAAATTTTAGTCTCTCCTACAAATTTTGATACATAAATATTAGTTTCCTCAAAATCTAATAGAACTTCTTTTATACTTGCACCTTCACCCAAAATACTTCCACCGTGTCTATCGTTCGCCCTTTTCAAAATGATACTTAGATTAGTCATTGTATTGCTTCCAGGATTGGTATCGATTGGATCCAAAGTTAAATTAAATGTTTTACTATTATTTTCCTGCCGCAAATTCAAAACTACACTTGAGATAAATGTTTGAACAATACCTCGCGAACATCCATAATCTAACCACTTTAAATATTTGGGAGAATCTTCAACATGATACAAAAATCGAAGAGCTTCAATATCCAATGGCATTAAAGTTTGAGGATAATATTTCAAATCATTTTTCCCAGACATAATAGTGGCATAATGAGAATTTAAATGAAAATATTTACTACTAAAATAATCTTCATTTATTTTATTATCCGGGTGATAAAGACCAAAACAATGAAGGATGTGATGTAAAAAAATATAAAACCAAAAAGAACCTCTCGATGTATCTTTGTCAGAAGTAATTAGTCCATAAATAATATATAACTTATTATCCAATATTTTATAACCATCTAGTTCGTGAGGGAAAGTACTTACACCATAGAAACCCATTTCCTCTGCTCCCATGCACATCACAAAATCTGCTTCTTCTAAGTTTTCTACTTCAATGATATTAATATTGAGAAAATCCCCAATCAATTGAAAAGCGTGTATATTATTATATTTTATCGTGGTATTCCAATTGAATAGAGGAAATCTTTCACCAAAAAAAAATTTTAGTACTTCATCTATTTTTACATTATTAATACTGGGATAAAAAACACGTATTCTTCTATGATATGAATTTAAATTTAACGCACTAAGATTTATAATTGATTTAACGAAATGATTCAAATTGACAATATCCTTAAAATTAATATATCTAACTTTGGAATCCTTCTTACTGTATTGAGAAATGGTCATATTATTCTCCTTGAAATATGATTTTTTGTTTTTATGAATATTCTTTTCTTTTTCGCATATCAATTTATTGTTAGAATTCATAATTATTCTAAATATAAAATTATTCAAATTTTTACACCTTAATCTTAGATATTAAACCCAATCTTCTTAGAAGTAAATGGATAATTATTAACTTCGAGGTATTTTTTTAGAACCCCCTTATATGCAGCATTTTTCAATTCCGGTTTCAACCACAAAAACTCCTGGACTACTCCTTTATCCAAGAAGGGATATCTCCCTTCTATCCCATATAACCCTGTTATGACTTCTTCCTTCCATAAATAAGATTCTTGACAACTATGATAAAAATTCTTCCATACACAGTTTTTATCCTCAGAATTCTTAGGAAAAATAGAGGATAAATCATTTGGAAATTTACCCCCAAAACAACTATGTGGAATAATTCTACCACCTCCAAAACCGTAATCCGAAAATACTTCATCTGCACCGCTACCACTTAATGCGATTCTTATGTTATACTTATTTCTAACCTCACTATAAATCTTCGAAGCTCCAATTACAGCACCATCCGTTTTGAAATTATAATCACCTTTATTAAATTTATTATTTCTAAAAAACCATCGATCAATATGATAATTCTCCGTGTTTTTTTCAATATAATCTTTCAATTTCTTTCTTTCATTTGGTGGAATATTGTTAAATAATAAAGCAAATTTACTGGTTTTATTTAATTTCATTCTTTTTTTCAAAATATCCATATTTTCATTTCCTTTAATTGAAACAGTGTTGTATGGTCTTCCATATTTATTTAAAACACAACAAATTACTCCACTGTCGTACCCGCTGCTTAAATTTACTAAAACTTCTTTATCTGTGACAACTCTTCTCAAAACAGAGAATTCCAATGCACCAAAAAAATCATCATAATTATTTTTATGTTGTTTTAAATCCCAATTATAAATCTCAGATAATTTATCCAATTTTCCATTTTCTAATTTGTAAATGGAGTTAGCACTTATTTTTTTTATATTTTTAAATCCCAATTTGTCAGAGACACTTTTATAAGTAGAAATACAAAACTTGTTTCCATCCAATCCAACAAATAATGGTTTAATAGCAAATAGATCATGTACAATAAAAAATACTTTTCTTTTTTTGTCATAGATAGCGATTGCAAATTCCCCTTCTAATTTTTTCAATTCGTGCCATCCTTTTTTGTACAAAAACGCAATGCATTCTACATCGCTTTTAAAATTACCAAAATCAAAATAATTATAGATTTCGCCATTGAAGCATATAATAATGTCCTTATCTTCATAGGGTTGAGGATAAAAATCACCTGTTATAGATAAAAGATTATGTAAAAAAATAATATCATCAAAAACAATTTTTTTTTCGTAATCAGGTCCTCTAAATTTTTGGAAAAAATTAGCGTTTCCTATGTTTTCTATATTTTTTATGTTAGTGATCAATAAATTACACATTATATCTATAGAGATATTAAAAAATAAAAAATAAATCCTATTTTTTATATAAAAAATCATAAATCATAAATCATAAATATAATTTCTATAAAATATAATGCATACTAATTATTTTATTGATGGAACGAAGAATATATGTGAAAGAGAATTAGAAGGAAGAGAGTATAATGACCCAAGCTATTATCCCAATTTTCAAAAAAAAATAGATTGGTTTAAAAAACTTTTATTGGATAAACATAAAAAGAAAGAATCGCTTGTTGTTCTTAGAGTTTTTGATGGAGAGTTTTATTTTTTAGATATGCAAAAGATTGGAAATGTTGCAAGAAGACATTGTTCCAAAGAGCTCACAGAAGAATTTGTTAAAAAATTTAAGGATGGTTGCTATAAGGTTGACATTCTTTCCACACAATTGTATGAAGATAAAATTCCTCATTTCCAAAGATTATTTCCAAATAAAAAGATTGACTTACCAATGGAAATAATATACGGTCTTTTTGCAAATAAATGGCTTTTAGAAACTTTTAAGAATAAGATTGCTCTAATTGGAGGTAATGAGAAAATGGATGTTATTAAAAAATTAATGGAACATCAAGAATATAGAGATTATATCCACAATGATTATTTTCTCGATTATATTTCTGTTCCTGAAAAATATTCCAGTGATGATCCAGATAAATTACTCATCCAATTAGAAGATAAAATTAAAAAATCAAAAGCCACTGTTTTTTTCTATGGGATTGGAATAGCTAAAATGGCGATTGCCTATAAATTTAAAGAATTTAAAAAAGCACTTTTCATTGATGTTGGATGTGGAATATCTGCTTTAGCTGGAACTTGTGCGATTGAAAGACCTTATTTTGGTGATTGGATTAATTATCGATTGGAAAAATATGATTATTCCAAAATGGATAAAATGGATTTCAAGAAAGAAAAAGATAATATCAAAATAATAAAATCAAGGAAATAATCTTTCAATACAAGCTCTATCTTTTTTTGAAACCAAATATTTCAAAGTCTTTATAATAAACTTTATTGATCAATTTTATAGTGTCTTCATTCAAATAATTATCGTAATCTATCTTTTGTTTATTAACATTCATATTATAATCAAAATCTTTATAACCTATTTTTTCCATATCTTTTTTCAAATTCTCCGTTCTTAAAATTTTAGCATTAATCAATTTTTCATTTTCATCTGTAAGAAATTTATACTGGGGAAGGCTATGATTATCTAAATTTTTTTTTTTAAGATATTTATCTTTAAAAATATTATAAACTTCTTCTTTTGATGTATCAAAATTAATAAATTTTTCATAAAATAAATCACTAATAATTTTATCGTATGGAGATCTAACAATTGAAATAATTTGTAAATTATTGGTATCTACTTTTAAATAATTCTTGTATTTCATTATTTCTTGATAAGTTTGGTGTTGTAAATTAATTCTATTATCGTAGCCATCGGGTAAGATTCTACCTGTATCAAATTTATTATATAAAGATTTATTTTGTAAAGGAATATCAAATTTTATAGAAAAATATTTTTCTACGCTGCTACCGCCAGTTTTTGGTATATGTATAAATAAAATATTTACTTTATCGTTATGAAAGTAAGGCATATATCTATAAAATATAATAAATATATCATCATCCAACTAATAAATCCCAGGGACTAATTTATATTTTACTTTTTCGCAATATTTATCCCAATATTCTCCATATTTCAATTTACACTTATCTTCATCCCTGTAAGTCCTATGTATTAATAATCATATTATATACCCAAGGTATGCAAATGGTAAAACTCCCAATTTATAACCTACAAGACTCCAACAAGCTGATAATCCAATTTCAAATACATAATTCATATGTCTACTTTTACCCCACCAACCACTAGTCAATAATTTTCCTTCCTTTTCTTCACCATCCTTCCAATATTTAACATCCATATATTCAAATCCCTCAACATTATTCTTAAATCTCTGTTTATCTTCATCAACCAAATAATTTAACCAAATTAGCCATAAACCAGCAATCAAAATTCCAATTCCTAAAAAGAAATTAATATTAGTAGGATGATTAATCAAATAATAGACAGTAAATGTGTAAAAGATAGGAACAAAAACTAAACACCCCCAACAAATATAGTAACCAGCTCTATCCAATGTAATATCTAAAGTATAAAAATAACCTGTTTCCCAGTAAAAGAACTTTGCGATATAAATTGTTTGTAAAATAACTGTTACCCAAATAGCCGTATTGAATCCAAAGGAATAGTAACTATAAAAAGCAAAAATAATAATAAGCACTTGCCAGGCGATCATTCCAAAGCGACAATTAGTAAATTGTTTTACATCAACACCACCAATTTGAGAATGAAATTTTAACCCTCTATAAAATTTAAAAAAACAACTGCATCCTTTTTCATCATCTTCCTCCTTCCCCCAATAATTTCCACTATCTCTCCAATATAAATATGAAACAAATAGAAAACCAAAAACGGTAAAAGTTAACATCATTGGGATAACATTCTCAGCTACCATCCCAGGAAATTTTTTCCACTTTAAACAAATAATAATAATAACTATCATTGAAGTTAACCAAAATAGGAATCCATTTCCTTGGTATTTTGGTTCAAATCCATCAATATTTTTTGGACCAGTAAAATTCTTAGGAAATAATTTTATGGATAGATAACCCCATATTAAAAATCCTATCAAAATACAACAAGAAAAAGTATTGGGATAAATTTTATTTGATATTTTTGTAGATTTTTTTATCAAAATAAATAATAGAATAGGTAAAACAATAACTAATGAGAAAGGTGCAAGATAATTTTTAGTGAATCCAATTTTACTGGTCTCCATAATATGAAATACAATTTTAAAAAATTATCACAACGAATGTTTACCATCGAGATGCTTAATATAACTGCGATCTTCTACTGGACCAAATAAGTAAGTACCGTATTTTTTATGTATTTTTTCATTTTTAGATTTCAATAATAAAAAATATTCCATTGGTTTCCCATCATTACATTCTTTCATAACAATTTCTCGATAGTAATCTACTGGACAAATATGATTATTATCACTCCAAGCATTAGTCCTCGTATATGTAAAGTTTTGACTTTGAATTTCTTTACCAAATAATCCAAAGTGAGAATCCGCATTAGTTGGACGATTGCATCGCTTATTAAATCGAATGTGTTTCAATTCCTTATTAATTCTCATATCTTCCACAACTTTCATTATATCAATTGGTCTTTTATTGAATTTTAGATCATGTTGAATAACTAAGACAAATTCAGTGTCAACGTGTTTGAGTGCATTTCTAACATTTCCAACAAGATGTCCATGTGACTTTCTAACAACAATTTTAAATTTTAAATTATTCTTTCCTTTAATATATTCATCCAATTTTTTAAGGTATTCTATATAATTACTTTCATCACTAAAATCATGAGCTAAAATAACTAGAACATCATTTGGTAAATTTAATAATTCCAATGATTCGATAACTTCTTGAATGAGCTTTATGCAAGGATGTGAAGGAATATAAGAAGCTGTAATTATAATTGATAAATTTTTATTATGCATATAATTATGATTAATAAAATTTTTATTATTGGACCCGTCTATCCTAAAAAATCTTGGGAAAAACCATTTTATTTATATGCAAATTCATTATCTAAAATACTCACCAAAAATAATATACCCAACACTATAACTCTAAACACAAATGAACCACAAGAAAATGACCTCTCTTTTATCTTTCATCCTTATTATAGTGATAATAAAAAATTAAAAGGCTATATTATTTATATAAATAGTGAATCGATAAATATAAGGAAATGTATTCTATCTGAAATAAAAAACCCAAAAATTAAAATGATTTGGGATTTTCGAAATGATAATATATCTACTCTACAAAAAATAACTAAAACTCCAATTTATTTTGTACCACCATTGTATCATGAGTTTATGGAGGAGAATTTTCCCAAATGTCCTTCTTCAAAATCAATTGATTTTTTATTATATGGAAAAAATAATGAGAGAAGAAACAAAATTTTTGACACACTTTCTAAAAAATACAATGCGATTATTTTCCAAACTGGTAATATAGATGAACTTTACAATATGATTAAACAAACAAGAATTATATTAATAATTCATTTTTACACAGATTTTTCTTGTATAGATTTTTATAGAATCTCTTTTCTATTATCCAACAAAATATTTTTTATAACAGAAGATACAGAAGATAAAAAATTAAGACCAATTCTCAAAGATGCTATTATCTTCTCAAAATATGAGAATTTTATTGGCAATTGTGAAAAATATATAAAACTGTCTCAAGAAGAGAGGGATAATATTTCTCAATCTTCTTATAATTATTTTACACCTTTTCACATTTCAAATGCCGATTTTTATGTAAATTATTTTTTTACATAAAAATATTTAAAAATATTTTATAATAATATTAAATGAATGTTGAAGAATTAATTAATAAAAATAAGTTATTAGAAGATGAGAATAAAGAGTTAAAGGAAAAACTTAAAAAATATACTGCACCTGCTAGACACAAAAAATATTATGAAAATCATAAACAAGAACTATTAGAAAAAAATAAAGAATACAAAGTGCCACCTGAAAAGAAAAAAGAATATGCTAGAACTGCTTACCTTAATAAAAAAGAAAAACTCAAAAGAGAAAAAGAGCAAAACGAAAAATTAATGGAAACCAATATTTAGGAATTTATATAATTATGCGGATTATTATATAAAAATAAAATATTTAGTAAATATATAAAATGGTTAAAAAGAAAAAACCAAAGGAAACATTCCAACAATTTAGGAATAATGAAAAACCTACCTATAAAACTTTCAAAATACCGCTCAAAACTATTTTACTTAATCGTGATATGATACAACCAGTTATAAATAATTTACTTTTTGAAATGAATGATTTAGTTATTCATACTTATCAATTTATACGATTGTATATTTTGAATTGTTATACAAACAACAAACCATTACCAACAATAGACGAAACATTTATTTTGTATTGTATCAAAACATTAGGGTCAAGAGATAATAGAGGTAAAAAAGGTAAAGATACAGAACTTTTAGAAATACTTGAAGAATTTTACAAAATTGAATATCAACCTTTGCTTAATCACGAAAAAACTAATTTGAAAAATACCACCTTTTTATTACCTTATTTAGCAACACAAATACATACTTCTTTACATAATAATTTTCAAGAGCATTTTATTCAGCATTTCTTACGATTTATTAACAAAAGTACAAATGAAATTACAGAAGATAAAGCAACCTTATTTCAATTCAAGAAACAATTATTAGAATTGAATGAAACTGATGAAATGTTTTCTAACTGGAAACTTACTCATTTATCTAACATTTTACCTACTGAAATAAAAAAATCAATTCATTATGATGTTAAAGTTAGACCATTTGAGTATTTGAAAGGGATGTTATATATGAATTCTGTATTGGAAAAACAAGAAAGTAAATTATTCCAACCATTACCATTAAGAAATAATATTATTCCAAAGCATATTATAATAGATACAGCAAGTTTAATAAATTTATTTTGTCCTGAAAAGGATAAAGAAGGTAATAAAGTAAAGAAGGGTGAATTGTTAAGTAATGTAAAAGAAAATCAAAGTGAAGTATGGTTTAATTTTTTAGATATGAAAAATAAAATATTCAAGAACAAACATTATCAGTTTCATAATCAAATACAAACTGATGGAATTAGTTGTTGCTTATTATTTATTAGAAAAGATTTGAAAGATAAAAAATGGGGTTCAAGAGTTCCTGTTTTACAAGAACAAGATTTTTACAATATAGAAGATTTATCCAAAGAACAATTAGATACATTGAAAGATAGAAATATTGTAGGTTGTGACCCTGGTAAACATTCATTAGTTTATATGATGGATAAAAATGGTAATAAACTACAATTTACAGCATCGCAAAGAAAGGTAGAAAGTTATGGAAAAAGAAATGAGAGAATATTATTACAAGAAAAGAAAAGAAATAATATTATAGAAAAAGAAACTCATTTATCAAGTAAAAATAGCAAATCCGTTGATTATGAAAAGTTCAAAATTTATCTGGTAGAAAAAGATAAACTGAATAAAGAGACAATAGAATTTTACAGAAAAGAAGTTTGGAGAAAAATGAAATTTAGACAATATAGTTATGGTAAGAAAAGTATTGATACATTTTTGAATAAAATTAAAGAAACTTTTGGAGAAAATATTATTATTGGTTATGGTAATTGGGGCAGAACTACACAAATGAAAAATATAATGCCTACAATGAATAAAGGATTAAGGAAACTAATACATAAAAAGTATGATACAATTACGATAAATGAATTTTACACATCTCAAAGATGCTGTGAATGTTATAATGAATTGAAACATCAAACAGATAAAAAAGGAAAAGAAATATACAGATTATTCTGTTGTTCTAACTGCGTGAGTTCCAAAAACAAAAATGGCGTATGTAGAACAAGGGATAAGAACTCTGCTATTTCTATAATGAAACTTGC
>Ga0172363_10001962_pt1 | contig 16601 bp, 12 predicted proteins | sample LakKivs2_kivu2a2_FD_114541 | JGI IMG/M metagenome (GOLD analysis project Ga0172363, IMG submission 114541) | Sediment microbial communities from Lake Kivu, Rwanda - Sediment s2_kivu2a2 | ecosystem: Environmental > Aquatic > Freshwater > Lake > Sediment | place: Rwanda: Western Province, Lake... | reverse complement strand
CCGCCACCGCCACCACCACCGCCACCGTCACCGCCACCGTCACCGCCACCGCTACCACCACCGCCACCGTCACCGTCACCGCCACCGCTACCACCACCGCCACCGTCACCGCCGCCACCACCGCCACCGCGACCGGCCTCGAAACCTCCCCCGGCCTAGGAGGATCGTCGTCCGTGGGAATCCAGGCTAGGGCCGCAGCCACTGGCGGCGGGCGTGGAGCAGTTCGGCGCGTGTTCCTGCGCCTCGATTGCGGGTTGGCGCCGACTCCAGGATCTGCTAGATCCTGGCCCTGGCAGAAGCGGTGCAGCAGCGTCGCTTCGTCCTGGTGCCATGAATCCCCACCCCGGGCGAGATGCCGAGAAGCAGGACCATCCAGCTAGATCACCTTAGTCGGCGGGGTTCGACGGCTCGAGCCCCGTGTGTCCTGGTCACTTGTGGAGGTTGGACATGCACAAAGTCTTTCGCTCGGGTCCTTTCGGGTGTTCTGCCCTGATGATTCTCTTGTTGGGCACGCTTGGCGCGTGCTCGGACAGCAAGACGACCGGCTCGCCTATCCTGCAAGGAGGCGGCGGTGGAGAAAGCGGTGGGGCCAAGGGTGGGAACAGCGGCAGCATCGGGAACGGCGGCAGCGCCGACAGCAGCGCCGGCCACGCGGGAAGCGGTGGTGCCGCGGGCAAGGGCGGCAGCCAAGCGGGCGGCGGCAGCACCGGGAACGGCGGCAGCGGTGACGGCGGCGCCGGTCAAACGGGAAGCGGTGGTGCCGCGGGCAAGGGCGGCGGCCAAGCGGGCGGCGGCAGCGGCTCTCCCGACGCGCCGACCGCGGTGGGTGGCGGCGGCGTTGACGGCGGCAGTGTTGCAGCGACGGGCGGTGCGGCCGGGGCGGAGGCGGTCTGCGCTGTCCTCGGCACGGTGGACGCGGGCACGCCGCCCAAGCCCGCGTGCGACCCGAGCAAGACCTACCAGTATCGCTACCAGAACCCCTGTCTCGACGCCGAGGCCAGGATTAGCGACATCATCTCGCGGCTCTCTACCGCCAACAAGATCGCCCTCCTGCGCGGTCCCGGGCGCGTGCCTGGCCTCAACATTCCCTACCCCGGCCAGGCGGAAGGAATGCATGGTGCGGCGTGGGGCGGTCCGGCCAATTGGGGCGACACGCCAACCACGACCTTCCCACAAGCGTACGGCCTGGCCGAAACCTGGGATCCGGAGATGGTGCGGAAGGTCGCCGAGGTGGAGGGCACCGAGTTCAGATACCTCTATCACGCCATGCGTCGGGGCGGACTGGTGGTCCGCGCTCCCAATGCCGACCTGGGCCGCGACCCGCGCTGGGGACGGACGGAGGAGTGTTATGGCGAAGATCCCCATCTCGTCGCGACGATGGTCAAGGCATTCGTCCACGGTCTGCAAGGCGACCATCCGCACTACCTGCGAACCGCTTCCCTGATGAAGCACTTCCTTGCCAACACCAATGAGAACGGTCGCGGCACGACCTCGTCGACCTTCGATGACAGGGACTTCCGCGAATACCACGCCTTCGGTTTCCACGCGGGCTTCGTCGAAGCGCGCGCCGCTTCCTTCATGACCGCCTACAACAAGTACAACAACATTCCCTGCCACGCCCATCCGGTGGTGCGCAACATCCTCATGAAAGAGTGGGGGGTCGACGGTGTCATTTCCACAGATGGCGGCGGCATCCGTGTGATGATCAACGAGCAGAGGTCGTACCCCGATCTCAAGTCCGCCGTGGCCGCGGCCATCAAGGCGGGGACAGGTTGGTTCCTGGATACCACCGAGCCCGGGGTCAGCGAGGCGCTGGCCGACGGCACACTGAAAGAGAGCGACCTCGACGATGTCTTGCGCAACAACTTCCGCATCATGATACGCCTCGGGATGTACGATCCGCAGTCCGCGGTGCCGTACACCAATGTCGGCACGGTCCAACCGTGGACCACGGATGCCAACAAGAACCTCGCCCGCCTGGTGACCAACAAGTCGATCGTTCTGCTCAAGAACGCGAACAACACGCTGCCCTTGAAGGCGTCCGACATCAAGCGGATGGCCGTGGTCGGGCCGCGGGCCAACGAGGTCTTGTTCGACTGGTACAGCGGCACGCCGCCCTATTCCGTCACCGTGGTGGACGGCCTCAAGAACAAGCTCGGCGCCGCCGCCACCGTCACCTATGCGCGCGACAACACGGACGAGGCGGCGGTCAATGCCGCCAAGGCCGCCGACGTCGTCGTGGTCGCGGTCGGCAATCACCCGTGGGGCAATTCCCCTTGGGCTCGGGTGCAGTTCCCCAGCGAGGGGCGCGAAGCCGTGGATCGCCGATCGATCAGCATGGAGCCGACCGACGAGAATCTCATCAAGGCGGTCTACGCCGCCAATCCCAAGACCGTGGTCTTGCTCGTGGCCAGCTTCCCCTACGTGATGACGTGGGTGAAGGAGAACATCCCCGCCGTGGTGCACATGACCCATTGCAGTCAGGAGATGGGCAATGCTTTCGCGGACGTGCTCTTCGGCGACTACAACCCGGCTGGCCGCCTTACCCAGACGTGGCCACAGTCGATGGCCGATCTGCCGGCCATGTTGAACTACAACGTGCGCGAGGGCCGGACGTACATGTACTCGACCAAGACACCGCAGTACCCGTTCGGCTATGGCTTGAGCTACTCGACCTTCGAATACTCCAATCTCAAGACCAGCTCGCCGACCATGAGCGGGGCTTGTCCCATCTACGTCAGCGTGGACGTCAAGAACACCGGAACCCGCGCGGGTGAGGAGGTCGTGCAGATGTACATCAAGCACATGAGCACGGCCGTGGCGCAAAGGCCGATCAAAGCCTTGAAGGGCTTCAAACGCGTGGCCATCCAACCCGGAGCGACGGTCACGGTGACCATGGTGCTCACGACCCAGGATTCCGCGTACTGGGACATCCCCAAGACGAGTTGGGTCGTGGAAAAGGAAGACGTGCAGATTCTGGTCGGCCCGTCGAGTGCGGATGCGGATCTGAAACTGTCCACCAAGATCTCGGTGGCGCCGTAGCGCGCCTGCACCGTTGCGCGCCTTGCGCGGCGCGATTGGCCAGCAGGTCGCGGTCCCATGTTGCATGGGGTGTTGCATGCGACGATACACGCAATTCCTTGCACCCTCCCGGAGGCCAGGCCCGCACGTGCGCAAGCCAGCGGGCTTCTCGCATTTCGGCCACGCTGCGGGGGTGAAGCCCGGGCGCGCTCGTGGCACGCTCCTTGCTGTACGTGATTCGGCCCATCTTCAACCGAGGTACCCATGGCCATTCAACCTGCCCGTCTGCGTGAGCTGGCGCTAAGTGATTCGGGATTCGTCTTCGACCCCATGACCGGCCACACCTTCACCGTCAATCCCAGCGGCCTCGCCATCCTGGGATCGCTTCGGTTTCAACCTGGAGAGCGGTCGCGCCCTGGAGGCCGCCCGGCGCATCGTGCGCGGCGGGCGCCTCGACCTGCGCACCCTTCACTGCCACATCGGCACCTTCATCGCCAACCCCGAGGCCTATCGCCTGGCCGCGCGCGCGATGGCGGTGTTCAGTCTGGCGCTCGAGCGCGAGACCGGCACGCGCATCGACACCATCGATCTCGGCGGCGGCTTCGCCTCGCACAACACGCTCTACGCCCAATACCTGCCGGGCGACGAGGCCACGCCGGCCCTGGGCGAGTTCATCGAGGCCATGGCCAGCGGCCTCGAAGAGGGGATGAACGGCGCCGAACCGCCGCGCCTGGTGCTCGAAACCGGGCGCGCCCTCGTCGACGAGGCGGGCTTCCTCATCGCCACCGTGGTGGGCAACAAGCGCTTGCTCGACAAGCGGCGGGCCGTGGTACTCGACGCTGGCGTGAACCTTCTGCCTACGGCGTGGTGGTACAAGCACGACATCCATCCCGCGCAAGACGTGTTCGGCACGGCCGAGCCGACCGTGTTCTTCGGCCCCTTGTGCATGAACATCGACGTGGTTCGCGATCAGATCCTGTTCCAGCCCTTGCGCACCGGGGACCGGGTGGTGCTCCGCCACGTCGGCGCGTACAACGTCACCCAGTGGATGCAGTTCATCACCGAGCGGCCCAACGTGGTGATGGTGTCGTCGAAGGGCGAGCACGGCATCATCCGCAAGGCGGAAACCGTCGAGACGCTCACCCAACAAGAATTGGTCCCGGCTTGGCTCTGACTTTCGCACCCAAAACGCGCGCGGGCGCCGTCCTGGAGGCGCTCTTGCGCCCGTACGCCCAGATTGTGTTTTCACGCGATCTCGGGGTCGGGCTGCTGGTGCTTGCGGCCGTCGCGTGTCGGCCTTGGCTGGCCTTGGCGACCTTGGGCGCCGTCGGCGTGGCCGCGATCGGGTCGCTTGCCTTCGGTCTGGGCGGACGCGTGGTGCGCGAAGGCGGAATCGGTTGCATCGCCGTGCTCACCACCATTGCGCTCGTGGTGTTCGCTCCCGAAGGCGGGCCGCCTTTGGCCCTGCTCTTGTTCGGGGCATTGCTGTCGGTGCTCTGCGCCGCCTCCTTTCAAGCGGTGTTTAGCAATGTCGCCTTGCCCACCCACGCACTGCCCTTCATCGCCGCGACCTGGCTGGTCCACCTCGCGGCACGCGCCATGCCGGAAACCGCGCCGCTGTCCTCGCTCGCAGAGTCCGCCGGCTGGCTGCCGGCGGGTTGGCAGGCCGCCTCCTGGCTCGATCTGCCGGCCGCGATCGTGTTCGGCCAAGGCCAGGCCGCCGGCGCCTTGGTTCTGGCGGCACTCCTCGTGTCGCTGCGCACCGGCTGGCTGGCCTATCTGGCCGGCGACTACGAAGCCGGCGAAGCGAGCTACCGCGCGGCCATGGCCGCCAAGCCGGCCGCACTGGAAGCCAAGATCGGCCTCACCCTCGTGCTCTACGTGGCCCAACGTTGGAAGGCCCTCGAAACCGCGTGGAAGCAGGTGCTGGCGGAAGATCCCAAGCACGCGACCGTGCGGGCCCGTCTGGCGTCGAGCCACTACGCCACCGGCAACTATCCCGACGCCGCCGCCATCTACCGCAAGCTGGTCGACTCCTTCCCCGGCGAGCTCGACTACCAGACGGGCCTTGCCTGGGCCCTTCTGCGCATGGGCAAGCGCGAAGAAGCCGTCAAGCTCTTCCGCGCCGTCCTCGCCCTCTCACCCGACAACCCCAACGCCTTGCAGGGCATGGCCGCGAAGTAGGCCGGCAGGCCACGCCCGGTGCCCGCGGGTGGTGTGCGGGTTTGGATGCCCGGACCAACCCCACCGTGCTGATTGTTGGGTAGCGCGCGAGCTACTCGGCGCCTCCGTCCCCTTCGGGCACGGCGATGAGCTGCTCCAGGCGCTCGCGCAGGCCGGGGAGGGAGGTGCGCAGATAGCCTACCGCGGAATCAAAGGGAGCGTACTTGCTCGGCGTGGGATCGGCGTGCGCCGCGTCCTTGATGTGCTGGATGTACCGATCGATGCTGGCCACCATCGTTGGGAGGCTGAACGGACCATCGAGCAGCTCGCGGGCCGCCGCGCGCCACCTGCCGAGATCCTTGTTCAGCGCACGAAACACGAGGTCGCACCCCGGCGCGTACGCCAGTCCATTCCAGTACGGGTAGGTGATGCTGCAATCCGTGGGGATCTCGGTCCAGTGGGGCGCCGCGTGGTTCGGGTTGATCCAGAAGGTGGCTTCTGCATCCCATGGAATCATCGTGAATCGATTCGGTGATTCCTCGTAGATGAAGTAGTTGTGATTGGTGCTTTCCTTTCCGTCCGTCCAGAAATAGGTGATGCCGTCGTAGCTCGCGATCGCGTCCTCGACGGCAAGGAATCGCGCCAGATAGTCGATGTCCATGTACTTGCCCAAGGTGGGAAGCAGGCTCGCGTCGTCGGCTGTCATGACCGCCTGGGAGAAGGCGCGGTAGGCGCTGATATCGGCTGCTTCCCGGTTGGTCTCGAGGGCGTCCGTGATCTGCTGATCCGAGGCATGGGTGGGCCAGAGTTCTTTGTATAGGTTGCCGTCGCGGTTGTCGGCCCACCGGTCCGCGGTGAAGCGACCGTCCACCTGCTCGACCATGCCGAAAAGGCCCAAGGACTGCCCATTGACCCGCACCACCGCCCAAGCCGATCGCGGCGTGACGATGCCCATGGCGCGGAAGAGGTCGTAGGCCAGCTTCTCCTTCATGCGACTGTCGTCGTGCAGGTAGGCGTTGAAGTTGAGGCGCTTGAGGCCGAAGAAGCGTTGCTCGGTCGCATACTCGTCGAACTTGATCTTCATTCCGAGTCGCGGGCAGATCATCGTTCCTTTCGCATCGAAGCATTCGTAGAGCGAACCGTAGGATCCTTTGAAGCGGAGACCGACCGTGCCCAAGCCGCGCCCTTCGTAGCAGGCGCGCGCCGGCACGTACTCTTCCTCGCGCGCGTGTACCTGCAGCGCTTCCCACTCGGCCTGGGGTAGAAAGAGATCGAAGACCGGGACCTTGGTCGCGTCGAACAGGGCGGCGGCATTGCCGTTCTGCAACGAGATGTCGGCCGTAAGGCACGAGGTCGCGTCGGGCCCCGGAAAGGAGTGCGCATCGAGGCTGGCGACCGAGGTCGTGTCGGATCCGGTGGCCCCGTCGCCGCGCGCCCGAGACGGATTCGAGGCGCACGCCGCGAGCAGGAGGGACGCGATCGCCTGGGCCGCGACCGTGCGCCGCGCGGACCACCGGGCAGGCAGCGCGTTCCAGAGAGCACGCCGTGGGCGGAGGGGGCGGTAGCTTCGGCGTGCCAGGCACGGCCGGCAGGGTCGATTCACCATGGCGGGGTCCTTTCTCGGAAAGCGAAGAAGGCTGCGCTGCATTGGAAAGAGTCCTGTGCGTGCCGGCACGGGTCACCCCGGTTCATGGCGCGGGCTGCTTCCCCCCCCCGCACCCCGCACCCTCTCCTTGCCAAGCACCGAATCGCTTGAAACCGAAGTACTCTCTATTCTCTTCACCACAGAGGACAGAGAGACAAGGGAGGACGCAGAGAAAGAGAGGTTCTGGACCTCGATGCACAGCCCCCTGCGCTCCCTGTGTTCTCCATGGCCTCTGCGCTCTCTGTGGTGAACAGTCTGAAAGGACTTGGGTCCAAAACCGTTTGGGGCTCTAGCCACCGACCACGGAGCGCGCGATGTCGGCGATTTCGTCGTCGGACAGCCATTTCTTGGCGTCGCAGGCGGAGATCACGCGGTGGTAGATCTCCTCCAGCTCGGCGTTCGACGGTCCAAAGCCGAGGTGGGCGCAGCGATCGGCGATGGCGTGGCGACCGCTGTGCTTGCCGACCACGAGCCGGCTGGAGGGGACGCCCACCGACCTGGGATCCATGATCTCGTATGTGGTGCGTTCTTTGAGAAAGCCGTCTTGGTGGATGCCCGCCTCGTGGGCGAAGGCGTTCTTGCCCACGATGGCCTTGTTGGGCTGCACCCCGACGCCGATGATTTCGGTGAGGAGCTGGCTGGCGGGAAAGAGCTCTTCGGTCCTGATGCCGGTGGAGAAGGGCAGGATGTCGCTTCTCACCTTGAGGGCCATGACGATTTCTTCGAGCGAGCAGTTGCCGGCGCGCTCGCCGATGCCGTTGATGGTGCATTCCACCTGGCGTACGCCGGCCTGGATCGCGGCGATGGAGTTGGCGACCGCCAGACCGAGATCGTTGTGGCAGTGGACGCTCACTTCGGCTTGACCCTCCAGGGCGCGCACCACCGTGCCCACGAGCTGGCCGTACTCGGCCGGGATGGCATAGCCGACGGTGTCGGGCAGGTTGACGATGCGGGCGCCGGCTGAAACCACGGCGCGCGAGAAGCGCACCAGCACCCCGGGCGAGGTGCGGGTGGCGTCTTCGGCCGAGAACTCGACCTCGTCGACGTACTTGCGTGCGAGTTCGACGGACTTGATGGCGGTTTCCAGCGCCTGCTCTTCCGTCTTCTTGAGCTTGTGCGTAAGATGGATGGGACTGGTGGCGATGAAGGTGTGGATGCGCGGCCTTCCGGCCTTCTCCAGGGCCTTGGCCGCGCGCTCGATGTCGCCGGTGTGGCAGCGGGCCAGGGCGGCCACCGTCACCTGCCTGTACTCACGGCCGATGGCGTCCACCGCATCGAAGTCGCCCTGTGACGCCATGGGGAAGCCGGCCTCCATGACGTCGACCCCGAGATCGACGAGCTTCTTCGCCATGCGCACCTTCTCGGGGACGTTCATGCTGCAGCCGCACGACTGTTCGCCGTCGCGTAGGGTGGTGTCGAAGATGTGGACGCGGTTGTTCATGGGGGTAGGGCTCCTTGTGGGTGGGATGGAGGAATGTAGCCCCGGTCGGGTGATTTGGCGAATTTATTCTTATCGAATTGAATATTACCATTGCTTATGGCATAAGCGAGGTTAATAGCTCTGGTTGTACGGCCAATGGACCTCTTCACCCTCACCGTGTTTCGCACCGTCGCCGCCGAGAAGAGCTTCTCGCGCGCGGCGGTCAAGCTCGCCCGCACCCAGCCGGCCGTTTCCCTGGCGGTCAAGCGCCTGGAGGACGAGGTGGGGGAGATTCTCATCGATCGCAGCGGCCGCCAGCCGCGTCTCACCGATGCCGGTCAGGTGGTGCTGGATCACGCCCGGCGCTTGGAGAACCTGAGATCCGAGCTGGCCGTCGCGCTGGCCGAGCTGCGCGACAACGCCACCGGCCGTCTGCTCATCGGCGCCAACGAGTCGGCCACGCTCTACTTGCTGCCGCTCCTCAGTCGCTATCGGCGGCGTTACCCGCGGGTGAAGGTGCAGGTGCGACGCTGCCAGTCGAGCAGGATTCCGACCGAGATCATCGAGGGCGACCTGGAGCTCGGTGTGGTGAGCTACGATCCCAACGACAGCCGCCTGCTCACGCGCATCATCTACACCGACCATTTGGCCTGCGTGGTCGCGCCCCAGCACCGGCTGGCGCGGCGGCGTTCGGTGTCGATCACCGATCTCGGGGTGGAGACCTTCATCGGCCACATCGTGGTGTCGCCGTACAAAGAGGTCGTGGTGCGGGAGTTCGATCGGCTCAAGGTGCCGCTCCACCGCGATCTGGAAATGCCGACCGTCGAGGCCATACGCAAGCTGGTCCAGCGCAACGAGGGGATCGCGTTCTTACCCCGTATGTGCGTCGAGGACGAGATCGCGCAGGGCACCCTGCGCGAGATCCAGGTGCGTGGTCTCCAGGCGGAACGTAAGATCCGTCTCGTCCGTCCCGCGGCGCGGACGCTTTCCCACGCGGTGAGGGCGTTTCTCGCCTTGTTGTAGGTCCTGCGTTACCCTGCGCCCTCGTCGTCGGGCTCGGGCGGTTCCCCCGAGCGCTCGATGGCGCGGTAGAGGGTGCGGCGGTCGATGCCGAGTCTTTCGGCGGCGCGTTTCTTGTTGCCGCCGCACTCCGCGAGCACGAGGGCGATGTAGCGCTTTTCGAGCTCGCCCAAGGTTGGCCGGTCATCGATGATGCCGCTCTCGGCGCGCGGCGAGCCGCCGTAGACGTCGACCGGAAAATCCGAGGGCAGAACCACGTTGCCCTTGGCCACCGCCACCGCGCGCTCGATGGCGTTTTCCAGCTCGCGCACGTTGCCGGGCCAGCCGTAGCGGCACAGGATCTCCAGGGCCTCGGGCGACACGCCGGCCTCGGCGCGGCCCTCGCGCCGGGCGATCTTGTTGATGAAGTGGCGGACCAGGATCGGGATGTCGCCCGCGCGCTCGCGCAAAGGCGGCATGCGTACGGTGACCACGTTGATGCGGAAGTAGAGATCCTCGCGGAAGCGCCCGGCCTTGACTTCGGCCTCGAGGTCGTGGTTGGTGGCGCACACCAGGCGCACGTCCACCCGGATGGGGTCGGTCCCCCCCACCGGTCGCATCTCCCCGTCTTGCAGGACACGCAGGATCTGGGCCTGCATCTTCGGCCCCATGTCGCCGATTTCGTCGAGGAACAGGGTCCCGCCGCTGGCGGTCTCGAAGAGGCCGCGCTTGGCCGCGACCGCGCCGGTGAAGGCGCCGCGCGCGTGTCCGAAGAGCTCCGATTCCAGCAGCGATTCCGAAAGCGCGGTGCAGTTGACCGGCACGAAGGGTTTGCCGGCGCGCGGGGAGCGATTGTGGATGGCGCGCGCGACCAGCTCCTTGCCCGTGCCCGATTCGCCCACCACCAGCACGGTGGCGGTCGTGGGCGCGACCCGCGCCACGAGCTTGTACACGTCGAGCATGCGCTGGCTCTTGCCTTCGATCTCAGCCACTTGGCTCCTGTCGCCGCTGACGCCGGGGAGGGCGCCGGCCTCGGCCGAAAGGCGTCGCCGTTCCAGGGCGCGGGCCACGGTCAGACGCAGCTCTTCGACGTTGAAGGGCTTGGACACGTAGTCGTAGGCGCCCTGGCCGATCGCTTCCATGGCACCGGTGACATCGCCGAACGCGGTGATGAGAATGACGGGCGTGCTGGGGGCCTTCTCCGTGAAGGCGCGCAGGACCTGGAGCCCGTCCACGCGCTCCATGCGCACGTCGGACAGGACCAGGTCGTAGCGCCCACTGCTGGCACGCTCCACGGCGGGAGCGCCGTCATCCACGGCTTCAACTTCGAAACCGTCGCTGCGCAGAATCTCGCACAGAAGGTCGCGCGCGACGGCATCATCTTCAACTACCAGCATCCGGGTCATGCCGCTCCTCCCGTCGAGAGTTGCCGCGGCTCTGACTCGCTGTCGGCGGCAGCGTGCAGGGGCAGGTGTACGGTGAAGGTCGAGCCCTTGCCGGGCGCGCTCTCCACCTCGATGGAGCCGCCCAGGGCCTTGGCCAGCTCGCGGCAGATGGCAAGGCCGAGCCCGGTCCCTTTCCCGCGCCGCTTGGTGGTGTAGAAGGGCTCGAAGATGCTGCGCAGATCCTCGGGCGCGATGCCTGCGCCCGTGTCGCTGACCGCGATGTTGACCATGCCATCCTTGACCCTCGCCGACACCCTGACCCGGCCCTCGCGCACGATGGCGTCGAAGGCGTTGGTGAGCAGGTTGATGACGATCTGCCGCAGCAGCCCGGGGTCGGTGACGAAGTCCGCCGGGTCATCCACCACCTCTAGGATCACCGTCGGTCGAGTACTGCTGTCCACGCCCCGCGTGACCTCGATGGCTTCTTGCAGGAGGCGCCGAAGATCGGTGGGTTTGCGCTCGGGTTCGAGGCCGCGGGTGGAATCGAGGTAGTCGCGCACGATGCGGCCGATGCGCGCGATCTCGCGCGTGGCCACGTCCAGGCGTTCGCGCAAGGCCGGTTGCAGGTCGCGCTGGAGCAGGGCGAGCTGCAAGTGCCCGGAGACCGACGAGAGCGGGGTGCCGATTTCGTGCGCGAGCTGCGCCGCGAGTTGCCCCAAGGTGGCGAGGCGTACCCTGGAGGCGTTCTCCCGTCGCAGGTCGTTGAGCAAACGGTTGAGCTGGGCGAGGGCGGCGTTCTTGCGCGATAGATCTTGGGTGGCGAGGTCGATCTCTTGCGCCAGGCGCAGGTTGAACTCGCGGATCTCGCGATTCGCGTCCGAGAGACGGTCGAGCATCTGGTTGAACCCGAGGGAGAGCTGCCCAACCTCGTCGCGCGCCCCGACGGCGACGCGGCGGTCGAGGTTGCCGTTTTCCACGTCGCGCATGGCAAGGGTCAGGGCCTTGAGCCGGCGCAGCACGACGCGGTTGATGAGGAAGCCGGTGAGCAGAACCAGGACCAGAAGGTGCGCGACGCCCAGGATGAGCGACTCGCGCTTGGTGAGCTTGATGATGGCTTCGACGGGCTCGAGACTCCAGTGCACAAGCAGGTTGCCCTGCCAGGGGCCCTTCAGATCCACGAAGCGTTGCAGGATGTAGACATCGCCCTCGGTGGCCTTGCGCGTGTACACGATGGGCTCGCGTGGCAGGTAGGGCAGGCGGGTGATTTCCGTCGCCTCACCGCGCGGAGCCACGATGCGCACCGAGGGAGTGCTCGGCGCTTCGTGCTCGACCACGAGCTGCAGGCGCTGGATGCGCGGATGGCGATTGATGTAGTTCGACAGCGCGATGGCGTAGTCGCGCTCTTCCGCTTCTCCCTCGAAGCGTTCGAGGTTCTGCTTGATGTCCTCGGCGATCTCCTCGGCCGAGGCTTGGGCCTGGCGGGTCAGCTCGCGACGCATGGCATAGATGCGCAACCATAACGTCGCCCCGGCAGTTGCCGCGGCGCTGACAGCAACCAAGACCCATACCTTGGCTCGGATCGTCACGGTGGCATCCTATCTACGATTACCTGGCGGGGATCGGAAAACGGACATGGTCAAACGCCCGGGAGGGCCGCGCAAGGGGGGAGAGCCTCCCTCGAAAATGAAAAACCCCCGGAACAACTGTCCCGGGGGCTCTCCGAGAAGAGCCAGGTCGGCCGGGAAGATCCGGCCGTCCCGTGCACTTCGAGGCGTGGGAGGGACTACTTGGCGGCTTCGTCGCCTTCCTTCTTCTCCTCGCCCTTCTTGGCCTTCTTGCCCTTCTTCTTGGCCGGCTTCTCGGTGTCAGTGGCGGCCTTATCTTCTCCGGCGGTGGCCAGCGTGGTACTGGCGAACGGGAACGCGAAGGCGATGGCGAGAAGGATTGCTCGAGTCAGCTTCATAGGTGTCTCCTTGTGTCTTGGTTCCATGAGCCTTGCGGCCCGGTTGTAGTCGTGGCTCTGCACCGCACATGCCATGCCCGACACAGCCTTGACGGCACAGTAGTTACGGCCTGTTGCAGCCGATGGGTAGCCGGTCCCGAGGCGGCTTGTGTGGCGCTTCTGCCGCGCGGTCGGGCCTTGTGTAGAGAATCGCCTCACTTCTTGGTGTCAGACTGAGTCAAAATGGCGATATTCTTGGCCCCTGCTTTTTTCGCCACGGCCATCAAGTCTACTGCCGCACCAAGAAAGACGCTCTTGTCGCCACGCAGAAGCAGGGTCTCCGAATCGACCTCGGTGAGAGCCTTGTGGATCTCCTCTTCCAGATGGGCCGGTTCGATTCTGCGGTTGAAGAGGTAGATCTCGTTGTTCTTGGTCACGGTCAGAACCGGATCCGTGCGCCGCTTGGTCACCGCGCCGGCGGCGTTGGACTTGGGCAGGGCGACCTTGACTCCTGTGCGCGACGCGACCTCGGATTCCACGATGGCGGTCGAGGTAACCATGAAGATGATGAGGAGAACCAGGAAGACGTCGGTGAGCGGGGTGATGTTGATCTCGGCGACGACGGATTCCCTGCCTTCACCCTCGGCATCCACCTCGGGGCTGGCTTCTTCTATCTGGATGTTGATCGCCATGACCGTGTCCTGACGACCTCGCTACGACGGGGGAGCCTTGCCGGGGGGTTGGGCCTGGGGGGCACTCAAGGGGGTCCCTTGCGCGTTGGCGAGTTCTCCCAAGGCGGAGAGAAATTCCTCGCAGAAGACCTTATGCTGGACCGCGATGGCGCCGACCTTCGCGATGAAGTAGTTGTAGGCGATGATGGCGTAGATGGCGACGAGAAGGCCGGCTGCGGTGGCGACCAGGGCGGCCGCGATCCCCTGCGACACGACCTTGAACCCGCCCGTACCGGCTTGGGACATGGATTGGAAGGCCTTCAAGATGCCGACCACGGTGCCGAAGAGGCCGACGAAGGGCGCCGACGAGCCGACGGTGGCGAGGGCCCACAAGTAGCGTTTGAAGCCCGCGAGCGCGACGCCACGTTGGGAATTCACCGCTTCGGCGGTCTTGTGCGGGGTCTTGGCGAAGACGCGCAGACCGCGGCCGAACACCTCGCCCAGGGGGTCGTTCGCGGTTTCGCACAAGGCGGCGGCCTTGGCCAAATCGCCGTTGCCGACCGCCTCGATCACGCGCTGCTTGAACGCCTCCGACTTGGGCAGGATCCCCCACAAAGAGTAGACACGCTCGCAGATCACGGCCACGCCGGCCACAGACCACAGGACGAGCAGGGAGAGAATCGCCCATTCATCATGGATGAGATTGCGTATGGTTTCCCAAGTCATCGATGCCTTACCGTGCGTCCTTGCCGGCCCATTGTCCAGCATCTCCGCTACAATGCAAACCATGTCACAAGCTGGACAAGCCGCAACCTTGCCGCGGTTCGGGCGCCGGCTCATCATCGCCGACGTACTCCTCGATCTCGCCGAGCTTGCGTGCTGTGGGCTTGGGCTGGTTCTTTGGCTGCGGGATTTGCCGACCGGGTGGCTGTGGCTGAAGGTGGCGCTGCCCCTGCTGTTGGCTCTGTGGGTGGCGGCGGCCCTGCGCACGGCCTATCTCCTGCGACCGCTGCTGGAGGTCGCGGCCGTGCTCCGCCAGGGCGGCAAGCCCAAGCTCCCTGAGGCTGGCGCCGCAGCACTTGTGCGGGCTCCGGTGGAGAACGCGGTGACTCACCTCGTGGCCTGGGCCGCGCTGGCCGTGACCCTTTGCGCGCACGCGAGCTACGCGGGCGGGCGTGACGCGCGCTCCGCGGCTGCCCTGGCCGTGCTCGTGCTGCTGGCCTCGGCCGGCTTGGCCGCCGCCCGCATGCTGGTCGCCGAGATGATCCTGGCGCCTGTGCGTCCCCTCCTCTCGCCCGGCCTGCAGGGCATCAGGGTCTTCGCCGACCGCTATCGCGGCGAGCTTTGTGGCGTGGGGCTCGGGCTTTTGGGCCTTTGGCAGGTGCTTCTCTTGTTCTTCGCGCGCACCCTCACCCGTGTCCCTGGAAAGATGCTGGTCGTGGGGAGCTTGTGGCTGTGGCCCGTCTTGGTGCTCGGCGCTTTTGCCTGGTGGCGCGCGCTCGTGACCTGCTTGCAGCCGGTCGAGGAGTATTTCGATCTGGCGCTGCGGACCAAGGGGGGCAAGGGGCCTGCGCGCGACGCCCCCAAGGCGGTCGCGGCGTTCGTGGCCGCACAACGTACCCCCTACGTGCTCGCGGTGGTCGAGGGCGCCGGCTTTCTTCTGGCCGGAGCGGCGGCCTTGTCCTGCCTCGGGGTCCATGCCGGCCTCGGCTGGCACCAGGCTTCGCGTCTGGGCGCTATCGTCGTGCTCGTCTCGCTCTTCGCGGTCTTCTACCAGACGCTTCTCGTGCAGCAGTTCTTGCGGCCCCTCATCCAACACCTGGGGTCGCGCCATGCCCTCCCGCTTGGCGTCGTGCGCGCTCCGCTCGGCTTGCGCCTCAAGCTGGGCCTGACGATGGTCGCGATGTTGGCAGCTACGTCTGGCTTCGTGTGGCTTCTGGCCCAGCGCGGGTTGCATTGGGTGTGGGCGCCTGCGGGGGTGGCCGCGGCGATGATTCTCGGCATTGTCGCGCTTTCGGTGCGCGATGTGGTTGCGCCCTTGCGCGCCCTCGGGGAGCGCTCCGAGGAGATGGCCGGCGGGCAGCTCGCTCGTCCGGTGTCGCCGTGGGGCGAGGCGGACGAGATCGGGCGCCTGGCCGTGATGTTCGAAGAAATGCGGCGCGCCCTGCGCGACCGCCTGCGCTCGACCGAATCCATCAACGTGGACTTGGAGCGCGAGGTGCGGCGGCGCACCGAGGCTCTCGAGCAGCGCAACGCCGAACTCTTCGAGGCCATGGAGAAGCTGCGCCGGGCGCAGGACAACCTGGTGCGCAGCGAGAAGCTGGCCTCGATGGGGCGCCTGGTGGCGGGCATCGCCCACGAAATCAACAACCCGGTCAATGCCGTGATCAACTCGCTCGGCCCGCTCGACGAACTGGTGAAGAAGATCGCGGCCGGCGAGGGGCAGAAGGCGACAGATCTGGCCAAACAGGCAGAGGAGATCTTGGCCGTGGTTCAGCGCGGAGCGGCGCGCACCAAGGCCATCGTGCAGGCCCTGCACGGGTACGCGCGCGGTGACGAGTCGGTGCAGCGCGAGGTCGACCTCGGCCGCAGCGTGGACGAAACCCTGGGCCTCCTCCAGCACCGGCTGCGCAAGGTGCAGGTGACCAAGGAGATCGATGCCAAGGCGCGCATCATGGGCTTCCCCGGCCAAATCGACCAGGTCCTGATGAACCTGCTCACCAACGCGGCCCAAGCCATCGGAGATCGCGGCGGGACCATCCATGTCACCGCCCGATGCCAGGATGACCGCGTGCTCCTGCAGGTGTCCGACGACGGCCCCGGCATCCCGGCGGACATCCTTCCCCGCGTTTTCGACCCCTTCTTCACCACCAAAGACGTGGGTGAGGGCTCCGGGCTCGGTCTGTCCATCGTGCACGGCATCATCGACCGCCACGGCGGCCATATCGATGTCGACAGCCAACCCGGGCAGGGAACCCGGTTCTCGCTCTCCTTCCCCTTCCCACCTAGAGCATCAAGCGGTTCGAAACCCGAGTGATTCTCGGATAGCTCACCACAGAGGACACAGAGGGCACAGAGACGGAGGAAGGGGAAGGCGTCCGGATAGAAGCTCTGCAAGGCCCTTCTTGTTCCGGCCTCTGTGTCCTCTGCGGTTCTCCCCCTCGGACCATCAAGCTTCCCCAGGACCTCGCGTTCTGCTTGACTTCACAACGGATTCCAACTGTTTGGCGTCCTAGAGCACCGAACGGGTTGACTCCCGTCGTGAAATCAATCATTTGCGTCGCGTCCCTGCGTTGCTCCTCGTCAGAATACGTCGAGTATTCCTCCTCGTCGCGCCTTGGGCCGCTCGCAACTG
>Ga0172363_10001960_pt1 | contig 16607 bp, 16 predicted proteins | sample LakKivs2_kivu2a2_FD_114541 | JGI IMG/M metagenome (GOLD analysis project Ga0172363, IMG submission 114541) | Sediment microbial communities from Lake Kivu, Rwanda - Sediment s2_kivu2a2 | ecosystem: Environmental > Aquatic > Freshwater > Lake > Sediment | place: Rwanda: Western Province, Lake... | reverse complement strand
ATTAATACGCAAGAGCAAGTGTGACATTCCTTCGGAAGTCACACGGAAAAAGAAAGCGTGAAGAACATAGTTCGTTGGGCTTCTGAAAGAACGCCCAACTTAAATGCTTTCCATCAATGCTTTCGCAAAGGATTGGTGCTTTCCATCAATGCTTTCGCAAAGGATTGGTGCTTTCCCTTAAGGCTTTTGCAAAGCCTTATTAGGAGAGGATTAATCGAAAAGCCCAGTGAAAAATGATACATGAGTTTGATTACAGCATTTATGATGAAAAAACCATTGAGGATTATCTTAATAGCAACGGCTATGCAGGAGAATCTGAAGGCTTTGAACAGGATTTTTTCTGTGAAAAAATGCATGGTTTTCTCGACGAAGCCAAAAGATGCGGGCTCAAATACATCGGAATCAAAGGCAGCAAGGTAAAATATGAAATCCAGAAGATGCCTGAAATGCCTATTGAAGAATTTCAAGAATATTTCACTTATGCTCTTATAAAAGTTGTTAAGAGCAAAGCCACTATAAGATCAGCAGATAAACTGATAGAAAAGAGCAATAACACAATTAAAAATGCATTCTCTTCAATAGAGAATCTTGATGATTTTATTAACAAGATATCATCAAAATAAAAATTGAATAAAGTCTTGGATAAATCTTAATGTTAGATATTTCTGAATAATCTTGAATCGTTCTTAAAAGATGCTTTGTAGCAAAATTATAATTTATCAAAAATCGCCAGAATACAAAAAAATCTTTGATTTTTTGTACATAAAATGCTTCGCATTTTAGTGTACTTTGGGCTTTAGCCCAAAGATATTTATTTAGAATTTCTTGTTCTTTAGAATTTATTTTTCAATTATAACATCGGCAAATCCCCTGTTATGGGGTCTATCCTTTTGCTGAGAGCAGGTCCTATGCCAATGCAACTCTTTGTTCCAGGCATAAGAAAGGTTTTTCCAGCGTCTGTTATAATCACTGCGACAAGCCCTTCATTTTTTGCAATTTTGAAATACTTCATAAGCTCCTTCTCATTCTCAACTTTCAGGATTACCTTCTTACCGCCGCTTGCATGCCAGGTTTCCAGAATCTTTTTTTCGCTTTTGAGAGCAGCATCCAACGAAGCATGACTGACTTGTGCAGCCAGTTTCCCCTTCGGCATTTTCAAGTCCATCCTGACCAGGATTACCTGCTTGTATTCTTCCTGATTAGGGTTTTGATTCGCATTTGTCTGTTCAGATTCTAAAGCCATTTTCAACTGCCTTTCTCTTTCATGAGAGTTTAAGCAGTTTTTTATAAAGTTATCGGAAAACAGAAATTATACTGTAGCTTAAAGCAAAAAACAAAAATATGCTTTTCTGTATACTCTCGCTTTGGTCCTTAATTAGTCGTTACAGACGTCAGAATTTCAGTAATGTTTAAATACTTGCTCGTAAAAAGAAGGGATATTAGCCTGAACGGCTAAGATTAGAAAGATGTTAGAAGACAAATTTTGGGGTTTTTTCTAAAGAAAGTTCTAAAGATTTGTTTTTCTGGCATTAAAAAGTAAATAAGGTGTAAAGAAATATGGCAAATAGGGATTATGACTCAGATGAATTCGAGTCAGAAAGTGGAAGAGGATTTAGGGGAAGAAGGGATTTTGGAAACAGGATGACTCCTCCTGTTAAGGAAGGAGACGAAATAGATGTGACAATAGAGGCCATTGCAGCAAAAGGAGACGGCCTTGCCAAGAAGGAGGGATTTGTAATATTCGTCCCCGGCACCAAGGAAGGACAGAGAGTTAGAATAAGAATAACAAGAGTTCTGCGAAGATTAGCCTTTGGAGAAGTTGTAGGTGCTACCGAGTCAAAAGAAGCTGCAGAAGAACCAAAAGCTAAAGAGTCCGAAAGTTTTGGCGAAGAAGCTGAAGAGTCCAAAGAAGAAGAGTCAGAAGAAGAACCATCTGACAAGCCTTCTGAAGAGGAACCAGAAGAGGACTATGCAGGAGAGGACTCAGAGAACTTCTAAAATCTGGAAATAAACCAATTGTCCTTTTTTGTTTTTTTAATTTTGATTTTTTTTATGTTTTTTGTTATTTATTTTTATGGAATTAATGTTAAACTGCCTTGCAAAACCTAATTTTTTGCAAAACTTAAATCATTGCAAAACCTAAATCTTTATAAATGGGTGCAGTTTTCTCTTTTTTGTCGAGAGGCAGACCGGTATTGCCAAATGCTGAAATGCTTGTCTGTGCTGGAGAAGCTGATTCTCCTGATTTAAATAAACTTGACATATAAACTTTACATAAGTTTTATGCGAGGTAGATTGAATGGCAAGAATGCATTCGAGAAGCAAGGGAAAGGCGGGCAGCAACAAGCCTGCAAGTCCTGTCAAGAAAAGCTGGATAAGATACGGCACAAAGGAAATTGAACTGCTGGTGGCAAAGCTGGGAAGGGAGGGCAAGAATCCCTCTGAAATAGGAATGATTCTAAGAGACGCCTATGGAATTCCTGACGTAAAATTTCTAACCAGCCAGAACATAACGCAAATACTTGACAAGAAAAAGCTTCTGAAGAAGCTTCCAGAAGATTTGACTGCGCTCTTGAGAAAGGTTGTTCAGATTAAAAAGCACATGGAAATGAATAAAAAAGATGAAACAGCAAAGCGCGGCTTGCTGCTCACAGAATCAAAGATAAGGCGACTTGTGAAATATTACAAAAGGATTGGAAAGCTTCCAGAAGATTGGAAGTATGAGCCGGATAAAATCAAATTGTATCTGGAGTAAGCAATTCATTTTTAAATTTTTTTTTTGCGTTTACTTTTTTTATTTTATCAAAAGTTGTCTTATTTCAATCAGTTAAATGTATTTTTTATTTGTACAATGTTTTTTTATATGTTGTGATGTTTTTTATATATTGGAAAACAGTAAAATTAATGAATGATGCAAATTAATGAATTATGCAAATCATTAAGTTTTCATGTTTAGAGAATGCTCGCACATTAAGTTTTCATGTTTACAAAATGTTTGCAACAATGCATCGTCATCCAATTCATCATCAGCGATACCATTTTTTAGAGGTGTTTTAGAAATTGCAAGAATCAATTAGTGCGAATGCAAAAAAAGAGTTGATGGAAGGGAAAATAGAGGGATTAGAAGAGAATTCTAAGAAAATGTATGCCGCTCTGCATACCAGTCCTTCAAATATCTCTTTTAATGATTTCATGCAGAGCATCAAAGATGCTTCTGAAACTTTCAAGCATATAAGCAAAAGCGAAACAATAAGGCTGATTTCTCATCTGGACGCTGACGGCATAAGCGCTGCTGCAATAATGATAAAGACCCTCAACAGGCTTAACAGAAAGTACGCCTTGTCAATTGTTCAGCAGCTGGACGAAAAGACAATAAGGGAAATAGCCCAGGAGAGCTACACCACCTTTGTGTTTACAGACATAGGCTCCGGACAGATTTCCTTAATAATAAAGCATTTGGCGGGAAAGAGGATATTCGTCCTCGACCATCACGAGATTGAAAAGCTTCACATATCGGATTCAAAGGTTAGCAACATAATTCACATAAACCCGCACATTTTCGGCATAGACGGCTCAACAGAGGTTTCAGGAGCAGGCGTGGTATTTCTTTTTGCCAGAGAAGTTGATCCAAAAAACGAGGATATAGCTCACATTGCGCTTTTGGGTGCAATAGGAGATATTCAGGATAATGGCAACAATGGCGGTTTTTCAGAGATAAACAAGATGATAATTGGCATAGCTGTTAAGAAAGGCAAGATAAAAGTTGAGAAAGGGCTCAAGTTTTTCGGGATACAGACAAAACCAATCTACAAGCTTCTTGAGCAGAATACTGACTTTTTAATACCGGGAGTTACCGGCTCTGAGAGCGGCGCGATACAGTTCCTTCAGAGCATAGGCATAAACCCAAAAAACGGGAAGGGCGAGTGGAAGAAGCTTCCACAGCTGAGCGACGAAGAAATGAAGAAACTAGTAACTGGAATAATACTGATGCGCCTGAATGAGAAAGAGCCTGAGAATGTTATTGGAGATATTTACACTCTCAGTGAAGAGCAGGAAGAATCTCCGCTGAGAGATGCACGCGAATTCTCCACGCTCCTAAATGCCTGTGGAAGAATCGGAAGGGCATCATTCGGCATAGGAGCTTGTCTGGGAGACAAGAGGGCAAAACAGTCTGCTCTAAACACTCTCGCTGATTACAAAAAAGAGATAATGAAGGCGCTCTGCTGGTTCGAGGAGAATATGCAGAACAAGAATTCAGAGCACATCATTAAAGGCAAGGGATTTGTAATAATCAATGCTGAGGACAAGGTTTTAGCAACAATCATAGGAACTTTGGCTTCAATAATCTCAAAATCAAGTGTCTTTCCAGAAGGCACGATAATTGTTTCAATGGCCCGAATGCTTGATGGGAAAACAAAGGTCTCTTCCAGGATTTCAGGGAAAAAAGAATATGAAGCCAAAACAAAAATTGATACGCGCGAGCTCATGGCAAAGATAGCATCCATCGTAGGGGGAGAGGCAGGCGGCCACAGGAGCGCTGCAGGAGCGGTCATAGCCACAGAAAAGGAAAAAGATTTCATAAGCGCAACAAAGAATTTTCTTAATGCTTTTTCTATTGAAGAAAAAATTCAGTAAGAATTTATGATTTAGTAACAATTTATTATTCAGCAAGGATTTAGTTCAGTAATAATTTTTTTTCATATTATTTTTGATATTTTTATTTGTTATACTTTCTTTATTTGCGGCATATTTTTATGTGATATCTTTTTATCACTACTTTGCATTTTGCTCTTCTTTGCCAGATGAATAAAAAAATTTATATCTCTCCTCATCCTATGAACTATTTGCAAGATAAAAAATCTTTTGGGGGTGAAGGAAATGGCTAAAGCCAATGAAGAGCATGAAAAAGATCTTGAAAACCCTGAAGACTACTTTGATGAATTTGTTAGACGCTTTTCTGAAGGAATGTCAAAAATAAAAGATTTATATCACTTCGGAAGGCTGTCAGGCTCTTACAAAGAGATAGAAAAAAAGTTTCCTCTTGAAAAATACAGAAGACCGCTAGTTGATATTGTTGAAAAAGAGAATGAAATCATAAGCAAGATTGAGCTCCCGGGAGTTGATAAGAAAGATATAAAGATAAATGTGAGTGAGTCAGGGCTTGAGATAAAGGTTGAGAAAAAAGAGGAAATCAGGGAAGAAGACAAGGAAAAGGGCTATTCCAGGATTGAGAGAAGCTACAAAGGTTTTTACAGATATTGCCCGCTGCCTGAAAGCATAGATACAGAGAAGGTTGAGGCAAAATACGAGAAAGGCATTCTTGAGGTGATAATGCCCAAGAAAGAGGGAGCCAAGAAAAAAACAAAGACGATTGAAGTGAAATAAAAGCGGCACTAAAAGAATTAAGGCGCTAATAATATGAATGATAAAAAAAATGCAAAGAGTTACTTGATCATATAGCCCAGGAAGCGCCCTATGCCGTAGCCGATAAGGTTTTCCAGCCCTGCAACTCCGGCGCCAAGAGCTGCTCCTCCGACAGTTCCGACTGCAGCGCCTAAAGCGCCGCTTCTTAGTGCTTTCCAAATTGTGTTCTGGGAATCATCAGTGCTGGCGATAAGCCCTATAAGCCCTCCTCCGAGAAGCCCCTCAAGCCCTCCAATCGCTCCTCCGAGAACGCTAGGCCCCCATTTGAGGAGCTGCTCAATATAGGCTGGAGAAAACGGGATTCCCTTCTGGTCGAAGAATCCGTGGCAAATCCCCCCGCCTACATAAAAGAGCCCAAAAATCCCGCTGCCATAATTAGAATTTACTTTTTTTATTTTTTCCATGGCTTATCCCCCCAAGAACATGGGCAGAGGAACTGCTGATATATAAATCTTGTTAATTTAATCACTGCAGAATGAATATTTTAAGATGGAGAAATAAAAAAAATAATCTCCTTTGCCTCGCGGCAAGGAGATAAAATGTGCCTTCATCGTTCTTTTGTTGGGGGTGGGAAAAAATGAAGGCAGAAAAACTACACCCGAGGAAAACTCGAGGTGAGCATGATTGTCGTGATTGTGTGATTCAGTTGCATGATTCAGTGCAACCTTGGAAAATATGTAAATGCTCCAGCAATTAACTGGAGCCCAAAAATCTATCTGCCTCTAATCCCCTTGCTTTTTTTTATTGTACTATTTCGATTCCTAATTCGTCGCTAACCATCTGGGCTTTCGGCATTGTCCTTCTATAATCCTGCTTTCCAAGCAGCCATGGTGATTTAACGCCTGTTATTATTGTCATAACAACAATTTTTCCTTTCATGTCCTCTTGGATGCGTGCTCCCCAGATTACATTAGCATCCTGGTCCATTGATTCTGTAACTAGCTCGCCTACCCTGCTGACCTCTTCAAGAGTCATGTCTGGACCGCCGGTTACATGTATCAAAGCGCCTGTTGCGCCTTTGTAGTTTATGTCCAGCAACGGATTTGAAAGTGCACCAGTCACAGCTTCATCCACTTTATTGTTTGTGTCTGAAGAGCCTACACCGATTGCTGCAACTCCGCCGTTGCTCATTATCGCCTTGACGTCAGCATAGTCTAAGTTAACCAGGCTTGGAACAGCTATTGTCTCAACAATTCCTTTAATCATTGTTGCGATTAGTTCGTTTGCGACTGCAAACGCCTGCTGTACTGGAAGCCCGCCTGCAATCTGCACTAACCTGTTATTGTCAATTACAACTACTGTGTCTGAAACCTGTCTAAGCTGCTGCAGTCCGAATTCTGCTTTGTCAACTCTGACTCTTTCAATCTTGAATGGCATTGTTACAGTTCCTATAACAATAGAATTATTGTCTTTTGCGACCTTTGCAATCACTGGTGCAGCTCCTGTTCCTGTACCGCCGCCCATTCCGGCGCACACAAACACCATGTCGGCATCTTTGAGCGCCTCTTTTATATCTTGCAAACTTTCTTTAGCAGCTTCAGCTCCCTTTTCAGGATAGCCGCCGCATCCCAGGCCACGCGTAACATCTCTGCCGATGATGAACTTGCGATCAGCTTCAGTGATATCAAGATGTTGTTTGTCTGTGTTGCATGCTAAAATCTCTGCTCCCCGGATTCCCTTCTGGTAGAGCCAGGAAACCATGTTGTTGCCTGCTCCCCCAACACCCATAACTTTGATGTTGGCTTGGCCCTCGAGCCCTTCTACTTTTCTGTCGTTGGATTTTTCTAATGCGTTCTGTATTATATAATCCATGTTTTTCGTACCCCCTTTTATTTTTATTTTTTTGACCCACACTTTCATATATTCTAAAAACAATATAATACAAAACAATAATGTTTATATTCTAGTATGGTTTTTAGTGTCTTTAGAAAAAGATGCTTGCGCCAACATGCAATCTTTTTTGAGAAAATTATCTACTAATACCAAATTACAGAAACGCCAATTCAAACGAGGTTTCGCCAAAAACCTTTGTTTGAAATTTTAATATTTCTTTCAGAGTTACTAAGTATTTAAATATTTCTGAATTGTGAAATATATATTCAAAAATCTATTTTTCCATAACATTACCTAAATAGCATCAAAAAGTATTTCAGTATACCTTTTTACCTATTGGTTACATTGTGGTCTCGACGGAGTTGTTTTGCACGATAATGAGCAGAAAAAATCAGCTGATTGCAATATGTTAATAATTCTTAGTTAGCATATAGTTAGTATATCTTGCCAATTACTTAAGTAGTGCAAATTCTTACCCCTGCATACCCCGCATATTATCTTAATCAATCATCTCAATTGATATAATTCATTCTTATTTTTCCCATAAAGATTTAAATATTGACTAGTTATTTTTCATGGTTGAAATGGCGCTCTATCTAATAGGACTTGGGCTTAGTGACGAAAAAGACATAAGCTTAAGAGGACTGGAACTTGCAAGAAAGTCAGATTTCATCTATCTTGAAGGATACACTTCCAAGCTCTCTGTTGAAAAGGAAAGGATTGAAAAGCTACTGGCAAAAAAGATAATTGGAGCAGATAGAAATCTGATTGAGCAGAAATCTGGGGAGATACTTAAAAAAGCAGAAAAAAACGATGTTGCAATTCTGGTTGTAGGCGATCCATTAAGCGCAACAACTCACATTGAGCTGATAAACTCTGCTGAGAAGAATGGCATAAGAACAAAAATCGTGCACAATGCTTCTATAATCAATGCAATAGCAATTACTGGTCTTCAGCTATATAAATTTGGAAAGACCACTAGCATTCCCTATCAATCAAAGAGTTTTAAGCCGCATGCCCCTTATGATGTGTTAAAGGAAAACTTCTCCATAAATGCTCATACCCTGATTCTTCTGGATATTGATGCAGGCGGAAAAAGGTTCATGAGCGTAAATGAAGGCATAAAATATCTCCTAGAAATAGAGGAAGAAAGAAAAGAAAAAGTTTTTACAAAAAGCACATCTTGCATAGGATGTTCAAGAATCGGCTCTGAAAATGCTGTGATAAAGTTTGGAACTGCAGAAGAGCTTTTGAAAGAAGATTTTGGAGAGCCGCTGCACTGCATTGTCGTGCCTGCAAAACTCCACTTTGTGGAAGAAGAAACTCTGAAGAAGTGGAAGATAAGGAAATAAAATGAAAAAATCAAAATCAAAACCAAAGAAAAAGCCAGCGCAGCAATCCAAAAATCTAGAGCTGTTTGAGGAAAAAGATGAGCGCACTGGATTAAGGGAGAAAATCGAGAATATGGAGCGGTGGTTTGCTGAGGAGATAAGAAGGAAGGAAAAGGAAATTGAAAAATTAAAACAGGAAAAAAACATTTTCTTCAACTCCGCCATCAAGGAAGCAGACAAGGTGAGAGAGCTGAATATGGTCATAGCGCAGCTGAGGCAAAAGATGGAAAAGATGCAGAGCCTCTTCAAAGACAGGAATTTCAAAAGCAAAAATAATAAAGGATAAATAGCCAAGATAAATAACAAAGAATAAATTAAAATATTGATAAAAATGCATCCGGAAACAATCTGCAAGGAAATAATTGCAGAGGCAATCTCAAAGGAAACTGGAAAGGGCAAGGGAGATATTCTCAAATTACTTGCGAATACGACACAACCAAAGTTCGGCGACATAACATTCCCCTGCTTTGCCCTCTCAAAAGAACTGAAAAAATCTCCGGATAAGATAGCAGAAGAGCTCAAAGGCAAGATAAGCCGTGATGCCTTGAGCAGACAGGGATTCAGCATTCAGAAGGTAGAGGCAGTTGGCGCTTATCTCAATTTCTTCATAAAAAAAGATAGCATTGCCAAGAATGTTCTAAACAAAGTGTTGAAAGAGGGAGAAACCTATGGCAAGGGCAGCAGGAAAACTGAACGCGTTATGATAGAATTCTCCCAGCCAAACACACACAAGGCATTTCACATAGGGCATCTGAGAAATGCCGCGCTTGGCGATTCTCTCGTGAGGATTATGCGCTTCAATGGCTATAAGGTTATCGGAGCAAATTATCCTGGAGATATTGGCGCCCATGTTGCAAAATGCCTGTGGTGCCTAAAAAAATACCATCTAAAAGATATTTCAAAAATACCTGCAGAAAAGAGAGGGGAATGGCTTGGAGAGATTTATGTAGAAGCAGTCAAGAGAATAGGCGATAATAACGAGCTGAAAAAAGAGGCAACCATTGTTGGACAAAAGCTTGAACATGGAGATAAAGAACTGACAAAACTCTGGAAACAGACGAGGGAGTGGAGCCTGCAGGAATTTAAGAGAATTTACAAGGAACTGGGAATAGATTTTGATGTTTACTTCTTTGAAAGCGAAGTTGAGAAGCAGGGAAAAAAAGTAGTGCTCGAGCTGCTTAAGAAAGGCATTGCCAAGGAGAGCGAAGGTGCAATCATTATGGACCTTAGGGATTACGGCTTGGATATTTTTCTCCTGCTAAGGTCTGACGGCACTTCTCTATACTCGACAAAGGACATAGCACTTGCAAAAGAGAAATTTGAGAAATACAAGATAGACAAGAGCGTATATGTAGTTGGTTCTGAGCAGAAGATGTATTTCCAGCAACTTTTCAAGACCCTTGAGCTGATGGGTTTTGAGAATGCCAAAAAATGTTATCATCTGTCTTACGAGCTCGTGATGCTTGAGGAGGGCAAGATGTCCTCGAGAGAGGGAAATATTGTCTTGTATTCAAAACTCGCTTCTGATGTTTTCAAGAAGGCATTAGAAGAAGTTGAGAAGAGACATAATGAATGGAGCGCTGAAGAAAAAGAGGAAGCTGCCAGAAAGATAGCTCTTGGCGCCATGAAATTTAGCTTGCTGAACCAAGACAATAACAAAGTCATAGTGTTCAATACAGCAAAAGCACTGGACTTTGAAGGTGAGACAGCAGCATATGTCCAGTATGCATATACGAGAGCATCTTCAATCCTCAGAAAGAATGCTGAAGAATTCAAAGAAGATAAGAAAGACAACAAGAAAGAAAAGGGCGAAAGTTTGAACAGTAAGAGTTTGAGAAAATCAGCTGATTTCTCAAAGCTGGAGACAAATGCAGAGATTCAACTTATAAGAAAGCTTGCAGAATTTCCAGATATTATTTCAAAAGCATCAGAGGAATACAAGCCCTTCCTTATGTCCAAGTATCTTCTTGAGCTTTCCAAACTATTCACTGCTTTTTATCACGAATGCCCGATAATAAAAGCAGAACCAGAATTAAGAAAGGCAAGGCTTGCGCTTGTTGAATCTGTTAGGATAGTGCTGAAAAGCGGCTTGAGTCTCATAGGAATAGAAGTTCTTGAAAGAATGTAAATTATATTCTGAATTATTGTATTAAATTTATTTTATAATTTTATTTTCATCTCCTCTCTTCACATTTTTTTATTCATTTTGTATCTTTATGCTTTTATTCATTCTGTATCTTTAATCTCTTTTTATTCTCTTGTTTTATTTTATACTTTTATCTCTTTCTATATTTCTATCTCTTTCAATTATTTTACCTCTTTGCCTGCCTTGCTTATTTTTCCTTGTTTATTTTTTATTTATCTTTCTCTTCATTTTTCTATTCTTCTTTATTTTACATCTTTGATTTATCCTCCCTTCCTTCTGCATTCTAAGCATTTTCATTGCTAACTGCATTACAAATTCAAAAAGAAAATCTTTATAAACAAGTGCTTTTTCTCCTCTCTCACTATGGTAAAAGCACAGAAACTAGAAACTGAAGTAAAAGCAAAGAAGAAATGGTATGAGATATTAGCTCCAAAGATGTTCAACGAGACAGTCATAGGCGAAACAATAGCTTTAACTCCAAATTCCATAATCGGAAGGAGTGTTACTGCAAACCTGATGAATGTTACAGGCAACATAAAGAAGCAGAATATCAATGTCAAATTTCAGGTAACAGGCATTAAGGATAACAAATATGCCATTACAGATATTATTAGCTATGAAATGATGCCTGCGATGATAAAGAGAATGGTCAGGCGTGGCAGAGATACCATAAATGATTCTTTTGTAGTCAAGACAGCTGACGAAAAGTATCTGAGAATAAAGCCTTTTCTAATAACTACTGCAAACACCAGCAGGCAGATTATTGCAAATCTGAGAAGGTCAACCCGCTATTTCATAGCAAAGCGCCTCTCAGAAAAGAAATATTATGATTTTGTCTCCGAAGTCATATCTTCAAAGTTCCAGTCAGAACTGAACGGTTTTCTAAGAAAGAAGTATCCTCTGAAGATTTGCGACATAAGGAGATTCCAGCTTGTTGAAGCAACCAAGGCACTCAATGTGCAGAAAACTGCCAATGTTGAAGAAGCCCCTCCTGAAGAAGAAAAGCCAGACGAGGAGCAGAGGCTGATTGAGAGCATAAAGAGCAAGGAATCTGAAAGCAAGGAATCTGCTGAGCCAATAGAGCCAGCAGAGGCTCCTGAACCTAAAAAGGAATAGAAAAAGAGGTGATGAGAAATTTCTTTCAGGCCAGTTATTGATTATAAAAAATGCAAGAACAGCAAGACCTGTATTCAAGTATGCCCCATGAATGTTTACGAGGAAGAAAAAGGCAAGGTTGTCGTGAAGAGACCAAATGACTGCATCGGTTGCAGGGCTTGCGAGGTTCAATGCCCCTATTCTGCCATAAAGGTTGAAGAGAAATAAACGCTGGAAATAAGCATTTACAAGAAATAAACATTGGCAATCAGAAAATATTGGGAATAAAAAACACACATATTTTCTCTTTTTGTTCCATTTCCTTATAATATTATCATGCGCTATTTCGTTATTATGCCTCTATTTCATTTTGTTATTATATTCAATTTCCTTATTTTTTCCTATGGAAAACTTCCTTCTTGAAATAATCAAACTGAAAGTAGCCATATTTTAGAAATTTATGAAAGAACAGCGTAAGAACGCCGCAACAGCCCATTTTTAATGCGAATAGAACATGCCCGTATCTGTCAAATCTTCTTGTAGATATAAGAACATGAGCGTCTCTTACTACGCCGTATCTGCAGATTTTTGCAGCCCTCCTGACAAAATCAGCATCCTCAAACATTTTTAGCGAGGTGTTAAACCCTTTCAACTTGCGAAAGTATTTCTTCTTTATTGCGATACAGGTGGCTGTTGCAAACTGAAAGTTGATTATATTTGACATAATCAGGCCGCGGTTATGCACAAAATAGGTTATATTATCCGTCAATCTTATCATGAAGTTTGAGTAGCCCATTTCCCCCAGTCTGTAAAAGGGGATATTAAAACAGGTGGCGCAATCAAGTTTCCTCCTTTCTAATTCGTTAGTGAATTTCTCAATAAAATCTTTCTCCAATACAACATCAGCGTCGAAGAAGAACAATAAATCATTATCGCCGACTGTTGATTTCAGGGCTCCATGATTTCTAGCCTTGGCAGGAAGCTCTCCTTGAGTTTTTTTAATCGGGAGAATCTTAGAATATTTTTTTATAATGACCAAAGTTGAGTCAGTAGAATTATGGTCTGCTATTATTATCTCGTTTGGCTTTTTTGTCTGCTTTCTTAAACTCTTTAACAAATATGGCAGGTACTTTTCCTCATTATACGTTGGAATTATTACAGAGACGTCCATAATCACACCTCTTTATTTACAATGCCGATATTTGGCATTTAAAGCATATGATATTCAATAAAAGTATATAATATTTATTATTTTTCCATTTATTATCGGCGAGAGAAAAGTATTATCAAATTCTTACCTATGATTCTAAATAAAAAACTATTTAAGTACAGATACGCAACACTTTTCTCTATGATATGCCTGGGAATTGAGAGCACAGCCCACACTTTTGGCATTGGGATTGTTGAGAGCAAAAAAATGCTTGCCAATGCAAAAGACAGCTATACGACTGAAAAGGGCGGTATAATACCTGTCGCAGCAGCTGAGCATCATAAGAAAGTTAAGGAAGAGGTTCTCAATAATGCCCTGAAGAGTGCAGGAATTTCTATTGAAAATATTGACATCATTGGATTCTCGCAAGGTCCTGGCTTGGGTCCCTGCCTGAGAGTTGGGGCAGGATTTGCTGCAGAACTCTCTCTAAAGCACAAAAAGCCGATTATAGGCATAAATCACTGCATCGCACATTTGGAAATCGGCTCAATGGTAAGCAAAGTGAAGGACCCTGTGCTGCTCTATGTTTCTGGCGCCAATACTCAGGTAATCGCCTATGAGGCAGGCAAGTACAGGATTTTTGGAGAGACCCTTGATATTGGTGTAGGAAATTTTTTGGATTCTTTTGCTAGAGAACTTGGCTTGGGCTTTCCAGGAGGACCAAAAATTTATGAGCTTGCCTTGAAAGGCAGAAAGTTTGTAAAATTGCCCTATGCTGTCAAGGGCATGGACGTCTCATTCAGCGGAATATTCACAAACCTGAAAGACAAGATAAAAAAGATTCATGAAAAAAATGCTGAAAAAAAGATTGATTACACTGTTGAGGACTTGTGCTATTCTGCCCAGGAAACTGTTTTTGCAATGTTGCTGGAAGTGGCTGAGAGGGCAGTCTTTCACTGCAACAAAAAGGAATTGCTTCTTGGCGGAGGGGTTGCCTGCAATGCCCGGTTTAAGGAAATGGCAAAAATCATGGCAAAAGAAGCTTCCATAAAACTTTTCATTCCAGAAAACCAGCTGCTTGTGGACGATGGAGCGATGATAGCATGGCTCGCGCTTAAAATGCATAAAGCAAATCCAAAACTCTATGCTCCAATAAAAAGTAGCAAAGAAGCAGCAGAAATTGAAATCAGGCCTTACGAGAGAACTGATGATGTAAAAGTGAATTGGCGCAAATGAGTTTTATGTTTTTAATTTTATTACTATGGCTTTTTTATTGTTCCGGTTCTTTGCCTTAAGACTTTTATTATTCAATCCGTATCCTGTTATTCCGTCCCTCTTCAATCCCCATTCAATCTTTTTTATCTGCTGTTATTTTATTATCTTTATTACTCAAGATTATTTCTTGCAAAGAACATCAGGCTGCCAGCCATAAGGGCAAACCGCAATCGAAATGTCTTCGCATTCGTATTTGATGACCTTTGCATTAAATGGCGATATTCTGCAACATCTCTCATTGAAATTGCAGTTGCATTTTGGATTAACACGCGCAACAGCATCGCTGCATATAAATGCATAGCCCTCATCATTCTTATCTTTCTTATTCAGATTTTTACAGTATTCTGCACAATCCATCTGTGTTACAATGTTATTTGCCGTCTTATCAACAGGCTCCCACTTTCCCTCTTCACATATCTGGCAGTAGCAATATTTAGATGCGCATTCCTTCTCTTCAGCGCTTTTTACAGTGCATCCTCCAGCAAAGACAATTAATGAAAGAACAAAAACAGCAATTAAAGCAGCTCTATTGCATGCAAAAATTCTTTTTTTGTTCCTCTCGCCATTCCTTTCGTCATTCTTCATTTTTCATCAACCCTTTGATTTCAGCAAATATAATTAACCAGGCTCAATGAACTTTTCTAGCAGATTTTAGGCTCTTTTGTTTTTACAGGTTCCTTTTCTGTATTATCAAAAACGCCTTTATCATAGATAAGGATTTTGTTTTCTCCTGAGGACACCACATACAAATAATCTCCAGATAACTTAAGCCCCACAGGCGCTTTTGAAACTGCCAATTCCTTTTTATCAGCCAATGAGCCGTCTTTCTTCATCCTGTAAACCTTGTCTTTGAGCATGTCGCTGACATAAATATAATCATTGTCAACTGCTATTCCATAGAGTGAATCTTCGCTTCCAAACCCTATCTTTTTATAAAAAGCATAATTCTTCTTGTCAAAAATCTGAATCCTGTCATTCTGGGAATCCACAACATACAAATATGTAGAATCTGCTGAGATGTCAGAGGGTTCTCTGAATTTTCCATTTTCCCCCTCATCAGTATATCCGCCAAAAGCCTTCAGATAATTCAGGAAACTATTATCTTCTTTGCTTAAAATTACAATCCTGTTATTCTTTAAGTCAGCCACATAAATCTTGTCATCTATCCTGATTCCTGCAGGGAAACTAAACGGATAATCTGTTTCTCCTGAGGTCAGCCGCCAGTATGTCAAGGATGTTCCATCATAATTGAATGTCTGCACCCTGTTATTGTTTGAGTCAGATACATATATTCTATAATACTTCTGCCCTTCGTTATTTACCTTTTCTTCAACATCTATGCCTGTAGGGGCATTGAATTCTCCCACTCCAGTGCCTGCCTTTCCATTTGTTTTTCCAGCATCATCCTTGGCTCCAAAATCCTTCACACGATTGAAATCCTTGTCAAAGATTATCACTCTGTTGTTGTTCGTGTCTGTCACAAAAATGTAATCGCCTGAAACTGCGATGCCTGTCGGGTTATCCAGTTTGCAGTAGTCAAAAGCCTCCTCTCTCTTTTGTGAAGCGGAAATGCATTTTTCATTTTCAGCATCCCAGGTGCATTTTGTATCGGCGTTGCAATCTTCCTTGTTTGCGTAATCAGAACATTTGCTTGCTGCAGATGCCGTCTTTTCCTGGCATTTGCCGTCTTTCAATTCGCACTTGTCAGCAGGGCATTCCTCTTTTGCATAATCCGCGCAGTTTTTCTCTTTCTGAACTTTTTTCAGTTCAATATCGTCAATCCAGAGTGCGCCCTTGTGCACAATAATTTTCACCCCGAAGCAGTCCACATCCTGTGAAATTGTCAGAGCCAATACGCTTGAATGGGCGCCGCTGATGAACTCTTCATTGCCGCCTGCTTTTTTCTTGATGAACAGCAGCTCATAATCAACATCGTCCTGCCCTGTTTTAATCCAGGCACTCAATTGGTAGATGTCGCCAAGCTTGAGGTTCTTGCAATCCTCATCGCTCAGCATCTGGGTTATCGATGCGTCCTTTCCGTCTCTGGCTGTGAGGCTTGCAGAATTCTTTGTCGCTTGTTGTTCAGAAGTGTCAACCTTGGCATCCCCTCCTGCATTCCAGTATTTCAGCTCAGAGTCGCTCTCTGCAAACCCAGGATTCTTCAGCAGGTTCCTGCTTAGGGGTCTTTCCACTTCCTGCTTCTTTATGTAATCTTCAATCTGCGCTTTGATTTTCTCATAAAGCTCATTCTGCGCCGGCTCGTCTTTTATGAAATTCCTGTCATCTATTTCTT
>Ga0172363_10001959_pt1 | contig 16607 bp, 12 predicted proteins | sample LakKivs2_kivu2a2_FD_114541 | JGI IMG/M metagenome (GOLD analysis project Ga0172363, IMG submission 114541) | Sediment microbial communities from Lake Kivu, Rwanda - Sediment s2_kivu2a2 | ecosystem: Environmental > Aquatic > Freshwater > Lake > Sediment | place: Rwanda: Western Province, Lake... | reverse complement strand
TTTTCTTTTTTTATTATTTTTAAAGGGAGTAAAGACAAATTGGCAATAAAATTTAAGATTTGGGTATATCAATAGGAAGAGTTTAATCCTTTAGAGGGGTTCAGAAATGTATAAAAATGCGCTTTTTTTAATATGAATATGCTTGAGAAAAAAGGGTTTTTGATTATTGGAATTTTATTGGCTTGTATTTTTTTATTTCAAAATGTATATGCCTTTGTTGGAGTAACGCCTGTAAGATATGAAATTAATTTTGAGCCCGGCTTGAAAAAAGTGTTTTATTTTAATTTTCTCGGTGATAATGATGTTCAGTTTAAGGTTTACGCAGAAGGCGACTTATCACAATATGTTGGATTAAGCACTAATTATCTAAAAGAGCCTGGGACTGTGAATGTCCTTTTGAATTTGCCAGATGAAATAGAAAAGCCAGGAGCGCATACAATTAAGATTGGAGCATTACAGCAGCCAAAAGCAAGAAATGGAATGGGAATTGTCGGAAATATACAAGGAAGAATAATCGTGAATGTCCCATACCCTGGAAAATATGTTGAAGCAGAACTTACAACGCAGGATATAAAATATGGGGATATTGGCGAGTTTGTGTTGAAGGTTATAAGCAGGGGAAAAGAAGATGTTTCAACAAAAAGCTATGTAAGAGTTTATGACTCAAAAAATGAGTTGATTGAAGAGATTGATTTAGGAGAAAATTACCTGAAGTCACAGGAAAAAATAGAGCTTTATGCTGAATTCGATACCCTTGGACACAGAGCAGGAAAATACAAGGCTGTAGGGGTTGTGGAATATGAAGGCAAGCAGGCAAAAGACGAGAAAGAATTTCGGATAGGCGAGCTGTTTATCGAAATAAAGGACTGGACAAAAAAAGTCTGGAGAGGCAAGATAAATCCGTTTGTGATAGAGATTGAAAATTTTTGGAATGACCCGATTGAAAATGTTTTTGCAGAAGTTTTCATATTAAACCAAAATATAAGATTTAACACTCCCTCAATAACCTTGGGAGGTTTTGAGAAATCTAACTTGACTGGGTATTTTGATACAACTTCCATACCTGCTGAAATAAATAAAGTGCAGGCAAAAATAACCTTATTTTATAGCGGAAAAACAACAGAGAAATATGTTGAGATTAAACTTATAAAAGAGATTGATTATGTTATGTATACTTTAATGGGTGTGGTTACTGTGTTAGTGATTTTGCTGATAGTTGTGATGGCTTTGACTAGGAAAATTTATGGATTGAAAAAAGAAAAAATAAAAGGGAGAAAAAAGAAAGAAAAGAAACATGGACCAACAAAAACATAAAACAAAACAAAAGCTTGGAAAATTCAATAAGAAAAAACTTTTCTTTTATTTTGCTTTGTTTTTATGCTTGTTTGTAATAATTTATTCAGTTTATCTTATTATTTCTGCACCGCTTGAAACAAAAAACTTGGAAGTAAAGTTTATTGTAGGGCAGAATGCTGGATTTGACTTAAATAAAAGCCTTCTTACATTTGGAAGAATTCCTCCCGGAGGTTCGGCAGTCAGGGAGATAAACATAGAAAATAACTACAATTTCCCTGTAGAAATTAGGGTTTATGCAAGCAAGAATATAGCCGAATATATTAACATAGAACAAGAATACCTTAAAATTAACGCATCTGGAAAAAATAAGATTCCTGTGACTGTGAATTTGCCTGCGGATATGAGTTTTGGGGAGTATTCTGGCAGACTGGTTTTCAAAATTTATAAATCAGAACAATAATAAGCAGCTGCTTTGTTTTTTGAAATAATATAAGCATTAATAAAAAGATGCCAGATAAACCAGAAGGGGGATTGTTTGTTAAAAATTTGATTGGCAGATAAATAAAATATTTTAGGGTTTATTACCTATGAATGTCTTGATTTTGAAATTTGTTATTAACTCTTGATTAGTTATAATATAAAGAGGCAAAGTAGTATTATAAGCAATGTTTTTATATCATAATTTGTTTAATTATAGATGAGAAAAAAGGGGATTTTATATGTATTAATATCTCTTGTAATCATTGGGATTGTGGCATATAATCTTTTCTTAGGGGGCATTTCTTTGTTCACTGGACAAAGCGCTTGGGGAAATGTTGCTGGAATGGTAAAATTAATTGTGATTGGACTGTCCAGAATTTATATATTAAGCCCTCAAAACACAACATATTTTTTTTCTATAGGTGAGAATTACGCGCTTGATTTAAATGTTTCTGCAGATTTTGCTGCAGAAAACTGGTGGTATTTGCTCGAAGATTTAAGGCATGAGCAAATAATTTATGAAAATATAAGCTTTACCCCCAATATAACTTTTAATGCGACGAGATGGTCTAACAGATTAACTGTTTGGGCAAATGATGATTTGGGAAGAGTCGGAAAAAAAGAGGTTATATTTTATGTTTCTGTGCCAAACTCTGCGCCAATTCTTGGCTACATACCAGATGAAATGCTTGCTTGCGAAGGAGGTTATTTTTCTTATAGATTTAATGCAACAGACATTGATGAAGACTGGCTGGAGTTTGATATAAATCCCAAAAATCCATTTTATGTAATACGGTTATGGAAATTTGACTTGATAACAACAGGGGGGGAGATATTTACTCCACTTTTAAAAAAATTCTGGGTTGGAAAGTATCAGTTCATTATTTATGCGACAGATGGACAATATATTGATTCAAAAGGAGTAAATGTTACAATTATTGGGATAAACAATCCACCTTCTGTCGAGGATATTGGTGTCCAGACAGTATGGACAAGAGGAGACAATAGCACGTTTTACAAAGAAGTTCAAGTCAGTGATATTGAATCAGGGAATCAAACTTCTGGAAATCTTACTTTTAATCTCACTTTTTTATCTGGAATTCCTTTATTTGAGATAAGTGCATATGGGGTTATGAATTTTACTCCCAATTCAAGCCATTTAGGTGTTTACAATTTAGGCCTTTGTATAACTGATAAAGCGCTTGTAAATCCTCATCCAAATATTACTTTGTGTAGCCAAGACGGAAGCAATTTGACAGTATGCCAAAATTTTAGCCTTACTATAACAGATGAAAATAGAAAGCCAACAATTACTTCTTACTACCCTCCAAATTTGATATTTAATGCTTCTGGAGGTGAAAGATTGTTTTTCAATATAAGCAAATATGATCCGGATGGCACAATTCCAGATGCTAGATGGTATGTTGGTAATAAGTCAGTGCAATATAATACTGGGAGTAGTATCGACAACTTTACGTATTCATTTGGTTGTGGTGTATGGGGAACATATAATGTAAGGGTGGAGATAACCGACGGGCTTTTGACAGACTCTGTTAATTGGATTATAAATGTTGGATATTTTCCTTGCCCGGTATATGAGCTGCCGATTGAAGCTAAGCCAGCTGGAAGAGCAGAATGTATTCCAATGTGGGCTTGCAGTGACTGGGAAGTCTGCCAGAATGCTAAAAAAGGGTTGGAAGCTGGGGTGATTGTAGGAGAGGATTATAGAGATATACAAATATCATGCGGGTCAATATTTTTGAATGAACAGTCTTGTGGGTATCAATTAAGAAAGTGTTTTGACATATACAACTGCAATATATCTGCTTACAAACCTGAAGAGTTCAGAACTTGCGAGTATGTTGAGATGCCTAGCTGTTTTGATAATGTGAAAAACTGCCATGATGATGCCTGTGAAATTCTTATAGATTGTGGAGGGCCTTGCAAGCCTTGCCCAACTTGCACAGACGGCATACAAAACCAAGGAGAGACAGGAATAGATTGCGGGGGGCCTTGCCCTTGGAAATGCCCTCCTGAAATTCCCTTAAGGATATATTTGATTAAATTAATCAAATATTTATTAGTATTGATTATATTTGCCTTATTGCTTGTAATACTCATAAAATTGGTAAAAATAATAGGCATAAAAAAGGAAATTGAAGAATATGGAAAGAAAGAGTAAGAAAATTGAAAAAAGAGAAAAGCAAGAGATTGAAATTAGAAGTGTGGAAAATGTGCTGAAGTCAGAATCAAAAAAAAGTTTTTTTATATTTTTATTGGCTTGTATTATACTTGGGTTATTGCTTGGCACGATGCCAAAATTTTTTACAGGAAAAAATGTAGAAAGCAATGATGGAGAAGTTATAACACAAACAACAAACCTGGATAATTGCAACATGAGTGAATCGGCTACTGAAGAAAATTGCATATCAACTGAAAATTTTACAAATGAGTCAGCTTATGACACAAGTGATGCAGGTGATATGGGTGATATTGTTCCAGACTATCAAGAATTTAATGCAACCGAGAATCAAACTGATGAAGCCTACAGAGTAAATGAAAGCTCAAACAGTAATTTAACTTCTAATAAGGCATCCGAAAGTAACTACAAAATTAGTATAGGATATGGCTCAAGCAATGATGTTAATCTGACGATTTGGGACGATACTGAAATTGCTGACAGAATAGAAATAAGCGGGGATAATGTTTACTTTTATGCAAATTATACAAATGCTTCATCCGGGTTGGCTATTGGCGACGGAAACTGCACAATAAGGTTTCAGAATTATACTGGTAGTTATGGAGATTGGTTTGACATGCGTTTCAATTCTACTTATAACAGATTTCAGTATAATAGAACATTTAATTATAAAGGGAATTATAGCTTTGAGGTTAATTGCTCAAATTTCTCTTATTATGCAATAAATTTAACAGACCTTTTTATAATAATAAATTCCATCCCAGTTATAAGCAAGCAAAGAGAATCAAATTATATAAATTTTGATGGGGATAATGAGAATCATGATACTTGGCAATGCATAGAAGATATTCTTTGTTATTATAATCTTTCAGCCAATACAACAGATGCTGATATTAATGATGTTTTGTCTTATTCTGTCATCCTAGAAAATACTACTTTAACAAATTATAATCTATGTGCTACAACCGGCTTGTTAACTATTAATATAACACATGATAATTACACTGGATTGAAAGAAATCAGATTAAAAGCAGTAGATAATGAAGATCCTTTGGGGGCTTCTGCATTATTAGAAGTTAATATTGCAACAGTCAATGATGCGCCGGTTTTTCACAATCTTATGGATGAGCAGTTTAATATAACAGAAAGATTTGAAAAGATTATAACAGTAACTGATGAAGAAAATAATGTTCCTTTCAAGTTGAACATAACTTTTATGAATTGCACGACTGCTCCTTGGTCATCTAGAAACAGTACAAATTGTACTTTATTTACTGAAAGCCAGTATAGCTTTAATGAGACAACTGGAGTTTTGAACATAAGTTTCATACCATCAAAAGATGATGTTGGGTTTTATGTTAGCATAAATTTCAGTGTTTGGGATTCTGGGAATACTGTCTTGCCTTATAATGCAAGCACAAGTAAAGTAGTGAGTTATGAAGTCTTGAATATAAACTCGCCTCCTGAGTTTGTTTATGTCTGTGATAATGAAAGAAATGCTACAGAAGAAAGTGAATTTACATGCATGATAAATGCAACAGACATTGATGAGCTTAATAACTTGGTTTTTGCTACAAATTACTCATGGTTCACTTTCAACAATTCTGCAAACATTATATCTATAAATATAACAAGTGTTGGAATGAATGTTTCTGCGATAGTCAACTTCACTCCGGATGATTTGCAGGTAGGAAACTGGAGCGTTGAAATTATAGTAAATGATACAAATGGTGGCTCAGATATCACAAATAATTGGTTTTTTATAAACAACACAGAAGATTTCGTTTATTTAGATGAGATAAGCAACGTTACAATTTACGAAAACAAAACAATATTTGTTAATGCCACTGATAATGATTTGCTTGTTCTTGACAAAGAAATAAAAAATGAAACATTAAGCTTTGCTTCGAATATTAGTTGGGTGTATGTTTCAAGAAATTATACAACTTTAAATTATACTACTGCAAGAATTTTGATTGATTTTAATACTGCACCTGAAGGAAATACAACTGTTAAAATAAATGTTACTGATAGTGTTGGGAATGTTGCAGAAAGAAATTTTACAATCCAAAAACTTGTCGAGAATCCTTTTGTTTGGAATCAGAGCAATTATATTTTTGTTGTTTACGAAGATAATAGTACATACTTAAACCTTTCAGAATATGGATATGATCCTGATGTGAATGATACAACTACATTTTCTTATACAACAGACACAACCTTTCCAAGTTTTCCTTCTGATATATCAAACGGAATAATTAATTTTACATCTGAAGATGAGGATGTTGGACAGCACTTACTTATTATAAATGCTTATGATGGGAAGCTGAGTAACCAAAGCCAGTTTAATTTTACAATTTTTAATATAAATGACTGGCCTCAATTATTGTCACTTTCAGTAACTAATGCCACAAAAGATACTAATTGGAACATAAATACAACTGAGGATAATCAAGTAGAAATACTTCTTGATATTGTGGACTATGATTTCAAAATCCCATCGAACCAAGTTGATTTTTATAATGAAAGCTTAAATGTAAGCTTGGTAATTCAGGGCAATAATCTCCGGCTTTTTAATTTTTCTTTGGTTGAGGGGTTTCCTTCAAGAGCTACAGGATTTTCAAAATATATTGCAGTCTTTACTCCAAATAAAACAGATGTTGGAGTCTATAATGTGACAATTAATGTAATAGATAACTCTAGCGAATCTGATACTCGAGGATTTAATTTAACAATTTTTGAAAAAGCACATGCGCCAGTGCTTTCTGAGGTGGGGGACCAAATAAAAGCCATTGATGAAATTCTTTATATTGATTTTGATGCAAATGACACAGAAGACGGCAATGAAGCAACGCCCGGCTCTAATCTAACTTATTCGATTGAAAATTTGACAACTAATGGAAATTTCCTGGTTATAAATTCCACTAATGGGATTATTAATTTAACTTTAAACCAAAGCCATGCTGGCGTGTGGGATTATAATGTTTCTGTTAATGATAGTTCTGGACTGATAGATAGCCAGACGCTTAGATTAACTGTTTATGATTATCCTCAAGTGGTTTATCCAGCATTAGATTATGAATTTAGTCTTAAGGAGAATGTTTCTTCTGAACTTGTTTTTGCGTTTAACCATCGTGTTGGAGTGACTTTAAATGATTCTCTAAACTATACAGTTTATATAAATGGCAAATTGAAAAATAATTCCTTAGCATATGGGAATGGGGAAAACTCTACAATTTATATTATGCCTGATTTTACAGACGAGACAACTTGTACAGGAAAAGTCAATTTTACAATAAATATCTCAAATCCAAAACTAAGCAAGATTTTTGACTGGAATATTACGATTAACCATACAAACTACCCCTTAACTCTTTTTGGAGTTATTCCAGATTCTTCAGGAATAGGCTCTGTAACAATAAATCTCACAAAATATTTTACAGATGCAGATGCTATTGACAGCTGTGTCAAACAGATAGTGGGATATTCTTATAAATTAACAGAAGGCACGGCAAGCGGAGGAATAATATCGGTAAGCATAATAAACACAACCAATGCCGGAGAGGCAAGCATCACTTTTTCGGCAAGTGCGGCATCAAGTTCTGCAGTTTATAATATCACAGCAGATGAGTATGAGGGCTCGGATTATAATAGTACAATATTAAATAAGGTGGGGAGCAATAATTTTACAATAGATATTGAAATAATTAATCCAAGAGTTGTGACCACAACAGTGACACGAACAGAACTTGCGATAATTCAACTTATTCTGCCCGAGCCTGTATCAGCTGACATAGACGATAGAATTATATTGCCAATAAAAGTAGTCAATGAAGGAAAAGTTGACTTAAAAGAAATAAGACTGTTTAGTGTTATTGCCAAAGACGGAAAACTTGCTTATGATATAACCTCTGTTTTTGACACAAATTTTATAGAATTGCTTGAGCCAGGGCAAAGTAAGGACGTGAATTTGACAGTGAATGTCGCCACAAAATATAAAGGATTGTATGAAATAACAATAAATGCGACTGTGAAAACCCCTGTATTGAATGACTGGGGAAAAATTTATCTTGAAGTGAAAGAAGGGCTTAAAATAGAGAAAAGGATACTTTTCTTAGAAGAGCTGATTGCTTCAAATCCTGAATGTATTGAGATTAAAGAGATGGTAAATGAAGCAAGAGTTTTTTTAGATAATAATAACTTAAAAGCTGCTGAAGCAAAAATAGAAGAGGCAATAAATGCCTGCAATCAAGCTATTTCTCAGCCACCCATTCCCAAAGTTGTGAAACCAACTTATGAAAAGCTGATAAATTATGTTGTCTTAAGCAGCCTTCTTGCCCTGGGTATGGGTATAATGTATTATTATTTCAGAAGAATGAGAGTTTAAAAGAAAGCGATTTGTTGATTATTGTATTGGAAAGCTGAAATATTTATGAAAGAAAGATTTAAAATATGTTTTTGATGTATAATAATATAGATATATAGATTGCAGGTTATGAGAAGCAAACAAAAAGAGGAAGATATTGAAGAGAGCTTTAATTCTAAGAGTAGTTTGAATCCTGAAGAGACTAAAAAGATGTCTGAAGCAATTTCTGCTTCAGAAAGAGAGGTCGGAAAGGTTTTTTTTGGCCACCAAGAAGTGATTGATTCTTTAATGAGGGCTCTGATATGCAATGGCCATGTTTTGCTTGAAGGAGTGCCTGGAATTGCGAAAACTCTTGTTATAAAGGCCCTTGCAAAAGTGAGCGGATGTACATCCAACAGAATACAATTCACCGTAGATCTTTTGCCTACTGATATTCTTGGCTTGACAACATATACTCCTGGAAAAGGATTTGAGATATTAAAAGGCCCTATTTTCGCAAATTTTATAATAGCTGACGAGATTAACAGGGCTCCTCCAAAAACACAATCAGCTTTGATAGAAGCAATGCAGGAAAAGCAAGCAACTATTGGAAAGACAACATTTAAACTGCCCGATCCTTTTTTTGTGATGGCGACGCAAAATCCTTTAGAACAAGAAGGAGTTTATCCCCTGCCAGAAGCACAAGTGGACAGGTTTCTTTTCAAGATTGTTTTCGGCTATCCTGAAGAGAAATATGAAAAAAAAGTAATGGAGGAGAATGTTACATTCAAAAAATTTGAAGAATGGGACATCAAGTCAATACTTTCCCCTAAAAAGATTATAGAAATGCAAGAAATTGTGCATAAAATTCATTTGGGCGAAAAAGTAAAAGATTACATAATGAGAATTGTAAGAAAAACAAGAGAAAAGGATTACGATTTCGGCAAATATATAGCATTGGGCTCTTCGCCAAGAGCAGGCATCTCATTGCTTGTGTCCTCGAAAGCGAGGGCATTAATGAAAGGAAGAACATTTGTTATCCCGGAAGATGTCCAATTTGTTGCCAAAGAAATTTTAAGACATAGAATTATTCTAACTTATAGAGCATGGGCAGAAAATGTAGATGCAGACAAAATTATTGATGAAATACTAAGGCTCGTAAAGCCATAAACAAGTCAAAAAAGATTAAAAGTAAAATATGGGTAAAAGATGAAAGAACAGCCAAAGCTTAATGTTGACATTACAGGAAGTGTTTCTGAATTTGAAGCCCTTATGAAAGAGTTTGTCTTAAAAACAAAACTGTACAGGATGTTGTTTATTGCAAAGGCCCTTGACTTTGATGGCTATAGGGACTATTCGACACTTGATGACGCCAGTGCAATAGACTGGAAAGCAAGTGTAAGAGCTAATAAAATTCTTGTGAAAAAATACAAAGAAGAAGAAAACTTAAGGGTGGTTTTTGTTGTGGATATGGGTGAAAACATGGTTCTTGGGTCAGGTGAAAAACTAAAGTGCGAATACGCTGCTGAAGTTGTCGGGGCACTGGCTCATTTTATTATGAGTTCTGGAGACAGGGTAGGCATGGTAATTTTCAGCAAAGATGTGATAGATTATTTAATGCCTGCAAGAAGCGACAATCATTTTAGAGCGATTGTGGAGATACTAACAAATTCTGAAAATTATTATGGAGGATCAAATTTAAAAAAAGCCTTGGAGTACCTGCTTGATTATGTGAGGTCAAATGCAATAATTATTGTTTCGGACTTTTCGGGTTTTAACAAAGAAACAAAAGAAGTTCTTAATCTGGTAGCGAGCAAGTTTGAAACAATGGCACTTATAATAAAAGACCCTATTGATAAAACCCTGCCTGATGTTTCTGGGGAGTTGATAGTAGAAGACCCCAAGACAGGGGAGCAAATTTTGATTAATCCAAAAATTGCGAGAAAAACTTATGAAAAAAATGTGCGAGAAAAAGAAAAGTTTTTGATAAAGTCTTTGACAGAAAGCGGAGTTGATTTTACCGAACTGATGACTAATGTTCCTTTTGTGCCTGTGCTTGCTGACTTTTTAAGAACAAGAGTAAAAATTTAAACAAATGAAAATAAACAAAAAATAAAAATGAATTTCAGCTTTACTCATCCGACTTATCTTTTTTTATTATTTATAATCCCAATTATGATTTTTCTGCATTTCTTTTCTTTGAAAAGCAGGAAAAGAAAAGCATTAAAATTTGCAAATTTTGAGGCAATTGCAAGAATTAGAAACATAGACCTTTATTCAAAAAATCTTCTTATCCTGATAGTAAGCTGCATAATAGCATTTTCGATGATTATGTCGCTTTCAGGCCTTGTTTTGCACATAAAAACGAGTTCGAGCAGCTTTGCATTTGTAATTGCGATAGATTCTTCAAGGAGCATGGAAGCTATTGATATCAAGCCAAGCAGGTTTGAGGCTGCGAAGAACCTTGCCATCGAATTTGTAAAAACTGCAAAAGCAGGGACAAAAACAGGAGTCATCTCGTTTTCAGGTGCTTCAAGAATAGGGCAAGAGCTTACAGAAGACAGGGGCCTTGTTATCCGGGCAATAGAAGATATGCAACTTGGAGAAATTGGTGGGACAGATTTGCCCGAGGTGATAGTAATATCAACAAAAATGCTTAAAAATGAAACAGGAAAAGCAATCCTTTTATTTAGCGACGGCCAACTTAATATCGGCGACTTGGATGATGCAATAGAGGGCGCAAGAGAAAATGATATTGCCATAAATACTATTGGAGTAGGCACAAAAGAGGGTGGAGCAACAACTTATGGCATCTCAAAATTAGATGAAGATTCTTTAAGAGCAGCAGCATATAATACAGAGGGGAAATTTTTTATGCTTGAAAATTCTACTGACATAGAAAATTATTTTGAGGAAATAATGGGTTTAACAATAAGAGATGTTTCTATCAGCTTATCAAGATATCTCTTGACATTGTCCGTAATTCTTTTTTTGATTGATTTTGTGTTAATAAATACGAGATATAGGGCGCTTCCTTGAAGATTTTACTAGAAGTCCAGAAAAGCTAGGTCTGTGTTTTTGCAAGTTTTGCCAGCCTTTTTTCTTGTCTTTCTTTGTTCACTATACCTTCCAACTCAAAAATCAGATCATTCACAAAACTTCTGTCTACTTTTTTTCCAGAATAAAGTGCATAAAGCATTTTGTTTGAAAATTCCGCTGCTTTATTTTTATTTCTTTGGGAGAATAGTTCTACAAGCTGTAAGTAGCCCAGGCTTCTACTAATCCCCATTTCCTTTTCGAAAAAGTCTCTTGCAACCTCATCAAGTTTTTCAAGGATAACTTCGGCTGGCTCTGTCAATACACCAAGTTTATCTATCTCCAGAAAAACAACATCCTTTTCTTCGATTTTTGAGGAAAGCTTTTGGTGCAGCCTTCTTTCAAGGGCATTTAATATTACAAAGACTAAGATAAATGTCAAGACTATTAGCGAGATGAACACCTCAATTTTCGCCTCTTTTATTGAAGATAAAAATGAAAGGTACATTACAATAGTAAGTTAAATAAGATATAAAAATCTTGCCTTTTATTCCATCATTTCAGGCATGCCTGGGGGGCCTCTGCCTGCTGGTGGCCTGCTACCTGCAGCTATAACGTCGTCTATTCTTAAAATCATCATAGAAACTTCTGTTGCTGAATCAATTGCCTGGGTCTTTATCCTCAAGGGTTCTACAACTCCTGATTTTAAGTTGTCTTCAATTTTATTTGAAAGCAAATTAAGCCCGACATGTTTCTCACCTTTGTCGTGCCTTGACTTAAGTTCTGTAAGTATTTCTATTGGATCAAGTCCTGCGTTTTCCGCAAGGGTTGTCGGGATAAATTCAAGAGCAGAAGCAAACTGTTCTACTGCAAGCTGTTCCCTTCCTGTGAGAGACTGGCTGAATTTCCTTAGCTCTTTGGCGACTTCTATTTCTATTGCGCCGCCGCCCATTACAATTTTGCCATCCTTTAAAGCAGTCGAAACATCGCCCACTCCATCTGTAATAGACCTTTCCATTTCATCAAGAACATGCTCTGTCCCTCCTCTAAGCAAGATTGTAAGTGCTTTTGGATTTTTACATCCTTTAACATAAGTCATGGCTTCTTCCTTGTGTTTGACTTCTTCGACCAACTCGGCTTCGCCAAGCTGATCAGATGTAAGCTCGTTTAAGTTTGATACTATCTTGCCTCCGGTGGCTTTTGCAAGCTTTTCCATATCTGACTTTGCAACCCTACGGCAAGCATAAATCCCATATTTTGCAAGGTAGTATTGAGCAACATCGTCTATCCCTTTTTGGCAGAAGACAGTATTTGCTTTTGTATCCCTTATTTTGTCAACCATTCGTTTAAGAAGGCTCTCCTCCTGATCTACAAAACTTTGAAGCTGTTCGGGGGTTGAGATGCTTATTTTCGCTTCTGTTTCAGGACTTTTTATTTCTAAAGCACAATCTATTAATGCTATTTGTGCATTCTCTATTTTGGACGGCATGTCAACAGACACTCTTTCTTTATCAAGAACAATCCCTTTTATTAGTTCTGTGTCTTCTATTCCGTGACCTTTGGATTTTTCGATTTTGATTGAAGTCAAGTCTATTTTTCCTTTTTCTTCTATTTGTTTTACTGCATCAACAATAATGTCTGCAAACTTTTCTTTTACGACGCTTGCTCCTTTGCCTGTGATTGCTGTTTCAGCAATCTGTTTCAATAAAACTGTATCGTCTGGCTTTACTTTTATTACAAGATTTTCTAATATTTTTTTTGCTTTTTCTGCAGCCATTCTATAGCCCTTAGCTATAAGTGTAGGATGTATCCTTTTGTCCAACAAACTTTCGGCATTCTCCAGAAGCTTGCCTGCAATCATAACTGCAGTTGTTGTACCGTCACCCACTTCATCTTCCTGAGTCTTTGCTATTTCAACCATCATTTTGGCAGCAGGATGCTCTACATCCATTTCTTTTAAGATTGTAACGCCATCATTTGTTATGGTTATGTCGCCAAGAGAATCTACAAGCATTTTATCCATGCCTTTTGGGCCAAGTGTTGTTTTGACTGTATCTGCAACAATTCTTGCTGCCATAATATTGTTTCTTTGGGCATCTCTTCCAAGCATTCTTGACGCATTTTCAGGTAAGATGTATATTGGTTGTTTTTCTGCCATAGTAAAATAACCCCCTATCTCAATATAAGGTGCTACTAAAACTAATAAAAGCCCAAACTTTTAAAGTTTTTGGTTTGATCTTATTTCAGGCATTTTGGTTTATGTCACTTGCAGGTTATGTAAAAGTATTTAAATCGATTTTTCGTTTAATATACGATAAAAAAGCTTAAAGGTGAAAATGCCAGAAGAATCAACTGTATTTAAAGGCAAGTTAAAACAAAGCGGAATATTTGATTTTAAAGAGTTGTATAAATTTTGTTATTCTTTCTGGAAAGAGAACAAAGAGTATCTTATAACAGAAAAGGCCTATGGCGAGAAAATAACGCCCACAGGAAAAGAGATAGAAATAGAGTGGGAGACTATGAAAAAGGTTTCTGATTACTTCAAGCTTACAAGCAAGATAAAGTGGAGAATCATAGGGTTTACAGAAGTAGAAGCTGAAAAAGAGGGAAAGAAAATAAAGATGAATAAAGGAGAGATAGAGATTGCAGTAGAGTCCAAACTTGTAAGGGATTATGAAGGAAGGTGGGAAACTTCTGCCTTTATGAGATTTTCAAGGTCAATTTATGACAAGTACATAATCAAAAACAAGATAGAAGAAATGGAGGAAAAGCTCTTTGGAGAAAGCGACGAGTTCCTTGCACAAGTAAAAGCCTTTTTATCGTTAGAAGCTAAACGATAAAATGAAAAAAAGAGGATTAAGCATGATAAATTTAAGAAAATGTTTTGGGATTTTTTTGTTGCTGGCTTGCCTGAATGTTGTTTCTGCTGCCATTGAAATCAGCAAGAGCCCTGTAAACGACATAGTCGTAAGCGAAATAGGAGAGCCTGCAATTTTCAATTTAGAGATTAAAAATTTGGGCAATCCGGATAGTTTTGAAATCTACACCTTAGTAAGCGGCATAGACATAAAGCCAAAAGAAAGTGTTTATTTAGCAAGCGGAGAGACAAAGAAGGTGGCAATAAAAGTTTATTTTGACAAGAGGGTGTTAAAAGATCGCGAGACTTTGAGTTTTGAATACAGAATAACAGGCCAGCAGACAGGGGTTACAAAAGACATACTTTCCATCAAGGCATATAATTTCGAAACAGCTCTTTCTATCCTTGCCGAGAATATAAGGCAAAATCAAAAAGAAACAAAAATATTTGTGAAAAACAGGATAAATTATGAGTTCAAAGGCTTGGATTTAAAGGCAAGTTCAGAGTTTTTTGATGGCAGTTTTAAGCTTGACTTGAATCCATTAGAAGAGAAAACATTTATAGCGGGCTTAAATCAAGAAAAATTAAGCAGGGCTGTTGGGGGGAGTTATATACTTTCTTCTACTCTAACAATAGACAATTCAAGCGGAAAAGTAATGAGTATTTTTAATTTTGAGGAGAAAACAGACATAAAAAAAGAAGAGAAAACAAGCGGCTTGTTCATAAGAAAATTTAGTTCAGGAAACACAAACCAAGGAACAATGCCTGCTATGGCAAGAATAAGTGTGAAAAGGAACTGGTTTACAAGAATATTAACAAGCTCTAACATAAAGCCAAGCGATACAAGAACAGAAGGGTTAAGCACAATTTTTGTTTTCGAGAAAGAGCTCCAGCCAGGCGAGGAGTTTTATGTAGAAGTAAGAACAAACTATTTGTTTCCGCTTATACTTTTAGTTTTGATTGTCGGAGGGGCTTGGGCTTTTATATATTATGTTTTCAAAAGAAGAATCCTTGTAATAAAAAAGAGAGTTGCTTTAGTCAAGACAAAGAAAGGGGAGTTTGCATTGAAAATCACGCTTTATATCAAAGCCCTGAAGAGCGTAGAAAAAGTAAGTGTAATGGACAACATTCCTGCACTTGTAAAGCTTTATGACAAGTTCGGGATATTAAAGCCAAATAGAATAGATGAAATAAACAGAAGAGTAGAATGGGATTTTGAAGCTCTTAGCCAGGACGAAGAAAGAGTTATCAGTTATGTAATATATTCAAAGCTTGGAGTATTTGGAAGATTTGATTTGCCAGAAGCTGCAGCTATTTATGAGGAAAACGGCGAGATTTACGAAACAGAAAGCAACAAAGTTGTATTGTATTTCAATGAAGAGCGTGAAAAGGAACATTAGTGATAAATTTTTACCAATTAATAAAAAAGCTTAGAGGCAAGGGATTTATTTGAATCCTCGGGCAATCCTATTAATTTTTGATTTTTTGGATTAATGCTTTTACATCTCAGGGTATCTAATTCAGAAAGCCAAGCAAAGACTATTAACCTTAATCTTTAAAAATATGAAATATCTTAACTAACTATCCCTCGGTAGCTCAGATCTTTAACTGAGTTAAAGAGAGCAATGGTAGAGCGTCCGGCTGTAGACTTTGTGTCTAAGGCGGATTAAAAGCAGAAAATAATGCTTGAAATGAAACCTGAAAAGCCGATGCTGATACCGGAAGATCGGGAGTTCGACTCTCCCCCGGGGGACTTTTATGCTTTCGCATAAAAGTCAAATCTACAGATTAAGAATAGTTAGATTCTATTATTCCTGTTGATTAATGCTCTAACTGGTAAAAGAATTAGTAAAACAATTGCCAATATAATAATAAGCTTTGTTAATGTTAATGAACTGATTAAACAAAATAACCCAAAAAGAGCGCCGGCTATTATAAGAAAAATAGCAATAATCAATTCTTTCATTGGTTAATTTGATTTGAGGGCTTTATAAATAATAAATGAATTGCATGAGGATTATTTACCCTGATTTTTTCAATTTTCCAGTTATCAGAAAGATTTAAAACCGCAAAAAACGTAAAAAACTTGTTGGCGAGGGAAAATTGCATAAAATGAGGAAAAAACAAGCGACAAGGAAAAAGAAAGAGGAGAAAGTTGAAATTGGACAGAGTGAAGAAAACACAGAAGACTGCGAGAACAAGCTAAAAAAACTGCCAAAACTCCCGCAAATAGGGGGAAAAAGGCTTTCTACTCTTATTGAAATAAAAGAGATAAGAGAAGCTTTGAAGTTTTAACATTATATAGAAACATATAATAAATGTATTATAAGAGGTAATTATCCTTTAGAAATAGAAAGAATTGTTGGATCAAGAAGTCCTTGAGTGTTACCACA
>Ga0172363_10001957_pt1 | contig 16615 bp, 31 predicted proteins | sample LakKivs2_kivu2a2_FD_114541 | JGI IMG/M metagenome (GOLD analysis project Ga0172363, IMG submission 114541) | Sediment microbial communities from Lake Kivu, Rwanda - Sediment s2_kivu2a2 | ecosystem: Environmental > Aquatic > Freshwater > Lake > Sediment | place: Rwanda: Western Province, Lake... | reverse complement strand
GTGCATCTGCGTGGCGACCTGCAGAGTGCTGACCACGAAGCCCACGACCAGACTGGCGAGCAGGGGCGGTGCCGACACGAGCAACACCAGGAGAAGCCCCTCACGCACGGCGCGCACGATGAGATCAGCGGCCGCGAAGCTAGACATAGCTCTCCACCAGGCCGCGCAGGACGAGCTGCCAGCCGTCGGCGAGCACGAAGAGGAGCAGCTTGAAGGGCAGCGAGACCGTGGTCGGCGAGAGCATGTGCATACCCAGGGCGAGCAGGATATTGGAGATCACCAGATCGACCACCAGGAAGGGGATGAAGAGCAGAAAGCCGATCTCGAAGGCACGCCGCAGTTCCGAGGTGATGAAGGCGGGAACCGCCACCAGGAAGTCGCGCTCGCTGATGCCGGCCCGCTCGGCTTCCGTGCGCATGCGCAGAGCCAACCCGTGGAAGAGGCGACGATCCTTGAGCGAACCGTGGCGAAGCAGGAAGTCGCGCATCGGTTCCTTGGCCTTGTCGGCCGCCCCGCGCAAAGCATCGAGGCCTTGCCCGCTTAAGAGCTCCACGTTCCCTCCCCGTCCCAGGTCGGCCTCGACGGCATGATACATGCGCTCGCCGGTGGGCGCCATCACGTAAAGGGTGAGGATAAGGGCCAGCCCGGTGATGACCTGCGCAGGCGGGATGTTCGGCGCACCGAGGGCACTGCGCAGGATGGACAGCACCACCGCGATCTTCACGAAGCTGGTCAGAAGCAGGAGCACGAAGGGCAAGACCGAGATGGCGGCCAGCGTGACGAACGCAAGCACCGGCCGCGAGGGGAGGCCCTGGGCCTTGTCCACGTTCGCCGCTGCCATGGCCAGGATGCCGTTCATCCGCGGCGCCTCCCGAAGAGCTTCGCCAAGGCCTGGCCCAAGCTCGATCCAGGACGGTCGTCTTCACCTGGGGCGGCCGGGACGGCGGCCTTGTCAATCTCGGCCAGAAGGGTCATGGGCCCCTCTCCCACCCCGACCAGGAAGCAACGGCTGCCCGCTTCGATGAGATACACGGATCGCCTCGGTTCCAGGTAGCAGCGCCCCAGCACGCGCACGCGATCATCCGAGCGGCCGACCCCCTTACGCCCCAGCCAGCGCAAAAGGAGGTAGGCCGCCAGACACACTAGCGCCAAGGAAACAAGCGACCACGCGAGCGAGGCTCCGTAGCCGGGCAGATCAGCCCCTGGCGCACCCATAGCACGGACTTACCGCCCCGGCGCCCCGCCTGTCAACGCCGCACTCAACCCCGTATCCCGCGGCAAGCGTGGCGAAGCCGCGGAGCGCCGAGGCGAAGGCCCGTTTTCCAAGGCGAAGGTGCTCGCCCGTCAGGGCCGCGAAGGGTGGTCGTGGCCGTGGCCAACGCGGTCGTGGCCGTGGCCGTGGCCGGACATTCTTGACGTGCCGATCGAAGAAACGAGCTGGAGGCCGTCGCCCGCAGGCCCGCCGATCTCCGCGTCCGAGTCATGCGCGCTGGTATGCTGCAGAAGCTGGGTCGCGCCCAAGACGCGCAGCGGGACTTCCGCGAGGCCATGCGGCTCACCCGCGCGCATACGCCCGAGCAGGCCCTGCGCAAGATCTCGGAGTTCGTCCACCTCCAGGGTCGGTAGGGAGCCGCAACCCGCTCGCGGACATCCGCGCCCGACGGGCGACCTTCGCATCTCGGCTCGGGGCGCGCTCGTCCTCCGCCTCCGCCTGCGGCGGCGCCGCACCCTCCCCCTACTCGCCGCCTCGGCTGCGGCTGGATCGCTTCATGGTCGCGGCCGACTTGGCCGGGGCCTTCGAACCCATGTCCTTCCTCATCTTGAACGCGGCAGAGGGCGGCTTGGGATGGCCTTTCGGCCTGCCCTGCGCAGGCCCGCCCTCCCTGCCTTTGGGCTTGGCTTCGCCGGGTTCCTTCGTGCCTCTGCCGCCGTCCTCTTTGCCCTTGGGCTCGGATTCGGAGGCCTCGCTGCCCTCGGCAGGAATGAGCTCGAGCAGCGCCATGGGGGCGGCGTCGCCCGGTCGGGGCTCGACCTTCATGATGCGGGTGTAGCCGCCGTGGCGAGCCAGGAAGCGCGGGCCGATTTCCTCGAACAGCTTGAGTACCGCATCGCGATCCCGCACCGTCCGCAAGGCCATGCGCATGGCGTGCACCACGCGAGCCCGCTCTTCATCGCTGCGCTTCTCCGGCTTCTTGGTGAGGATTTCGCCCAGGCGGCGGGCCCAGGTGATCACACGTTCGGCCAGGCGGCGGATCTCCTTGGCCTTGACCAGGGTGGTGCGGATGCGCTCGTAGGTCAAAAGCGCGGCCACCATGTTGGAGAACAGCGCCTTGCGGTGGGCCGCCGTTCGGGAAAGGTGAAGTCCAGCTCTCTTGTGTCGCATGTTGGCCTAGATGCTCGCTCGCGCTGTGGGGTTGGAGGATCTGCTCGGTTTCGACCGGTGGTGGCTAGGTCTTCTTCGGCGGACCATCACCCGGCCAACCTTCCAGTTTCATCCCCAGGGAAAGCCCCATACCCGCCAGGATCTCCTTGATCTCCTTGAGCGACTTGCGCCCGAAGTTCTTGGTCTTGAGCATGTCGGACTCGGTCTTCTGCACCAGCTCGCCGATGTAGCGGATGTTGGCGTTCTGCAGGCAGTTGGCCGAGCGCACCGACAGCTCGAGGTCGTCCACCGACTTCCACAGGTTCTCGTTGAGCTTCTGTTGCTCTTCGGAAACCGCGGTTTCGGGGGCCGGCTCGGCGCCTTCCTGGAAGTTGATGAAAATCGATAGCTGGTCCTTGAAGATCTTGGCTGCGTAGGCAACCGCGTCGTCGGGCTTGACGGTGCCGTTCGTCCACACCTCGAGGGTGAGGCGGTCGTAGTCGGTCTGCTGGCCGACGCGGGCGTTGGTCACGCTGAAGTTCACCTTGCGAATGGGCGAGAAGAGCGAGTCCACAGGAATCGTCCCCACCGGCATGTTGAGCTGCTTGTTGCGCTCGGCCGGGACGTAGCCGCGCCCCACCCCGACGTCGATCTCCATGCGCACCTTGGCGCCCTTGGAGCAGGTCAGGATGTGGTGTTCGGGGTTCAAGATCTCGATGCCATCGGGCAGTTGGATGTCCTTGGCCGTGACCCTGCCCTCACCCGTCTTCTCCAGGCGCACCGTGCGCGGCTTGCCGTCGTGCGAGCGGATGATGACTTCCTTGAGGTTGAGCACGATGTCGGTGACGTCCTCCGTCACCTCGGGCAGCGAAGTGAACTCGTGCAAGGCCCCCTCGATCTTCACGGCGGTGATGGCCGCCCCCTGCAGCGACGAGAGCAGCACGCGGCGCAGGCCGTTGCCGATGGTGGTGCCAAAGCCGCGCTCGAGCGGCTCGCAGGTGAACTTGCCATAGGTCGGCGTGAGCGATTCGGCGTCCACCTCGAGCTTGCGCGGCCTGATGGGGTCTCGCCAGTTCCTCGCGATGAACGCAGACGGCATGACAGCGGTGTTCTGAGCACTAGCGGTCGACATCCTCATCTCCTGTCAGATTCCGAAAATCCATTGCAGCACGACTTCCTACTTCGAGTAGAGCTCGACGACGAGCTGCTCGCGAACCGTCATGGTGAGATCTTCTCGTGACGGGAGCGTCACGAGCTTGCCTTGGAAACTGTCCTTGTCGAGTTGCAGCCACTTGGGCACGCCGCGACGGTCGACCGCACCCAAGCTCTCCAGAATGCGGGCCACCTTCTTGGACGGATCCGACACCGTGACGGTGTCGTTGAGGCCGCACAGGAACGACGGGATGTTGACCTTCTTGCCATTGACCTGGAAATGGCCGTGGCGGACGAGCTGCCTCGCCTCGGCGTGGTCGGAGGCGAATCCCAGCCGATACACCACGTTGTCCAGACGGCGCTCGAGCAGTTGCAGCAGGTTCTCGCCGGCGACGCCCTTCATGCGCGTGGCCCTGTGGTAGTAGCCGCGGAACTGCCGCTCGGCCAGGCCGTACATGCGCTTGAGCTTCTGCTTCTCGCGCAACTGCGAGCCGTAGTTGGAGAGCTTCCTGCGCCTGGCTTGGCCGTGCTGGCCGGGCGCATACGCGCGTCGTTCGTAGCCGCACTTGTCGGTGTAGCAACGGTCGCCCTTCAAAAAAAGCTTGGTGTCCTCGCGGCGACACAGGCGGCAAACCGGACCGGAATACTTCGCCATCGCTATCGTACCTTCCTCATTCTTTCTCTTTTCTGGAGCAACAAACCTCAGACCCGGCGCCGCTTGGGCGGCCTACACCCGTTGTGGGGGATGGGCGTCAGGTCCCTGATGACATTGATCTTGAACCCCGCCGACGCCAGGGCGCGCAGTGCCGATTCGCGTCCCGAGCCCGGGCCGCGAATGAAGACGTTGATGGACCTCATGCCGTGCTCCATCGCTTTGTGCGCAGCGTCATCGGCGGCGAGCTGGGCCGCAAACGGGGTCGACTTGCGCGAACCCTTGAAGCCCTTCACCCCGGCCGAGGACCAGGAGACGACGTTTCCCGAAACATCGGTGATGGTGATGATGGTGTTGTTGAAGGAGGCCGTGATGTACGCAATCCCGCTCTGAACGCTCTTACGCGCCTTCTTTGCCTTGACCTTTGGCTTTGCTACTGCTTCTTCGTTCTCTGTCGCCATGCTTCGTCCGTTGCTGGAGGTTCCTGCTCGCGAGCTCTGCGTTTGGGGCTAGGCGCCCGTCGCCTCGACCTTGCGCTTGATCATCTGGCCCTTGCGCGGACCCTTGCGCGTACGCGCGTTGGTCTTGGTGCGCTGGCCACGCACCGGCAGGCTCTTGCGGTGGCGTAGGCCGCGGTAGCAGCCGAGATCCATGAGGCGCTTGATGTTCGTGGCAATCTCGCGCTGCAGATCACCCTCGACCTTGAGGCCCATCTGTTCGATCACCTCGCGGATGCGCTTGGACTCCGCGTCGTCCAAGGCGTCGCTGCGCACATCAAAGGAAACGCCGGCCTTGGCCAGTACCTCGCGCGCCCGGGTGCGGCCGATGCCATTGATGTACGCGAGCGCATATTCCATGCGCTTGTTGCGGGGAAGATCGACACCTGCTACGCGTGCCATGAACCTGGTTTTCCTTTCCTGTCGAAATCTCGCCTTATCCCTGCCGCTGCTTGTGGCGGGGGTTGTCGCAGATCACCCGCACGACGCCCCGTCGGCGGATCACCTTGCACTTAACGCAGATCTTCTTGATTGACGCTCTGACCTTCATGGGACACGGTTCCGTTCTGGGCCCGCGACAAGACCAGCGGGCCGTTCTCGGTGATGGCCACCGAGTGTTCAAAATGGGCCGAGAGGCTACCATCTTTCGCTACAGCAGTCCACCCGTCCTCCTCGATAACCACCTCGGGACCGCCGGCGTTGACCATGGGCTCGATGGCCAGCACCATCCCCGGGCTCAGGCGGGGGCCGCGGCCAGCCGGACCACGGTTCAGGACCTGGGGCGGCTCGTGCATGTGGCGGCCAATGCCGTGGCCCGAAAACTGCTCCACCACGGAGTAGCCGCGCGCCTCGACGTAGGACTGGACCGCCCAGCCGATGTCGCCCAGGCGATGGCCCGGCATGCATTGCTCGATCGCCCTTTCGAGACTGGCTTTCGTGGCCTCGACCAGGGCGCGCGCGGCCGGGGAGACGTTGCCGACGAGCAGGGTGCGGGCCGCATCCCCGCACCAGCCGTCCTTGAAGGCACCGAAGTCGACGGACAGGATGTCGCCATCCTTGAGCACGATCTCTTTGCGCGGTATGCCATGGACCACCACGCTGTTGACCGATGCGCACAGCACGGCGGGGTAGCCGCGATAGCCGAGGAAGGCGGGCTCGGCCCTCAGCTCCTTGACTCGCCTGCGCGCGACCAATTCCAGTTCCCACGTGCTGACCCCGACCCCTGCGGCGGCGGAGATGGCATCGAGCACGTCCGCGACCACGAGGTTCGCCTCGCGCAATTTGGCGATCTGGGCCACGCTCTTGAGATCGATGCCCTTCACGCGCCCTCCGCATGCCCGGGCGAAGCGCGCCCACATCCTGCATCGCAGCTTGGACCGGCGCGAAGTGGGAAGCGGTTCGCCATGGCGATGTGTGCTCGGTTCGTACAAGCCTATCCGCCGACCGGAGCTGTCACCCGGCCACCCCGGCCGCGAATGCGTGGACCCTTGGGACCGGTGAAGCCCTCGTAGTTCCTGGTGATGAGGTGCGATTCGATCTGCTGCACGGTATCGAGGGCGACACCCACCACGATCATGAGGCCCGTGCCGCCGAAATAGAAAGGAACGCCCAGGTTGTCGGAAAGCAGATTGGGGAGAATACAGATGACCGACACGTAGAGCGCGCCGCCCCCCGTGATTCGCGTCAGGACCTTGTCGATGTACGACGCGGTGGCTTTGCCGGGCCTGATGCCGGGAATGAAGCCACCGTACTTGCGCATGTTGTCGGCCACGTCCACGGGGTTGAAGGTGACTGCGGTGTAGAAATAGCAGAAGAAGATGATCAGGCCGACATAGAACACGTTGTAGCCCCAAGCGCCGGGGTGAAGGGCGTCGGCCAGGGCGCGCGCGTAGGAGTTGTTGACGAAGGAGGCAATCTGCGAGGGGAACATCAGGATGGATGAGGCAAAGATGGGCGGAATCACGCCCGAGGTGTTCACCTTGAGCGGCAGGTGGGTCGACTGCCCACCGAACATCTTGCGTCCCACCACGCGCTTGGCGTACTGCACCGGGATGCGCCGTTGTCCGCGTTCGAAGAAGATGATGACGGCGATGACACTCACGACGATGAGGCCTACGAGCGCGAGCGAGAATGCCGTGATGCTGCCTTCCTTCGCCCGCTCCCCGAGGCGATACAAGGCGCTGGGAATATCGGTCACGATGCCGGCGAAGATGATGAGGGAAATCCCGTTGCCGACGCCACGCTCGGTGATCTGTTCGCCGAGCCACATGATGAAGGCGGTGCCGGTGGTGAGCGAGATCATGGTGAGGAGGTAGAAGTTCCACCCTGGATTGGGAACCACCTCGCCCAAGTGGCCGTAGGCCGAGTTGTTGGAGACCAGCCAGCGCGCGATGAAGTAGGACTGTATCAACGACAGGATCACGCAGCCGTAGCGGGTGTACTGGTTGATCCGCCGCCGGCCCATCTCGCCCTCCTTCTGGATCTGTTCCAGCCTGGGGATGACCACGGTAAGGAGCTGGAGGATGATGGACGAGCTGATGTAGGGCATGATGCCCAGGGCGAAAATCGACATCTTCTCGAAGGCGCCGCCCACGAACATGTTGAACAGCCCCAGAATACTCCCCGCGGACTGGGAGACGATCTTGCTCATCACCGATGCGTTCACGCCCGGCGTGGTCACGAACACCCCGAAGCGATAGATCGCCAGCATCGCCAGGGTATAGAGCAACCGCCGGCGCAGCTCCGGGATCTTGGTCATGTTTTGGAAGCCAGAGGCCATTGCTTTCCTCCTGCTAGAGCACTCCTTGCTTGCCTTCTCCGCCGCCGCTAGCCATGGGTGAGCTCGGCGCGGCCGCCCTTCTTCTCGAGCTTCTCTTTGGCACTGGCGGAGAAGGCGTTGGCCTTCACCACGAACGTCTTGGTCAGGTCACCGTCGCCGAGAACCTTGATCCGAGCACAGCGCCGCGGCACCAGGCCGACCTGCTGCAATTCGGCGATGGTCACCGTGCCGCCCTCGAACCTCGCCTCGATGTCGGCCAGATTCACGGCGAAGGTCTGCTTGCGGAAGATGTTCTTGAAACCGCGCTTGGGCAGACGTCGCTGCATCGGCATCTGGCCGCCCTCGAAGCCCAACCGTACGCCGTGGTGGCCGGTGCGGGCCTTCTGCCCTTTCACCCCGCGTCCGGACTGCTCGCCGGTTCCTGAACCTGGACCACGGCCCAAGCGCTTGCGATTGCGGGTCGCGCCGCGTGGACCTTTCAGCTCTTGTAACGTCGTGCCCATCTTTCGATTCCTTTCAGGGGTCGTGCGCCAGGTCTACTCCGCAGCCTCGACCTTCACCAGGTGTGACACCGAACGAATCATACCCCGCACCGCGGGATTGTCCGGAAGCACCACGCTGCGTCCGCGCTTGCCGAGGCCCAGCCTGGCAATGGTCCGCTTGTGCGGTTCCGGGCGGTTGATTCCGCTGCGTACCAGAGTGACTTTGAGCTTGGTTGCCATGACTTACCCCGCTGCCACGATGTCTTCCAGGCGCTTGCCGCGCATCGCAGCCACGGCCTCGCCGCCGGAAAGGCGCTTGAGCGCGTCGATGGTGGCGTGAATGACGTTGTGCGGGTTGGAGGTGCCGATGCACTTGGTGAGGATGTCCTGCACCCCCGCGACCTCGAGCACGGGCCGCACGGCTCCCCCGGCGATCACGCCGGTTCCCGGGCTGGCCGGTCGCAGGACGACGTTCCCCGCGCCGAAGGTGCCCCTGACCTCGTGCGGAATCGTGGTGCCCGCCAGAGGGATCTTGAACAAGCTCTTCTTGGCCTGCTCGGTGCCCTTGCGGATCGCCTCGGGTACCTCGTTGGCCTTGCCGAGGCCTGCCCCGACGTAGCCGTGCTGGTCGCCGACCACGACCAAAGCCGAGAATGAGAAACGCCGGCCGCCTTTCACGACCTTCGCGACGCGGTTGATGAACACGACGCTGTCCACCAGCTCGCCGACCTCTTCGTAGTTGATCGCCATTCTTGCTCCTAGACCCGAGTGTGACCCTAGAACTTCAGCCCTGCTTCGCGTGCACCGGCCGCGACCTGCGAAACCCGACCGTGGTACCGGTAGCCTGCCCTGTCGAACACAACTTGTGAGATACCCTTCTGCAGGCACATCTTTGCCACCCACACGCCCACCTGCTTGGCCCGCTCGCGCTTCTTGCCCTGGGGGACATCCGCGGGCGGATCCTTCTTGGGAATGAGATCCGAGGCCGCCACCAGGGTCTTGTTGCATTGATCATCGATGACCTGGGCGTATATATGGCGGGCGCTGCGATAGACAACCAAGCGCGGGCGTTCGGACGTACCTGAAATGCGTTTGCGCAGAGCACGGTGCCTGCGCGCGCGCGACTCGATTTTGCTCTTCCTGGCCATGACGTGTCTTCTTCCCGTTTGCTTCGCTTCGCCCTAGGTCGCAGCTCCGGCGCCGGTCACGGCGGCCTTGCCTACCTTCCTCTTGATGACTTCCTCGACGTACTTCATGCCCTTGCCCTTGTAGGGCTCGGGGGGGCGCAGCTCGCGTAGCTTCGCGGCAACCTGCCCCAGCTCGTCCTTGTCGGGCGAGACCAGGGTGAGGCGATTCCTCTCCACCTTGGCGGTCATCGACTTCGGCAGGGTGAACACGATGGGATGGGAATAACCAAGTGCCAAGGTCAGGGTATCCCCCGTCACCTCGGCGCGGTAGCCGACGCCGTTGATCTCGAGCTCGCGCTTCCATCCCTCGGTGACCCCCTTTACCATGTTGGCAAGGTGGGCGCGGACCAGACCGTGCCTGGCGCGATTCGCGCGCGAATCATCCGCGCGCGAAACCACCACCTTGTCGCCGTCCACTTTGATGGTCACGCCGCCGGGCATGGGTTTCGACAACTCACCCTTGGGCCCCTTGACGCTGAACTGCCCAGGCTTCTGGGCCAGCGAGACCCCATTGGGTAACACCACAGGTTTGCGTCCGATGCGCGACATCTACCAGACCTCGCAGAGAAGTTCGCCGCCGATACCCGCCTTGCGCGCAGCCCGGTCGGTCATCAAGCCGCGCGAGGTTGACAGAATGGCGATGCCGAGGCCGGAGCGCACCTTGGCGATGCGATCGTGGCGGACGTAGACGCGCTGGCCGGGACGGGAGCGCCGGCGCAGTCCGGTGATGGCGTTGGCGCCCGGTTCGGGCCAGCGCAAACGGACAACCAGCTCACTATGCCCGTCGAACGCCGGGCGGACATCGTAACCGGCGATGTACCCCTCGTCTTTCATGACCTCGGCAAGGCGTACCTTGAGGGTCGAGGAAGGACAGGTCACGTCGCCCCGTCGGGCCATGATGGCGTTGCGGATACGCGCCAGGAAATCAGCAATGGGATCAGTCATGGCATCTACCAGCTCGACTTGATGACTCCGGGGATATCACCACGGAGGGACAACACCCGGAAACAGATGCGGCACAGCTCGAATTTGCGCAAGTACCCGCGCGACCGGCCGCACTGCTTGCAGCGGTTGTGCCGCCGGACTTTGAACTTGGGGGTCTTGGGAAAGAGATCGACCGTCTTCGCCATGTTTCTCTAGCTCCTGAACGGCATACCAAGGTGGCGCAGCAAGGCGCGCCCCTGCTCGTCGGTGCGCGCGGTGGTGGTGATGGTGATGTTCATACCCTTGGGCTTCTCCAACTTGTCGACTCCCGTCTCGGGAAAAATGCTGCCTTCGCGGATGCCTATGGTGAAATTGCCGCGTCCGTCGAAGCCCTTGGGCGAGACGCCCTTGAAGTCGCGCACGCGCGGCAGCGCGAAGGTGATCAGGCGATCCAGGAACTCGTACATACTGTCGCGGCGGAGAGTGACCATGGCGCCGATCTTCTGCCCGCCCCTGAGCTTGAATGCCGCGATGGCCTTGGCCGATTTCGTGACCACCGGCTTCTGCCCGGTGATGGCCGCAAGATCCTCGACCCCGGAGTCGAGGATCTTGGGGTTGGTGATGGCCTCGCCGAGCCCCATGTTGACCGTGATCTTGGCGAGGCGCGGGGCCTCCATCACGTTCTTGAGATGAAGCTCGGTCATCAGGCGGGCGCGAATCTCGCTGTCGTACAGCCGGCGCAGACGCGCGGGCTCTGAACGCTTGACCTTCTCGGTGGCGATCTCGACCTTGGCGCCGGCCTTGGCCGTTTCCTTGCCCTTGCCGCCCTTGCCGCCCTTGCCGCCCTTGCCGCCCCCGCCCTTGTCAGGCTTGGCAGCCGCCTTCTCCTTCTTGACGGCGCCTTCCCCGCCCTCGCCCGCCGCCCCGGAGGCCGGCTTCGCGGACTTCTCTGGCTTGGGCGCTCCTGCGGCCGGCTTGGCCGGCTTCTCTGCCGCCTTTTCGGCCTTCTCGGCCTCTTGCTTGTCTTCAGCCATCTTCCATCTTCCTTCCGAATGCGGCTAGGCCGACTCGAATAGGCTCCCGCATGTCACGCATACGCGGCGCTTCTTCTGCCCTTGCCGCAACTCCGCCTTGGCACGCCGGCCCTTGCCGCACTTGCCGCACCACAGGGCCACATTCGACAGGGCGAGCGATCCTTCCTTGTCGAGGATGCCGCCGCGCGGATTGCGTTGGGTGGGCTTGGTATGGCGCTTTACGATGTTCACACGCTCGACCACCACCCGCTCTTGGTCGCGGAGCACGCGCAGCACGCGACCGCGCTTGCCCTTGTCTTTTCCGGCGATCACGACCACGGTATCGCCCTTGCGGACATGCATCAGAGGACCTCCGGGGCAAGAGAGATGATCTTCATGAAGCGCTTGGCTCGAAGCTCGCGCGCCACCGGCCCGAAGATGCGCGTGCCGATGGGCTCGTTGTCCTTGTCGACCAGCACGGCCGAGTTGGAATCGAAGCGGATGTAGGAGCCGTCCTGGCGCGACACTTCCTTCTTGGTGCGCACGATCACCGCGCGGGCGACCTCGCCCTTCTTCACCTTGGAATTCGCAATCGCTTCCTTGATGGATACGATGATGATGTCGCCCAGGCTGGCATACTTGCGCCTGGTGCCGCCGAGCACGCGGATGCACATCAGCTTCTTGGCGCCCGAGTTGTCGGCTACATCGAGGGTTGTTGTGCTTTGGACCATGTGTGAACCTGCCGTCTTGGGGTTGGAGAGCCCGGCCCGCTCTAGGCGTCTTGCGGCCTTTCGATGAGTCGTTCGATACGCCAGCGCTTCTCGCGCGACAGGGGCCGCGACTCGATAATCTCCACGCAGTCCCCCACGCGGTACTCGTTCTTCTCGTCGTGGACCTTGTACTTCGTCCGATGGGTCATGTACTTGCCGTACTTGGCGTGGGCCAGGCGGCGCTCGACCACCACCACCCGGGTCTTGTTCATCTTGTCACCGACCACGACCCCGACGAGCTTCCGCTTGGCACTCTTGGGTCGCGTCGTCCCTGCGGGCATCGCGGCGCCGGCTGAGAGTTCATTGTCATTCGCCACGGCCTATTTCTCCTTGGCACTAGGGGCATTCGCCGTCGCCGCCTGACGCGACTTCTCGGCGAGCACCGTGCATACGCGGGCGATGTCGCGACGGGTGTGGCGAATCGCCATGGTGTTCTCGATCTGATTGGTGTTGTGCTTCAGGCGCGACTGGAAGAGCTCCTCGCGCAGCTTCTTCAAGGTGCGCTCGAGCTCGGCGGTCTCGTTGCCGCGCAGATCCTTGACCTGGATTCTACCTTTCATAGCACCTGCTCCCGGCCAATCATGCGCGTGCGTACCGCCAGCTTGTGCTCGGCGAGGTGGAACGCTTCCTTGGCCATATCGGCAGTCACGCCTTCGAGCTCGTAGAGCACCCGGCCCGGGCGAACCACGGCCACCCACTCCTCCGGCATGCCCTTGCCCTTGCCCATGCGGGTCTCGGCCGGCTTCTTGGAAATCGGCTTGTCCGGGAAGATGCGCACGTACAGCTTGCCGCCACGCTTGATGTGGCGCGAGATGGCGGTGCGGGCCGCCTCGATCTGGCGGGCGGTGACGAAGCCGCAGGTCAGGGCCTGCAGGCCATACTCGCCGAAGTTCACCGCGGTTCCGCCCTTGGCAACCCCGCGCATCTTGCCCTTCTGCTGTTTGCGCCACTTGACTCTATCGGGTGCTAGCATGACTTCCTCTCGTCGCTTCCGCCGCTAGGCCAGACGACCTGCCCGCTGGGGCAAGACCTCGCCCTTGAAGATCCAGCACTTCACGCCGATGGCGCCGTAGGTGGTGTGGGCCTCGGTGGTGCCGTATTCGATGTCCGCACGCAGGGTGTGCAAGGGCACGCGCCCCTCGTGGTACCACTCGTAGCGCGCCATCTCGGCCCCGCCCAGGCGACCCGAGCACGCCAGGCGGATGCCCTTGGCGCCGAACTTCATCGCGGTCTGCACGGCCTTCTTCATGGCGCGGCGGAAGGCCACGCGGCGTTCGAGCTGCGTCGCCACGTTCTCGGCCACGAGCTGGGCATTGGTCTCGGCCTTGCGCACCTCCTGGATGTTGAGGAAGACCTCGCTCGCGGTGAGGGCCTGCACTTCCTTCTTCAAGGTTTCGACCCCGGCACCCCGCTTGCCGATCACGATGCCCGGCCGCGCGGTGTAGATGTTGATCTTGACCTTGTTCGCCGCGCGCTCCACCTCGACCGAGGCCACGCCCGCGTGACCGAGCTTGCCTTTCACGAACTTCTTGAGCCGCAGATCCTCGTGCAGCCACTTGGAGAATTCCTTCTCGGAATACCACTGCGAGGACCATCCGCGGACGACCCCCAGACGAAAGCCTACTGGATTGGTTTTCTGACCCATCTCGTTACTCCTGCGCGACGTCGACCACGATGGTCACGTTGGAGGTCCGTCGATTGATGCGGTTGGCGCGCCCCATGGAGCGGGAAAGCCATCGCTTCTCGATCGACCCGGGATCCACGGTGACCTTCGTGACCATGAGTGCATCCGCATCGGCCTTCTCGTTCGCGGTCGCGTTGGCCACCGCGGAGCCGAGCACCTTGGAGAGCATCTTCGCAGCCTTGCGCTGCTGGAGATCCAGAATGGCCATCGCGTCGGCCACTCTCCGTCCTCGAATCATGTCCGCGACGACGCGCACCTTGCGCGGCGATTGGCGGAATTTCCTCAAGACTGCGTGTGCCATGGGAGTCTACCTTCCATCTCCTGCTTCTTGCCCTACTTCTTCGCGCCTTCGGCCGCCGCGGGCGCAGCCGTCGCTCCGGTGGGAGCCCCGGGGGCGCCGGCTGCGGGTGCAGCGCCGGCCGCCGCGGCCTTGCGGTCCCCCGAGTGGGTCATGAAGATGCGCGTGGGCGCGAATTCGCCCAGCTTGTGACCGACCATATTCTCGGTGATGAAGACGGGCAGGAACTTGCGCCCGTTGTGCACGGCGAAGGTCAGGCCCACCATCTCGGGCAGGATCGTCGAGCGGCGCGACCAGGTCTTGATGACCTTCTTCGCCTTCTGCTGTTGCATCGCTGCCACCTTGGTCATGAGGTGACGGTCTACGAAGGCGCCCTTCTTGACTGAGCGAGCCATGGCTAGGCCTTCTTTCCTCGGCGCTTGATGATCATGCGATCCGTCCTCTTGTTCATGCGGGTCTTGAGGCCCTTGGCGAGCTGGCCCCACGGCGAGCAGGGATGGCGACCACCCGAGGAACGGCTTTCGCCGCCGCCCATGGGGTGATCCACAGGGTTCATGGTGACGCCGCGGTTATGGGGCCGGTAGCCCTTCCAACGCCTGCGCCCGGCCTTGCCGACGTGGACGCTGCTGTGCTCGAGATTGCCGAGCTGTCCGATGGTGGCGCGGCAGTCGAGATGGACCTTGCGCACTTCGCCCGAGGGCAGGCGCACCTGGCAGAAGTCGCCTTCCTTGGCCATGAGCTGCGCCCCGTCGCCCGCGGAGCGAACCAGGCAGGCCTTGCCCGCCACCTGCAGCGCGACGTTGTGGATGGTGGTGCCGAGGGGGATCGAGCGCAGGGGCAGGCTGTTGCCGGGCTTGATGTCGGCATCGCGCGACGAGACGACGGTGTCCCCGACCTTGAGCCCGACCGGCCACAAGATGTAGCGCTTTTCTCCGTCGGTGTAGTGGAGCAAGACGATGCGGGCGCTGCGGTTGGGATCGTATTCGATGCTGGCCACCTTGGCCGGCACGCCGATCTTGTCGCGGCGGAAATCGATGGTGCGGAAGCGCCGTTTGTGGCCGCCGCCGCGGAAACGCGAGGTGATGCGCCCGAAGTGGTTGCGCCCGCCCGACGACGGTTTCCTGGCCGTCAGCGCCTTGAGCGGCCGATTGCCCTGGCTGAGCTCGGTGAAGTCCGGGGCGATTCTGCCGCGGACGCCGGGCGTGGTTGGATTCAGCGTACGAAGACCCATGGTCTAGACTCCCTCGAAGAATTCGACCTTCTGTCCTGGCGCGAGTGTGACCAGGGCGCGCTTCCAGTTGGAGGTGCGGCCGATGTGTCGGCCTACGCGCTTCTGTTTGCCCCGCACGATCGCGGTGCGCACCTTGAGCACGTTCACGTTCCAGAGTCTTTCGACCGCGTGCTTGATTTCGATCTTGTTGGCGTCGCGCACCACCTCCAGCAGCAACTGCGGCGACACCTGCTCGGGATCGGTGGCGTCTTCCTCAGGCCGGCCGCCGGTGTCCTTGAGGAAGGTGCCCTTCTCGGTTAGAAGCGGGCGCTTGATGATGGCTTCAGGAGAACGCATGGCTTGACCTCCTAGGTTGCGGCGGCTTGGGTCTCGGCCCCGACCACGCGAGCCTCGACCGCCTTGACCGCGTCCTTGGCGATGACCAGGCCCGCGTGGTTGAGGATGTCGAACACATTGAGCCCTTCCGGCGGCAGGCAGGTGTGCGCGGCCAGGTTGCGGATGGACTTGACCAGGTTCTGGTTCGCTTTGGCGTCGACCACCAAGGCCGAGTCGAAGCCCAGGGTCTTGAGCGCCGAGGCGATGCGCTTCGACTTGGGCGCCTCGATGGCGAACGTGTCGACCACGACGAGCTTCTTCTCCTTCGCCCGCAGCGACAGGGCCGAGGCCAGCGCCGCCTTCTTCACCTTCCGGGGCAGGGTGTAGTCGTAGCTGCGCGGGTGCGGTCCGAACACCGTGCCGCCGCCCACGAAGTTGGGCGAGCGGGTCGAGCCTTGGCGGGCATTGCCGGTCCCTTTCTGCCGATAGGGCTTCTTCCCTCCGCCCCTCACGAACTGGCGCGTCCGGGTGGCATGCGTGCCCGCGCGCTTGCCGGCCTGCTGGGCCTTGACCGCCTCCCAGAGAAGAGGCTCCCTCACTTTGGTGGCGAAGACCTCGTCGGCGAGGTCCATTTCGCCCACCTTCTGTCCTTCGAGATTCACGACGTCGATGTGCATGATCGTCCTCAGGTCTTGATCTCGACGTCCACGCCCGCCGAGAGGTCGAGCTTCATGAGGGCATCCAGCGTCTGTTGCGTCGGGTCCAGGATGTCGAGCAGCCGTTTGTGGGTGCGAATCTCGAACTGCTCGCGCGACTTCTTGTCGACGTGGGGTGAGCGCAACACGCAGTACTTGTTGATCTTCGTCGGCAGCGGGATGGGACCCGCAACCTTCGCACCGGTGCGCTTGGCGGTGTCGACGATCTCCCCCGCCGATTGATCCAGCAGGCGATGATCGTAGGCCTTGAGCCGTATTCTGATTTTGGGTGTCACGGGGTGCTCCCTTTTACATGTCTCGTTCTGACTCCGCCACAGTTGTCTAGGCGATGATCTTGGTCACGACACCGGCGCCGACCGTCTTGCCGCCTTCCCGAATCGCGAAACGCAGCCCTTCCTCGCACGCGATCGGCGTGATCAGCGTGATCTCGATGTTCACGTTGTCCCCCGGCATCACCATCTCCATCCCCTCCGGCAGCTTCACGTCCCCCGTCACGTCCGTCGTCCGGAAGTAGAACTGCGGCCGGTACCCCTTGAAGAACGGCGTGTGCCGT
>Ga0172363_10001956_pt1 | contig 16615 bp, 14 predicted proteins | sample LakKivs2_kivu2a2_FD_114541 | JGI IMG/M metagenome (GOLD analysis project Ga0172363, IMG submission 114541) | Sediment microbial communities from Lake Kivu, Rwanda - Sediment s2_kivu2a2 | ecosystem: Environmental > Aquatic > Freshwater > Lake > Sediment | place: Rwanda: Western Province, Lake... | reverse complement strand
GACAAGGGGTTTTCTCTTGAAGAAGTGGAAACTGACTGGCTTTCTCATTTCGGTAACTCCTCATGGCACGTTATCATCACCAAACATACCACAAGTGTTACCCATGTATCTCAGCCTCCGCAGCCCCCCAGCAAATTTCTTAAGAATATTTCTACAAACCCCAAGGGGTTGACAAAGTTATTTAAGTAAGGATATTATGTTTTACATTGGGGTTGTGTAAAAATTATAGTTGCTCACTTTATTTTTTGCCAGCTCGATAGTGAAGGCTTTGCAAGGCAAGCAAGACCGATAAAGCAAGCAACTACAGAAATGCCAAAAAATGAGCGGAAATAAAATTAAACAACCTATCTTAAGAAGAAAGGTGGGAAGAGTTTAGTTTTCCTATAAGTGTGCGTATAGTTCAGCATATTCTATAGGTTCGGGTAAACACACTTTTTTGGGGACAACTTAACTGCTAGAGAGTTGAGAGTGCGGATAAAGCAGATACAGGCTTCTATTATAGCCGGATTATTATTATTGATGCTGATAACGCCACAGTCAGTTTTGGCTGGCCCAGCGATATCATATGTTTCTGTACCAAATATCACTTCCACCAGCGGTACCATTACCTGGACTACCAATTCAAGCAGCGATAGTCGGGTCAACTACGGCACCACCACCGCATTGGGCCAGACTAAGCATGATGACACTGAGGACACCACCCATAACATAATCCTCACAGGCTTAACCCAGGGCACAAAATACTACTTTGAAGTTGAATCTACCGACAGCTACGGGACATCCACTGATAATAATGGCGGCGCATACTACTCTTTCACAACACTCGCGCCAGCAACGTATTCCATTACCCTTGAGCCTGCTTGTGGGGTCTGCGGCGAGCTTATCGAAGCAGGGCTCTGCGGCGAGATAATCGGAGTAACAGCGGCTGTTGCAGCAGCCGGCACCTATCATATCTGCTGGGATTCTCGCACAGCAGCGAATGTTGTGGGGACATTCACAACAACCGGAGCCGGAATCCGCACCTTGGCCTTCTATATGCCCGAGGCTAAGAAGGGTATTCATACGGTTTATTTAACCGACAACGCTTATGCCGAAAAGGCTAAGGCTGAATTTGAAGTCTTCCCTTCCGTCAAAATTGACACCGAAGCGGGGCCGGTGGGCACGGAAGTAACTCTCAACTGCTATGGTTTTACCGCCTCGCAGGACATCCGGGTTACCCTCTTCCAGGGCGAGGTACAGAAGGGTGAGGTAAAGACGGGTAAGGCTGATGCCAATGGTAGCTGGGAGGTATCTTATACCATCCCGCACACTCCCGCCGGTGGCTATACCTTCAACATCGAAGCTAAGGAAGGTACGGTATGGGTAAATTGGGTGAGCAAGTATTTTGAGGTAACCCCCGAAATCACTGTCACGCCAAGTTCGGGCACGGTGGGGCAGAAGATTAAGATAGCAGGTACAGGCTTTGCCAGTGAAGAAGAGGACATTGAGGTCACTTTCGATGGTGAGGTGAGGAAGGAAAACATCTTTGCTGATGTAGATGGCTCATGGACTGCCAGTATCGCTGTTCCCATTCGCACATGTGGCCGCTATATCATTGACGCCTCGGGAAAAGCGACGAGGGCTCGTGATGTAGAAGATGTTACGTTCACCTTGGTCGCTGGAATAGCAGTTACGCCGGATCTGGCCTATGTGGGTGAGAAGATTATCGTTACCGGAGGTGGGTTCGCACCCGGGGAGAAGGGCATTAAGGTGTACTTTGATGAGAAGCCTGTTACTGCGGCTTTCACCGCTGATAGTTATGGTTGTTGGGAATCCTACTTTACTTTGCCAGCCAGCGCCTACGGCAGCCATACCGTCGCGGCTTCGGGTGATACAACCAAGCCTGCTGTGACGACCACCCTAAATACGAAAACCAAAATAGAAGAACTCAGCCCGGCTGAGGGAGCACCTGGCGACTCCGTTAGCCTCACTGGCAGCGGGTTTTCCAGTAATAAGAAATTGACGGTGACTGTTGGTGGGAAGAACGCCAATCTAGGAGACGTACGCAGTCAGACCAACGGCAATGTTAACATTACCTTCCGGGTGCCGAAAGGAAGCCCTGCAGGCAAACAGTCGGTGGTGGTAACTGATGAGGGTGGGGCTACCGCCTCGGTTGACTTCACGGTAACGAAGAAGACTCTATCTACAACTCCCCTGCCTATCTCGCCCGAGGACAGCACACTACGCTCGGGGAAGGTGACATTTCGCTGGCAAGGGGGAACAGGTGGCACCAGTTATACTTACACACTGGAGATAAGCAAAACTGCTGGTTCTGGAAGCATCTGGTCTAAGTCAGATATTGAGGGGAGCAGCTACACACTAACTGAGGAAGAGGCGTTACCCAAGGGGACCTACTACTGGCGGATTCAGATAGTGGATGACTACGGTAACGAAAGTGCTTGGTCGGATTCTATCGAGTTTACGGTATCCCCGATTCCAACCTGGGTATGGGTCGTAGTGGGGGCAGTAGTGCTGGTCGTGCTCATGGTCGTGGCCTATCGAGAAACAAAATTCAAGGTAACAGAATAAGCCACCTCTGTAAAATTTTCTCTCGTCCCTACAAGTCCCAAATATCAAAATACAAAAGAAAAAATGACAGAGCAAAATGCAAAAGGAGGAGAAATTCGGGAGCCAGTAGCGAGAGATATTCGTAGGGCGGCATCTTAATATGACGCTTTTTTAACGGAGGATAAGCCCCCGCCCTGAATTCTGACTGTTGACTACTGGGTGTTTTTTGAGCTCTGTTTTTATAATTTTGAGTTTTTATCTTAGAATTCTGATATTGTTTAGGATTTACAGGGGCGAGGGTGGGTTATAAGGAGTTTGACAACCAACTGCAGTAAAGCGTGTGGGGCGCCATGACAAAGAGCACAGCCAATTTTTCCCGGTGCACTGAGGAAGGGGGAGCGATATGGGCTGTTTAATGTTCTTGATTTTCGGAGGATTTCTCACGGCCCTGGTTTTATATATGGGTACTATGTTAGGTTATTTGGTGGGTTTTTTCACAGTCATGGCTGGATATTTGGGTGTTTGCGCGAGTGTTTTTACAGCTTTCGTGATGTGGCTAATTTTATAAGCCTATGGTGAAGTATATGTGGGGCATCATGAAAAAGAACACAGCCAATTTTTCCCGCTGCGCTAAGGAAGGTAAGACGGTATGACCTGTTTCGCAGTCCTCTTGTTAGCATGGATTATCCTCTTCGTAGGTGTTGGGTTAGCTATCGGGCTGATAACGGTAGCTACAGCACTGCTTATCATAGCTGTGGTGGCGGCTCTGGCATTCCTCCTTTACTTCTGGCGCGTCATCTATCCCTGGCTGGTACGGATGGGGAGATGGGCAGCGCAGCTTAAAAACATCATTTTCCTTCTCGTGGTGTTTGGCAGTATTTTCATCGTGTGGTATCTACTCGGCCAAGTAGGCATCCAGATTCCACTAACAATCTTACTGATCGTGGGGATACCCCTTGGGGTGCTCTTCGTCTTCCTGCTTTTACTGGCCATAGTGGTCTGGCTGGTAAGGTTATGGCGCTATACCTGGCCTCGCTTCAGAAATATCTTCTTTGACATTTGTTTTCGTATTGTTGCTCTGGGCTGGAAAATATTGGTGGGGATCCCTCTCGGGATAGTCTGGTTTTTCTACCACCCACCTCTACGCTGGCTAGTAGCAGTATTCCTGTTCTACTTCAGGCGAATTTCAGCCGCGGTAGCCTGGCTGTTGTACAACCCACCATTGCGGAGCATAATAGCTGTCGGGCTTTTCATTACACGGTTAGTCGCTTGGGTTGCAGCATGGCTTCTATATAACCCACCTATACGCTGGGTTATAGAATTTGGGCTCTTCGTCCTCAGGTTGACAGCCCGCTTCATCAGCACCATAATCTACCTCATCTGGTTGTGGTGGCCCCTCCAGGGTGTCAGACGGACACTAAGGAAAGGGATAACCGTTGAGAGTAAGTCCTATCGAGACTATAAATATGCCCCTGATGATGACAGCATCGCCGCCTAGCAAATCACGACGTCCCTATAAGTACAAACCTGGCTGAATGTCTCCTTACCAAAAGCCGCAGTTCGAGTGGTAACTTAGCCTCCGATAGTAAGTCCTATCAAGACTATAAGTGTGCCCAGGATGACGATAGCAGCGCCGCCTAGCAAGCCAGCGACATCCATATGAGTAAAGATTCGGCCAAATATCTCCTTGCCCAAGGTCGCCATTCGGGGCGTTAACCTGTCTGGTTCCTTAGGAGATTCTGGCGCTGCCTCAATGGAGTCACCCTCAAATATGGGCATTACCATTTTTCTCCACTCGCGTGACTCTCGATAGATTACACCAGCTATTACTATGCCCACGATGATGAAAAAAATCCCCAAGATTAGTACCATCATAGCTAGGTTAACGTCAACTAACATAACTGGTGAGGGGTCAGCAGTGTACATTTTTCACCTCCTTTTCCCATTCAAGGTTGTTTAATTATCAGGCGAATTTCAAGCTATTTTAGCGTAGCATAGCTACTGTATGGTGTCAATAGCTCTCTTTTGTGGGACAGTTATGCTAAAATCCAGCAGAGCTGCATATGATAACGTTGCTTATTTTGTCACTCCTAAGTCCCGATGAAATTGGGAGCGAAGGAACTAGAACGGCAGGAGGGTGTTGGTAAAAGCTCTTCATTATGGTAAGCGCTGACGAACTGAAATATTGGGTGGCTTTCTCCGGAATAGCGGGGATTGGGAGGGTACGGATTTCCCAGCTAAAAGAGTACTTTGGTAGTTTACAGGATGCCTGGCAAGCTCCCGAAGGCAAGCTGAGGCAAGCAGGACTAGATTCGCGAAGCATAGATGCCCTGGTGACCCTGCGGCCGAGAATCTCCCTTGACGCCGAGATGGAAAAACTGGAACGCTGCAGGATAAAGGTGCTTGTTTATGAGGGCCCTCTTTATCCTGCGAGATTAAAAGAAATTTATGATTATCCCCCGGTCCTTTATGTAAGGGGCAATCTGCCGGTCCAGGATGAGCCTTGCCTGGCCATAGTCGGTACTCGTCGTCCCACTATCTATGGGAGACAGGTAACTGAGGAGATTGTGGCCGACTTAGCCCGAAGCAAAATCACTATTGTCAGCGGATTAGCCCGAGGAATTGACTCTGTAGCTCATCGGGCTGCTCTGGATGCCGGGGGCAAAACCATTGCTGTGTTTGCCTCCGGCCTGGATATCGTTTATCCCGGGGAGAATGCCAAACTGGCTCAAGCGATTATGGAACATGGCGCTGTGCTGAGTGAACATCCTTTAGGCACAAAGCCTAGGCCTGAGAACTTTCCACTCCGCAATCGAATTATGAGTGGCTTGAGCCTGGGGGTGTTGGTGGTGGAGGCTGGAGAAAGGAGTGGGGCTTTGATTACAGCGCATCAGGCAGTGGAACAGAATCGAGAGGTCTTTGCTGTCCCCGGGAGTATCCTCTCCCCGGCCAGCCAGGGAACTAACCGTCTTATTCAAGAAGGAGCCAAGTTAGTTCGCAATTACACTGATATCCTCCAGGAACTGAACCTGACCATTGTAGTACAGCAGGCGGAAATTAAAGAATTCTCCTCGGCTGAAGAGGCTGACTCCGCTATACTAAAACAATTAAGTTCTGAGCCCAGTCATATAGATGAAATTTGCCGCCGCAGCGGTTTGGCTATGCCGGAAGTGAGCAGCACTCTGGCGATGCTGGAGTTGAAGGGGATAGCCAGGCAAGTAGGCAGTATGAATTATGTGCTGGTGCGGAGGGTTAGCAGGGGATAAACCATGGTAAGTAAACTGGTTATCGTCGAATCTCCAGCCAAGGCAAGGACGCTGAATAAGATTCTCGGACGCGGCTATAGTGTTAAAGCGTCTCTGGGGCATGTACGCGACTTGCCCAGAACAAGCCTCGGGGTAGATATAGACAAGGGTTTCACCCCCAGATATGTCATTCCTGTGGAGAAGAAAAAGATAGTTGGCGAAATAAAAAAGGCAGCTACTGAGGCTAGCTCTATCTATCTGGCTACTGATCCTGACCGCGAAGGAGAGGCAATTTCCTGGCATCTGCTACAAGCAACCAAGCTGGACGATGACGAGATACCCGTTCATCGCGTCGTTTTTCAGGAAATAAGCAAGGACGCAGTTCAAAAAGCTTTCCAAAGCCCCCGCTCTATTGATATGAACCTGGTGAATGCTCAGCAAACCCGGCGTATCCTCGACAGACTTGTGGGCTATAAACTGAGTCCGCTCCTGTGGAGAAAGGTGCAGAGGGGACTTTCGGCAGGTCGGGTTCAATCGGTGGCTGTGAGGATTATTGTTGACCGGGAGCGAGAGATTCAAAACTTCGTTTCCCAGGAGTACTGGGTTATCGAAGTTGAGCTGGCTCCGCCCGAAGAAAAAGAGGTGAGTTTTAAAGCCAGGCTGTTCGCCCTAGCCGACGGCACCAGGCTGGATATCGGCAATAAAGACGAAGCAGACAGGGTTGTCGCTGACTTGGAAAAGGCTGCATATGCAGTTAAGGCGGTGGTAACTAAACAAGTGGCTCGTCAGCCAGCCCCGCCCTTTACCACCAGCACTTTGCAGCAAGAGGCCTGGCGGAAGCTGCACTTCACCGCCGGGCGAACTATGGCTATTGCTCAGCAACTTTACGAAGGCTTACCCCTGGGCAAAGAAGGTTCAGTAGGGCTCATTACCTATATGCGCACCGACTCTACCCGTGTGGCTGACTCTGCCATCAACGAGGCGAAGGAGTTCATCAGCGAGAAATACGGAGCCAAACTTCTCCCACCAAAGCTTCGCAGCTTTGCTAGGAAAACAAAGTGGGCCCAAGAAGCTCACGAGGCAATTCGCCCCACCAAAATTTACCGACAACCAGAACAACTCGAGCCATTTCTTAATCCAGTTCAGCTAAAACTTTACGAGCTTATCTGGAAGCGCATGGTCGCCAGTCAAATGTCAGCAGCTTTATACGACACAACCAACGTGGAGATAGAGGCAAGCAACGCTGAAAATCAATCCCGATTCCATCGAGGATATCTACTCAAAGCAAGTAGCTCTGTGGTTAAATTCCCTGGCTTTATGGCTGTTTACAGCGAAAGCGAAGATGAGGATGAACGCAGCGAAAGTTTTGTTTCCCTGCCTAAGCTGAGAATTGGAGATAAAGTGATTTGTCTGGGAACCTTTCCCGAACAATGTTTTACCCAGCCGCCACCCCGCTACACTGAAGCCACATTGATAAAAGCCCTTGAACAGAAAGGAATCGGGCGCCCCAGTACCTATGCCCCCATCCTATCCACCATCCAGGAGAGGGATTACGTAAACAGAACCGGTGGCAAGTTCCACCCTACAGAACTGGGGATAATTGTCAACAAAATATTGACTGAGCATTTCCCTAAAATCGTTGACCTTGGCTTCACAGCTCAGATGGAAGAACAATTAGACGAAATAGCTCGGGGTAAATATGAATGGATAGCTGCTTTGCAGGAATTTTATCCCCCTTTCCGGGATATGCTGGACAAAGCCTGGACAAATTTGGAAAAGGTCAGCATGACCCAGGTGAGCGAGGAGACATGCCCCAATTGCGGTCGCTACATGGTCATAAAGTTCGGACGTTTCGGCAAATTTCTCGCCTGTAGCGGCTATCCCCACTGTAAAACAACCATGCCTTACGTAATTAAAACTGGAGTTGCTTGCCCCCAGTGTGGTGGCGAGCTTGTGGAAAGAATCAGTAAAAAGAAGAAAGTGTTTTATGGGTGTAGCAACTTCCCCAAATGTCAATTCGCCGTAAATCGCAGGCCAGTAGATCAGCCTTGCCCTGACTGTGGCAAGCTTCTAGTACAATACAGAGGGGATTGGGCTAAATGCCTGGCTTGTCAACGCAAAGTAAAACTGTCCGAACTGGAGAAACAAAAAGAGGAGGTAGTCTTATGAAAATTCTAGTCATCCATGGACCAAATTTGAATGTGCTGGGCAAAAGAGAAAAGACAATTTATGGAGCAAAGACCCTCGACGAAATTGATGCCCTGCTGAAGGAAGAAGGACAGACTTTAAATGTCGAAGTGGTGACATTTCAGTCTAATCACGAAGGAGCGCTAATAGATTTTATTCAAGAGCAAGCGGATTCCGCCCATGGCATAATAATTAACCCTGGTGCTCTCACCCACTATGGATTTTCTCTGCTCGATGCCCTGGTTGACAGCAAATTACAAGTAATCGAAGTCCATTTATCCAATATTTACCGCCGTGAGGAATGGCGATCCCGCTCCGTAATTGCCCCCGTAGCTAAAGGACAGATAAGTGGCCTGGGGTGGAGGGGATATATCGCTGCCCTGCGAGTCTTGGCCCACGAATTGAAGAGAGAGGATTAAGATGAAGCCTCTCCCTTATTGACATTCTCAGGAGTGGCGTTTCTTAAAATCCTCTAGATCAAGCGTATTTATGAAATCCTTGTACGCTGATAGTCCTTTCAGCTCTTGCTCGTCGAGTTTATCCTCAGAAACACGCTTGCCCGTTTCCTCTTCAAGTATAATGCCCGCTTTTTCCAACACTGATTCCTCAGCATATATTGGTGCTCCGACTCTTACAGCCAGAGCCAAAGCATCGCTAGGTCGAGAGTCAATATCTAATTTCACACCATCAATGCTCAGAGCAAGGTTGGCATAGAAAGTATCGTCCTTAAGTCCACTTACCACAATATAGTCAACCGAAGCCCCCAGGGTAGTAATCACAGATTGCAGCAAATCATGCGTCAGAGGACGAGATAGCTCGACATTTTGTAGCTTTACGGCAATAGCATCGGCTTCAGCAGGGCCAATCCAAATGGGTAAATAACGGTTAGTCCCCTTCTCTCTTAAAATCACCACCCTTTGATAGTTCATCAAGCTAACTCGGATGCTGTCAATCGTCATCTCTACCATGCTATGCCTCCTTTATAGTGTCTATTCTACACCTATAATGCTAACTAATCAACAAGCTCAAGTCAACTATCCAGGCTAAAAAATTGAATTTTTCTAGATTGCTATAAATTCTCAGACATTAGATAATTATTGTGGGAGAGCCATGGCAACACTTATCTTGGTAAGACACGGCGAAACCGTGTGGAATATAGAGAAGATATATCGGGGCAGAGCGGATGTCCATCTGGACGAGATAGGCCTTAAACAGGCAGAGCTACTGGGCAAGTGTTTAAGCAATTGGGAATTAGAGGCTATTTATTCCAGCCCCTTAAGGAGGGCGATGGACACGGCGAATATCGTTGCCCGTTATCAGAAAATTAGCGTACACATTGCCGAGGGCCTTATAGATTTCGATTGTGGAGAATGGCAATCTCTGCCGGAACAAGAAGCGAAGATGCTATATCCGACCCTCCACAACGAGTGGCACAATAATCCTCACAAGGTAAAAATGCCCGGTGGAGAAAGCCTGGAAGATGTAAGAAGGAGAGCTATCGAGGTGGTTAATGATGTCCTTGCCAAGTATCAAGGAAGCGTGGTTTTGGTATCTCATCGGGTTGTGAATAAGGTCTTGATATGCTCCTTACTGGGGCTGGACAACTCATATTTCTGGAATATAAAGCAGGATGTAGGCGGAATCACGATTTTTCATTATGTAGATGGGCGATTCGTCTTGACCGGACATAACGATACGTCACATCTTAAAGGGCTGCAAAAATCTGTGCTCGATGATTTTTAAACGCGTGTATTCTCAGGCATGGCGCGCTCTTTAGTCACGGTTCCTTGAACCGCTTGGAGCGCCGCCAGAAGGTCTCGATATACTGCTGTCGTTACTATAGGGATTCCTGCTGCTTTATGCCAGTCTCAGTTCTGAAGTGCAGTTCGGGCAGCGACTGGCCTGAATAGGAATGGAGGTAGCACAGTAAGGGCACTCTTTCGTTGTAGGTGCCGCCGGTTTCTCTTCCTTTTTGCGAGCTTGCATCCTGGCGACTGGACGCACGATGAGAAAGAAGACGACCGCTGCTATTATCAGCAAGTTAATAACAGTATTTATGAAGGCCCCGTAGTTGATTGAAACAGCCCCGGCAGCTTGGGCAGCAGCCAGAGAAGTATATGGCCCCGGAGTCGCCCCTTCTTTTAGAACAACAAAGAGGTTAGAGAAATCGACATTGCCTAGGGCGAGACCTATGGGCGGCATAATAACGTCTTTGACAAGCGAGTTTACAACCAAACCAAAGGCGATACCGATGATGATGCCCACAGCCATGTCAATCACGTTGCCCCTCAGTATAAATGCCTTGAAGTCTTGTAACATTCTTGTTTCCTCCTTTCTGCTTTCTTTAGCATCCATTTTACAACGTCCTCACTGCACTATCAACCGCATGTCCTCGTTCAGTATCTTAGTGACACATCACTTTCTTTCTTTGATTTTGAAAGTAAAACTCGAGGTACTCCTGAGGGGTAAGGTATCCTAAAGATTCGTGAGGCTGAAATGTCCCGATTATATCGGGATACTTCCTCCCAGTTCGGTAGGTTGTTGCTTAGTTCTGGAACATGAAAAGAACTGTCTGTTACTTCATAAAATTCTTCAGTATGTGTCAGGTGCGCTCGCTTCATATAACCATTTAGCTTGGGTGAATTGAGTGGCAGTACGAACAACCTGGTATTCCGCTTCTGGCACTCCTCCTCAAAAAATAACTCACATTTAGAGCCACCATCCACCTGAATAGCTTTAACCGGGAAGGGCATTCGTTCTTCCACAGCATACAGAAAACAAGCAGCGTTGACAGATATAGCCTGTCTGTATGTGTACAGGACATCCCACCTGCAGATAACATCCCATGCAGTAAGCTGCTTAAGCACTGTTCCCGGTAAAAGCCAGATGTCCACAGTGTCCGACTGGATCAAGTCGCTCCGCTTATATTGGGGTAATCCTTTAGCTTTCTTATGGCGTAAGGGCGTTTATTTCTCTGCAGGTGAGTTATGAAATATGATTTATGGCCAGCTCGTTGAGGATACCGCGTGCTTTAAGGCGATTGATAATACGTCCGACTGCGGAAGCAGAACAAGAAAATCCCTGCCAGCCTCTGGACAGCGACAACAAGATCTGTGGAGCAGGTGGGCTGGCGGATTCTCTGAGGACGGCAAGATCTGTCTCCCACACCTTCCAGGTGATAAGGATCGTACCTTCGCTTCCACCGGTAGAAGGTTTGAGGAGAGATACCAAAATAGCGACAGGTGAGGCGGGCGTTTTGATGATGAGACTTGTAGTAATCGAACCATTTAAGTCTCTGCCTGGCTTTCTTTGACAGCACCGGGATAATTGCCAGGCTCATATATCCCGAGACTTTGCTATAAACATTCATAAACCATAATGGAATAGGACCGATTAAGTGAAGTTCTTGACTTTATACTGCCCCCGTCAAACTTGATGCCTAACTGGTTCTTAGTTGTAATCGCCAGAGCATTAAAACTTCCGGCTGATGAGAGGCGGCGCGAAAATAAAAGCGGAGTCGCTTATTTTGCTTTTTTCACTCACCGTTCCTGATAAACTTTGTCTAAAGTTTATCAATTTTCCCTTTAGCTACTTTTGCCGCAGTTTTCATCGCCAATGAATATATCTCAATGAAGCCGGCGCTTGAGTTTTGATTAAACTTACTACTCTTGTTGAATGTGGCTAGGTCCGCATCAAACAGTGAAAATGGCGACTTGACCGAAGCGACGTCGGACCTACCTTTAAAAAGCTTGATTTTCACTGTACCTGTCACATTCAAATTCATCGAGTCAATGTATGCATTCAAATGCTTCATGGTCGGCTCATACCACTTGGCATTGTAGCAAAGGTATGCCCATTTTTTATCAATTATTTCTTTCATCTCGTTAGCTGTTTGGGTGCTGACAATCTTTTCGAGGTTGTAGTGCGCCTGAGTGATCACATGGGCCGCCGGTGATTCATACACGCCACGGACTTTAATTCCCACCAGGCGATCTTCTATAAGGATGACATAACCTATGCCATGCTTGCCGACAATCTTGTTAGTAGTGATGATGAGTTCAGACAGCTTCATTTTCTGTCCATTTAGAGCAACTGGGATACCATGTTCAAATTCAAGCTCGATATATTCCGCATCATTGGTCGCATTTTCGGGCGGGGTAGTAATTCGCAGAATCTTCTCCAGATTGAGGGTAAGTTTGGGGTCTTCGATCTCTCCGCCTTCACCCGTCACACCCCACATATTGTCATCCCAGGAATAAGGAACTCCCTTCTTTGCTTGAGAAGTTTCAATACCGCGTTCGGCTGCATATACAAATTCTTCGTCTCTCCCCATACCCCATTCCCGCACTGGAGCAATGACTTTCATGTCTGGGTCTTCGCAGAGAATCGAACTCTCAATCCTCACCTGGTCATTGCCCTTACCGGTACAGCCATGAGCGATAACCCTTACTCCTTCTGCATGAGCTATCCCCACCGCTATTTTGGCAATTAGCGGGCGGCCAACCGGCGTGCTTAAATGATAGTCTCCTTGATAGCTGCCGTTGGCTTTAATGGCTCTGGCAATATACTGCTCGGCAAACTCGTCTTTACAATCAAGCACAATGGCCTTTTTTGCTCCCAACTTGAGAGCTTTTTGTTTTATAGCCTCCAAATCATCGGCTTGTTGACCAATATCAATAGTGAGAGCAATAACCTCGGCATGATAAGTGTCCTGAATCCACTTTAAGATAACAGAAGAGTCAAGCCCTCCCGAGTAAAGAAGTACTACGGAATCAACCTTTTCCCCCTCGTGAACCACGTGGGAGGCAATTTTGTGATACTTGGTTCGTTTTTTCATACTTTCTCCCTTATTTCCGAATTAATTTTTCAATAACTTTTTCAAAGGTTTCTTTCTCTTCGATCCAGCGCCGCCTCTTTTCCAAAATACTTTTTTGGACGATTGAAAGTTTAAGATTACCAGTAGAGCCCTGCGAAGCGGCTAGCTTAAGGAGTTTAGCTACGTCAAAATCAGGAATCTCGCTGAGATGTTTTTTGGCATACATATATGCCTGCCGGAAAGGCAGTTTCTTTTCTTGAGCCAAAACATTTACCCAGTGGGCGGCAAAAATCTCCTTCGGAAGATGGTTCTTGATTTGCGCCTCATTGACTTCAATCGTTTGTACGAAAAGCTTGGCTACTTTCACAGAAGAAAGAATGATATTAACGGCGCCCATTATGCTACCCTTTGTTTGTTGTACATCCCTGTTGTACCCTGAGGGCAGGTTTGCCAGAGAACTGCTGATTTGTAGCTGGGTTGCTATAACCTGATGGTATTTAGCTCGCATCAATTCCAGCGCATCCCAATTTTGTTTCTGTGGCATGATACTGCTACCGCTACTGAGACTTCTGTCAAACGTAATAAAAGAAAATGGCTCAGTCGTAAACAGTAGGCTATCAGTGGCAAACTTATTCAACGTAGCCATCACTTGTGTTAAAGCGTGGATAACAGTTGCCTCTATTTTTCCTCTTGAGTTCTGGGCGTAGAGAGCGTTATTTTGTATTTTGGTGAAACCCAACAATTCGGCAGTGTATGCCCGATCAATTGGCAGTGTTACACCGTACGCCGCTCCCGAACCAAGTGGCGACTGATTGTTTAGAGTGTAAGCTGCCTCAACCAAAAAAAGATCATCGAGCAGGCTTTCAGCAAAAGACCCGAGCCATAGCCCGAACGAAGACAACATAGCTGGTTGCATATGAGTCATACCAGGCAGAGGAACATTGGATAATTTCTCTGCCTGCCCATAAAAAGTCTCTGCCAAGTCAAGTAGTGCCAGGGCAATCTCCGTAAACCTGGTCTTGGTATAGAGACGGAGGTCAACCAATACCTGGTCATTTCGGGATCGACCTGTGTGCAACTTTGCCCCTGACTCTGGATATTTCTTCGTCAGGTCATTTTCGATTCTTGTATGCACATCCTCATCGCCTAGCTGCAGTGTGTATTGCCCTTTTTGATAAAGCTCTAAAATCTCAATCAAACCCTCTTCAATATTCTGTAGGTCCGTTTTTTCTATCATTTCTTGCTTGGCAAGCATCCTGGCGTGTGCCAGGGACCCATAAACATCAAAACTCACCAGGTTTTGATCCAATAAAAGATCGTTGCCAGCAGTGTATTGCTCAACAAGTTCATTTAGGTTGGTTGTGTTTTGCCACAATTTTTTTACCATATGTTTTTTCTTTCTCCCGAACTCCTTCAACGCCGAACAACTTTGGTTGTTTATCGCGATAGAATCATAAACAAAAAAATCCTAATCCCCAAATAAAAACTTCCGTTTCTGCCTAGGGACGAGGATTCTTACCCCGTGGTACCACCCTGATTCTTCAAACCGCAATCTGAGGTTGAAGCACTCATTGGGCTATTGTATCTGCGGGAGCCACCCGCTGGATCCTACTTGTTCCAAGTCGGAACTTTCTTCGGCCCATAACCTCTGGAGCTCGTTCGGAAACTTACTTCTACCGGGCTTGCACCATCGCCGGCTCGCTCATAGAAAGCGTCCGCTTCCTACTATTCTCCTTCCTCGGTTAAGACTCGGCTAATATATGAATTTCCAACTATTCTCATTATAGGGCAGACTATATTCTTGTGTCAAGCGTTTAGTGTATGGTGTCCAGGACATACTATGGAGTCAGAGAGTGCCGATGCACTAAATCATATAACCTGGGCTCATTGAATAAAATGAGACTGTTTATTGCAAAGGTCTATAGGACTCAAGCCAGGAGTTTACTACCTGCTTTGAAAGTGGACAGCTTCCAGATAGTGGCGATAGAATAAGATTATAGAAGAGCATGGGCTAACGTTCAATAGATAAAAAATCTGGTCACTGTCAATGTTGTGGTAAAAAGGCGTCTCTTATTTCTCAAAGTTTAGGGCTATGTCTCAATTGCATCCGAGAGGACTTCTCCAATGTCCTACCCACTATTGAGGAAGCCCATCGAACTCGGCGATTACTACTAGCAAATACGAGAATTTGACAAAGGGGTTATGGGTGTGCTAGAATTAGCAATGTCCCGAGTAGCCAAGCGGGCACCTCACAGAAGAGTCGGTCTGGTGGAAGCTGAAAGGTGCAGGTGAGAGCCAGCACAAGGTAGGTGGAAACGGGGCCGGACGATAGCTGGTAGGGGAAGTAAGGTTACTCGGGGCAGTTTATTTTTTGCCAGCTTAGCCGCCTTGTTATCGTCTGAAATCAGCTAAGAGAACAAGCTAGATACTTTCATAGGCATTCAGCCTTTTTAAGTTAGACTCGTAATATAACAGTCATTGTCCTAGAACAACAAATAAGTGAATGCACCAATTGGGTCACCATCATTGCCAGTCCTCATCACAATAGAAACTTACACCAATGAGACCCGGCCCCATGTGAGTCCCCAGCACCGGGCCCATCTCAATGAAGCGTAGCCCAACCCAATTGAAGTTTTCATGGAGCTCTTTCTCTAATGTGCGGCATCCATCGGGGACATAGCTGTGAGCCACCCAACCATGAAGGGAGATGCTCCCTTTCACCTCTTTCTCCACAAAAGCTAGCATATACTCCATGGCATGGGCCATGGTTCTTGCCTTGTTTAAGACCTTGACCTCTCCCCCCTCCTGGGTCAGAACAGGCTTAATCTTCAGCAGGGTACCAACCAGAGCTCTAGCTGCCCCAATCCGCCCTCCTTTCCAGAGATACTCCAACGTATCAAAAGCACCGATAACCTTTATGCATTTGTTTAGTTTTTCTATAGAAGCCACAATTTGAGATAGCGTCTCTCCTTTTTCCGCGGCTTCGGCAGCAGGGGGAATTAACATTCCTGTAGCTATAGTTAACGAGTCCACTATCTCAATTTGAGCCTGGGGAAGCGCATTTTTGGCAGCCAAAGCTGAGGCACAAGTTCCGCTTAATTTGCTAGAAATATGAAGGGACAGGATGGGATGTCCCTGCTCTGCCAGCTCGCGATACACTCTGATGAAGTCGGCAACGGAAGGCTGTGAAGTAGTGGGCAGCTTTCCGCCTTTGGCTAGCCTTTGATAGAACTCATCGTTAGTAATGTCCACGCCTTCAGCAAACACCTCACTTCCGAAAGCAACTCTGAGGGGTACAACACGGATATCGTATTTAGCGATGACCTCTGGCTCAGGATAGGAAGAGCTATCGGTGACAATTTTAACTTTAGCACTCAAGTTCTCACTCCTCATCAGCGAAGCACGTAGTTAAACTCTGAAGCTAGTAATAGTTTAAGTCTTCCAAAATTTGAATGCATTTTTGTACTTTGATGGTCTGTCAGATACATTTTTCTAGAAAAGCCTGCCTGTTACTAAGCGAATCCCTCATACAAAGTCTAGCACCCACACTCGTAGCTGTCCATCACTGGGTATACTCGCCATTTCACGAGCACGCAGAGATTTAACATTGCCGGGAGATTATGGCTCTTGACACCGTGCAAGCGAGTAGCCCTACTATCTCTTCCCAAGAGAGGTGGGTCAAACGCAAGTATACTGTATGAAGTGCTGTACCAAGAGAGAAATCGAAAATCCCAAGAGCATCATCATAAAAACGGCAGACCGACAACTCAGAGATCGTCTGCCCAACCTACGACACGAAAGTATTCAAAATCGCCAGGAG
>Ga0172363_10001955_pt1 | contig 16621 bp, 13 predicted proteins | sample LakKivs2_kivu2a2_FD_114541 | JGI IMG/M metagenome (GOLD analysis project Ga0172363, IMG submission 114541) | Sediment microbial communities from Lake Kivu, Rwanda - Sediment s2_kivu2a2 | ecosystem: Environmental > Aquatic > Freshwater > Lake > Sediment | place: Rwanda: Western Province, Lake... | reverse complement strand
TGCACCACGCCTTCAATGTCCAGGATGTAGAACGCCGGGATGGAAGTGACCCCGTACACACCAGATGCGAAACTCTGGTTGGCCCTCAGCACGGGCCATGCGATTTCGTGATCGATTCTGAACTGCCTGAGCTTGTCAAGACTATCCGTTTCGGGAGTCACGCTGATCGAGATTACCATCAGTTGGGTCGGAAACTCAGTCTGCAACTCCTTCAAGTCTGGCATCGCAGCGATGCAACCCCCACAAGTAGTCCCGAAGAAATCCAGCAAGACTACTCTTCCCCTGCAGTGGCTCAGGGTGAGAGTACCCCCATCGATGTCTGGGAGGGTGAAGTCCGGGGCTTGTGCACCTATCGGTATAAGGGCGGCGGGATCATGCGCCAAAGTCAGCAGTAGAGTTCCCAGTAGCCCTACAAGTCTGACCGAGGTCATCCAGATATCTTGCTGTGCTAGATACCTAATAACGCTTCATCATAGAAAGGAAGATGACAGCTGACCCCATCTTCTCAGTCATTCCCCGTCCTTCTCAGAACCATGTATCACGAACTTGGCGCTAGCGTGTGGCTTGGGGACCAATCGTTCCTCGTTACGCTAAACTGGAAACTCGAACGCTAATATATGAGGCATCCTCGCTCTTGCCCTAGGAACAGCTACAAGGTATGTGCTATGTACGCCGTCGAAACTCTGGGTCTGACGAAATACTTCCAGAAGGAAAGCGCGAAGGTAGCTAGGATTGTGGCTGTTGATCACGTTAGTCTCCATGTTGACGAAGGAGAGTTCTTTGGTCTTCTTGGACCGAACGGCGCGGGCAAGACTACGCTCATCAAGATACTGTGCACCCTCATCATACCCGACGAGGGGACGGCTAAGGTAGCGGGATACGACGTTGTGAAGCAGCCCGATGGCGTCAAGGAGAGCATAGGCTGGCTCCACGGTGAGACGGGAGGCAGAGCGCTCTATTGGAGACTTTCTGCAAGGGACAACCTGAGGTTCTACTCCTACCTGCAGAACATACCCAGCGACTTGGCAAAGAAGAGGATCGACGCGCTTCTCGAGTTCTTCGACCTGTCGAGCGACGCAGACAGGCTGGTCAAGGACTTCTCAACGGGAATGAAGGTGAGAGTGATGCTGGCTAGGACTTTCCTGCCGAACTCACCGATTCTGCTTATGGACGAGCCAACAGTGGGCCTGGACGCCACCGGTGCCATCGAGACCCGCAGCCTTCTGCGCTCCCTCTGCAAGGAGCTGGGCAAGACCATAGTCTTCACAACCCATAACATCGTTGAAGCCGAGAAGCTGTGCGAAAGGATAGCAGTCATGAGCAACGGCAGGGTTGTCGCCGTGGATACACCGCTCAAGCTCAGCGAGAGGAGAAAGAGGTTCAGAGGGGTCGAGGTCAGGGCGTCTGACACGCAGGAGGACATTCTCAAGATCCTTGAAGGGATCGAGGGTGTCACTCGCGTGGTCAGAGTGGAACGGGAGGAGGACTACACGGTCGTGCAGCTTGAGGTCAGGGACGAGAAAGAGGCGCTTGCCGAGATACCCGAAGTCCTCAACGCCAGAGGCGTCCGGCTGATAGGGATTCAGGTCGCTCTGCCGACCCTAGAGGAAGTGTTCATCGATCTCACGAGTGAGAAGAGAAATGAGCCAAGCTGAGCTCAAGGACACTTTCAGGGGCGATGAGCCCCGCCTCAAGTCAAGCCTCAGGCAATTCTATGGCGTCGTGTGGGCAAGCCTGAAGATCATGCTATCCTACAAGTCATGGGTGATCATGGATCTTGTCAGTACGATTGCGTCAGTCGTCATGTACTACTTCGTGGGCCTCCAGGTCGACCCGACCAAGCTGTCGCAGAGCGGCTGGGGAACGAACTACCTGACCTTCTCGATAATTGGGGTGGCGACCGGGAATTACCTCTGGTCCTGCCTCACGAGGCTGAGTCATTCCATACAGCATGAAATCCGGGGCGGGACGCTAGAGACCATCGCGGTGACCCCCGTCAACATACTCACCTTCTTCATCGGTCAAACCGCGCGAGGATACATGGTGAGCTTGATCTATCTGCTCGGCGTACTGGCAGTCGGCGTCGCAGGGCTTGGCGTGATATTCATCATGAATGCGGAATCTCTTGTGGCGGCACTCGTGGTGTTCATCCTGATGCTGATATCGAACCAAGCATTGGGATTGGTGGCAGCTGGCATCATCATGGTGTACAAGCGCGGAGATCCCGTGGCCTTCATCGTCGCGAGCCTAAACGAGTTCTTGGCAGGCGCCCTGTTCCCATTGGGGATGCTGGCTGAATTCCCAATACTCCAGGCGATATCAATGTCGTTCCCGTACACGTATGCTCTCGACGGCATCAGGAGAGCGCTGATCTTCGGATCTTCGCTGACGGATCCCTACGTGCTGAAGGACATCTTGGCGCTCTCGCTGTTCAGCCTGATCCTCATTCCCGTGGGCGTCTATGTCTTGGATTGGGGGTACAGGACGATAAGGAGGAAGGGCGAGACATCAACGTACTAGGTGAATCCAGATGAAGCTCAAGGATATCATAAGGTTCCTGGGTGAGCCCGTGCCAAGGGAAGAGATCGGAGTCCTCCAGAAGGTCAGGGCTTTCGTGGTCAGAGACTTCAAGACTTGGTGGACATACAAGCTCTGGGTACTGCTGGACATAATGGGCTCGCTGACGTTCGTAGCGACCTACTACTTCGTCGCCCAGATAGTGACACCCGACGCGCTGATTAGCGCCGGCTACACGCCGGACTTCCTCACCTTCACGGTAATCGGCATATCGTTCCAACAGTACGTCTACTCCTCGGTATCAAGCCTGTCGGAGGCGATCAGAGACGAGCACTGGGACGGAACGATAGAGACGATATTGTCCTCCCGGACGGGCTTCAAGGTGTTCCTTCTCGGCGAGTCGGTCTTCAGGTTCCTAGTCGGCTCGTACTTCCTGCTTGCCTCGCTTGTCATGGGTGTGCTGATAGGGGCCAAGTTCACGCTGACCATCGGCTCAGTGCTGTCAGCTGCGGTCATGGCGCTACTGCTCATAGCCAGTCATATGGTGGTCGGAGCTCTGGGTGCAGCAGCGATATTGAAGCTGAAAGAGGGCAACCCCATCGTGTGGGCGTTCACCTGGCTCACCCAGCTGCTCTCGGGCATACTCTACCCGCTGGGCCTCTTGCCGAACTACCTCCAGTGGCTGGGTGCCCTGTTTCCGCTGACCTATTCGCTCGATGGCCTGAGGAGGTGTCTGATGAGCGGGGATGACCTGACATCGCCCCTCATCATGCAGGACGTGACGAAGTCGCTGGTCTTCATAGCCGTGATGCTGCCCATCTCCCTGTGGACTTTCAAGAAGGTCTACGACTCGACCAGAAGGGAAGGGTCACTGGGTCAATACTAGAGGGTGCACGTCGTCTAGCTGCCGGAAAGCCTTACGCCGCTCGCCCTGACGTATGGCACGAAATGCCCCCTGCCGTAGGTGCGCCCCTCCTTAGATATCATGTCGATCCCTCTGCAGAGTTCAAGCACATGACCGCCAGCCATCAGGTTCTTCACCGGGTGCTTCACCTCACCGTTCTCGATGAGGAAGGCCTCATCCAGCGTGGAGGAGAACTCGCCAGTCACTGAATTTGGATAGAACATGGCACCCATCACGAGGACTCCTCGCCTCGTATCTGCAATCATCTCATCCCTAGAACAGTCGCCAGGCGAGACCAGCAGGTTGGTCGGTCCCGCACCGACCGAGATGCCGTATCCACCTCTCTGTGCGTGAGCGTTGGTCTTCACACCGGCGATCCCCGCGGAGTATGAGTTGTGCAGGAACTCCCTCAGTACACCCTTGTCCAAGACTGTGACCCTCCTAGTGGGAACTCCCTCTCCATCGTAGGTGTCACTGCCAACGGCGCCCGGGAGCGTGCCATCGTCCACGACTGTGAGGGACTCCCGCGCGACCTGTTTGCCCAACAGCCCTGAGGCGAATGTCCTTCCCTTCACAGCAGCTTCGCCCGATATGGCACCGGCTAGGCTGAACACCAGGGTACTCGCTGAGTCAGGAGCGATCACGAGCGGCAGGGTCGCGCTCTCGACTTTCTCAGACCCGAACTGCTCGACAGCCTTTCTGGCTGCTTTTCTGCCGACCTGCGCGAAGTCGATCTCAGGGATGGAGACGCCGTACTCGAACTCCGAGCTGCTCCCGACGTCGACACCCTCCCTGTATGTGACGGAAAGATACGCGCCCACTATTGTACGCTGATCCTCGATGTTGACTCCGGTGGAGGCCATGAGGTAGGTCCTGAAGTGGCTCGTGCCGATACCGCCGCTCATCATGGCGCCCTGACGCACTTCTTTGGTCGCCCCAATCATCTCCTCAGTCAGTTTCCCGACATCAAGAGGGTTGAGGCCATTGACCCCATTGTCGCACAGGCCAGTCACCTTGGGTGCCCTCGAGGGGCCGGGCATTCCCTTGAAGTAGGGGTCAGGTTGCGCGACGTTCGCGTAGGCCAACGCCTTCTTGACCGTGTCATCGATATCGCTTGGATCCAAGCTCTGGGATGATGCGCCGCCCATTCCTTTGTTCTTGAAGACCCGGACGCCAATTCCTACGTCGACAATCGAGTTGACATCCACGATGCCTCTTCCCATCACCTTGGTCTTCAAAGAACGAGAGAACGACGAGAACACGTCGAAGAAGTCTACTCCAGTGGTGGAAAGGCGAGTGACGGCCCTCTCCACCGGTGTCACGATGTCGACCTCTTCTCTCATGCCCTCCCACCGACCACGATTCTGTCTATTCTGAAGTGGGGCGCACCCGCGTCTGTCGGTATGTTCTGGTCGTCCTTTCCGCACGTGCCCGGGGCATCTATCTTGAAATCCCTTCCAACGGCACTGATGCTCTTCAACGCATCCAACGTCAATCCGCTGAACGAGACATCCCTCAGGTGCTCGGTCAGGTTCCCATTCTCGATGAGCCAACCTTGTTCCACCCTGCAGGTGAACTGTCCCTTCTGAGTCTCCACATATCCAGAGTGGGAGCCGGTCAGGTAGACTCCCGTTCTTGTGTCTCTGAGCATCTCATCGAGCGTCATGGTTCCAGGGGCGAGGTACGTGTTGGACATCCGTATGATCGGCGGGTATTGATGCGATTGCGCTCTCGCGCTCCCCTGAGGGCGGGCCTTGAGCTTCGCTGCTGACTCTAGCGAATGGAGGAAACCGACGAGCACACCGTCCTTCACGATGATATGTGGTTCAGCCTTGACGCCTTCATCGTCGTAGGTGTACGAGCCGTTCCCCGAAACCGTGGGGTCGTCCACGATCGTGACCGAATCACTGGCCACTTTCTGACCGATCTTGTCGGCGACTATGGATTGGCCCGCGAGGACGGCGTCCGCCTCGGAGTTGTGCCCGAAGGCTTCATGCATGAAGAGGCCACCCACCCTTTGATCAACGATCACGGTTTGCGTGCCACGAGGCGGGGAGTGAGCGCTGAGAAGCTTGACCGCCTTGTCAGCAGCCTTCTGAGGAAGCCCCTCGGACTGCGCGCGTTCAATCAGCTCACATCCCTCAACGCCGCCCGAGTATTCGAGCGCCGTCTGCATGTTGGCACCCTCTCTTGAAATAACCCTACAGAAGACGAACGTTCGGGGCGTCGTTTCCTCGACTGAAGTCCCGAAGGAGTTGCATACCGTGACCTTGGTCCAAGAATCCCTGTAGTTGACGAAGGTGTCCTTCACCCGCCTGTCGAACGACCTGGCCGCCTTCTCGATATCGAGAATCTGCTTCACCTTCTGCTCAGGGCTCACCGAGTCGGGGGGAGTCTTCACACTGTGCATGACAGTCTCTGTCTCCGACTCGACAGTAGCGATTTGCGCCTCCTCTGTGGCCGAACCTGCTATCGATCTCGCTGCGCTGATGGCATCGGAGAGCGCCCCTTCCGTGCTCGTCCTGTCTGGGACATTTGTTGAGGCGAACCCCCATCTCCGCCGGAATATGACCCTCACGCCGACCCCGCGCGATATGCGTGAGCCGAGGGCCTTCGCCACTCCGTTCTCGACGATTATGCTGTTGCCCCTGTTCTCAAAGTACCTCGCCTCACAGAAGGTCGATCCTTTTTCCAATCCCCTCTGCACTATGGAGCGAAGCAGATCCCTCAGTCTAGTTCGTCCGGCTCTGCCCGTCCTCGTTATTAAGGTGAGCGGCGATATCACGCAAGCTAGTATGTGTCGGGCGCGTCTTCGATCCTTCCTATCGCCCTTCTCTTCTCCTTCAGGTAGTGAGAGTAGTTCTCAAGCGTAACCTCAGGAGGAACCCGATGGTCGACCGTTGGGACGTACCCTCCTTGCTTGACGAGAGGCGTCAACCTCTTCACCTCTGCATCTATCATGCTCTTGGACCCCATGAGCGCTAGCTTGTTCACTGCTCCCATCAGCAGAACCTTCTTTCCGAACCTTTCCCTCAGCTGGATGACATCCGTGTGAGCTGTTTCAAGTGGGAACATGCAGTTTATGCCCCCCTCTAGCCAGCCCGGCACGAGTTCGTTGATCCTGCCGTCGCAGTCTAGGACATTGATCTTGACGCCGTGGCCTGCCAAGAGGTCCGTCACCTTCTTGTACCTGGGAACCATGAACTCCTCGAACAATCGCACGGACAGAAGTGGCCCCCTGTTGTAGCACATGTCCTCCCACCAAGTGGCGTAGTCAATCTCGACATCCCTCAGTGCCCTGGGGAGCACCTGCATCCAGAGATTCGTCAACGTGTCCATCATCTCCTCGACCCAGTCCGTCTCCCTGTAGTAGGCTATTGAGAGACGCTCCACCCCGATCCAGTCCCTGATCCACCCGTAGAGGCTCCCCACGGAGATGCGAACCGGGCAATCTCTGTCTTTGTACTGTTGCGCGATCTCCTCCCAGTTGACCGGGTACCTGCCTGGAGTGTCTGGGTCGAAGAATGGCCTCAACCTCTCCCAGTCCTCCCTGCTTCTTATGGGATGGCGCAGGTAGTGTGGGACAGCGGACGTCCACCTCTTCTTGACGTAGATGCCTCCCATGCCGTCATCCACGACCGCTTTGTCTGCCTCCTCGCTCAGGATCCTCTGAGGCATCCTCGGCCACATGCCCGTGACCACAGGCAACGTCTCCTCACTCTCCCAGCCCTCTAGGCCGAAGAAGAGCTCGACGTCCCTCTGACTCTTCAGGTGGGCGGGCAATCCCTGCTCGTGCCAACGATCAATGGTCTCGTCCCAATAGCCGAACTCGTAGTCCGGGAGCCTGTCCACGTCCTCGAAGTTGAAGGTCGCCAGGAACCTCTGCCTGCGGTTCAAGCGCGGCCGAGAGGAGAGAGGCGGCTCTTATAAGACAGTCGGCAGAGGAACGAGATTCCACCCCTGGCACCCGATGCCGATCGAATTCCAAGAGGAGGTTCGCTCGTTACGTCAGCTCAAGGATATATCTCGAAGAGGTCCGCCCTGCCACATGGTCAGTGAGCTCGCCATTCTTGGCGGTCCCAAGGCTGTGAAGTCAGATCCCGGCGATATGTTCGACTGGCCCATCATCACCAAGGAGGACGAAGACGCCGTGCTGGAGGTTCTTCGGGCTAGAAAGATGTCGGGAGTAGATGTCACGCAGAAGTTCGAGCGCGAGTTCGCCGATTGGCTCGGCGCGAAATACGCGCTGGCCCATAACAACGGAACGGCAGCGGTCCATGGGGCGCTGTTCGGCGTAGGAGTCGGACGCGGCGACGAAGTCATCTGCCCGAGCATTACATACTGGGCCTCGGCCGTCCCGGTCTACTCGCTGGGTGGCACGGTCGTCTTCGCTGACATAGATCCAGATACATTGTGCTTGGACGCGAACGATCTCGAGAAGAAGGTCAGTGACAGGACGAAGGCGATAATGGTCGTGCACTATTCCGGATATCCAGCAGATATGGATGCGATAATGGACATAGCGCACAGGCACAATCTGAAGGTGATTGAGGACTGCTCGCACGCCCATGGAAGCCTCCACAAAGGCAAGAAGGTCGGCACGATCGGGGACGTGGCTGCGTTCTCTTTGATGACGGCAAAGTCCCTGGCGACAGGCGAAGGCGGGATTCTGACGACTGATGATAGGACGACATACGAGAGGGCGGTTGCATTCGGGCACTACGAGCGCCACGGCCCCGACCTGACGCTCAGCGATCTCAAGGCGGGTGCTGGTATCCCCTGGGGAGGCTACAAATACAGGATGCATCAGCTGACGTCCGCCGTGGCCAGGGTGCAGCTCAAGCACTATCCCGAGCGAATGGCCGAAATCGAGAGAGCGATGAACTACTTCTGGGATCTTTTGGAGGACACCCCGGGAATCAAGCCACACAGGCCACCGAAGGGCTCGAGCCTGACAAAGGGCGGCTGGTATTTCCCACTCGGGCACTATCGATCCCAAGAACTAGGAGGCCTATCCATCTGGCGGTTCTGCGACGCGGTCGTGGCTGAGGGCGTCCCGGGTTGTTCTCCAGGCTGCAACCTACCGCTGCACACTCACCCCCTCTTCCAGACCTTGGATGTGTACCGCGACGGGAGGCCGACCAGGGTGGCTAGCCTTCCTGAAGGAGTGGACGTCAGGGAACCCCTCGGATCGCTTCCAATCTCCGAATCCATCAACGAGAGGGTGTTCAAGGTCCCCTGGTTCAAGCACTACGGGCCCAAGGTGATCGAGGAACACGCTGCGGCCTACAGGAAAGTCGCAGAGCGCCATGAGGGACTCTTGCCAGGGGACAAGGAGCAGCACAAGGCAGCAGGCGGCTGGAGTTCGAGCAACGTCGCGCGAAGGTAGCTCTGGTCTCATCACGGGAACAGCATTCGCTGATGATCATGCCAGACTTTCGCAGCACTCTTATTAGGCGAATCTGCGCCCGCACGTGAGTTGAACGAGTCTGAACTCTGGGATCTGTTGAAGGAGATACGGACCGAAACTGACAAGGCGAGAGAAGAGGGCTACTTCCCTCTCGACGTGGGCAATGCACTCCTCGAAGCTGAGAACCTGCTCAACAAGTACAGGGAGACCAAGGGCTGGAAAGGAGGATACTGGGGGCGCTCCGCGAACTACGAGATGGGGTTCGAAATTGGAAGGGAATCCATGCTGCTTCAAGCCAGGGAATCGCTCTTGAGGGCCAAGGGCGCGCTCATCTCACTGAAGCTTCCGAGGTGGGCGAAGGAGCTGAGGTACTACTACATGGATCCCACGTGGGGCAAGGAGAGCGTTGAAGGGCTGGACCGGAGGAGGGGCGTTGCGTTCATGGCAGGCAACGAATGGGCACTCAGCGGGTTCCCAGAAAGCCAAGTGAACTTCTGGAACAGGTGTAACTGCAGGCCCACCAAGGAGGGGATCGACCTAATCGAGAAATTCCACGAGAAGGGCATCAGGGTCGGCACCTACATGAGCGGTGGGATGATGATCATGACGTACGCTCTGCTGCCAGACTCAGAGGACGACTGGACCGACGACTTCATGCGCTGGTACGCAGGCAACTACTGGCACGGTGAGAGGGAGCGGTTCTGGGGGGCGAGGGGGACATCATCCGAATGGAGGGGCGACGAGCCGCGACCTCTGGACTTCTCGGCGTGGATGATGAAACAACTTGAGTTCGCGCAGAGGATCGGCTTCGACTTCGTGCACCTTGACGAGGCATTCGGGGCGTACCCGGAGGCGCGCGAGCTGTCTGAGCGTGATCCCGACTTCGTCATGTGCCCCAACAATCTGGCTCGCATGTACGTCGACGAGAAGGGATGGCGATTCGGATGGACAGCCATGGGTGAGTCGCTGGGTCACCCGTCCGAATGGGACGAGTTCAACAGGAAGATGAGGCAGAGGAGCATGCAGGCTAGGAACATCCCGTGGTGGGGGTGGCACACGTACGAACCCTTCGAGCAGGGCTATCACGACCTCACGCTCGCGACATCTTTGGCTAATAGGGGGACCGACGTGTCGCACAGCAACCCACCTGAGGAATGCATTGAATTCACGAGGGAGTTTTCGGACTACGTGTACGGGCCCTACGTTGACACATACGTCTCGCAGGACATTGTCCGACCGCTGAGCCCACACAAGAGCCTCAGGGTGATAGTCGACAGAAGGGTCATGCTTGGCGACAGGGAGGAACTCATCGTACACTTGTTGAACATAGACCCTAGCTTGAAGTCCATCAGCAACATCGAGCTGGAAGTTGATCCGGCTGGAATCAGAATGGCAGGATCACCGACTGTGACTCTCCTCGCTCCAGCTGAGGAACCAAGAACACTCAAGGCCAAACCCGTCGGAAGGAAGCTGCAGTTCGCAGTTCCCAAGATCGGGACGTGGGGGGTAGTCGTCGTCGGGGAGCAACTGTTCCCCCAGGTCGAGGTTCGGCTGGCGAAGAGGGCAGGCGTCCCCGTGAACAACCCGCTCGATAACGGATTCGTCCCAGGAAAGCCACTTCAGGTCGAGGTCCAAGTGAGCTCAAGCGGGAGGTTAGAATGCACTGTAGACTTACACCTGCCTAGCGGTTGGGAGTACGCGAAGATCCGGACTGACGGAAACACCCACGTCTACGAGGTCGTGCCGCTGTTCGCCCACAGGGGCAAAGGATATGCTATAACCCCTCTCGTGACGAAGGACGGAGTCGCCGCGCCATCATGGCCTCTTGTTCTGCACGCGAAGGACGAGGTTGATCTGAGGCTCGTCAATCCACTAGCCGAATCGCCAGGCGTGACATCAATACATGAGCTGGAGATCACAAACTACGGCAGCCCTGGGGAAATCAAGGTGAAGATCGGTCCTCTCGATGGATGGACAATTGAGGGAGGCGAGTTCAAGCTACAACTCGAAACGGGCGGGGCAAAGAAGGTGACATTCAGTGCCACACCGAAGGACTACCACCTGAGGTTCCTGGACCAACTCGATGTCGACCTGCCAGCAGAATGGGAGGCGCACGGGATCCGCGGAACGACGGCACTCAAGATCAGAGTCTTCCCGGCGAAATCCTACGTGTGGTCAAAGGGGGTCGATAGGAGGATCATGCATTCATACCCGAACCTGTACTGCCTGGACAGCGCAGAGGAGGCCAAGTCCAAGCTCAAGAAGCGTGAACATGTGGCGGTCTGGCTTGTCAACCAGAACCCAAGTGAGATGAGCGCGGTTGTTGATGACTTCGTTGGCGCAGGGGCCGGCGTGGTGTGGATGGGAGAGCCCTTCTCAGGCGACAATTGTCCTGTCAGGGCTGAGGGCGGAGAACTGACGCCGAAGTTCCTGAAGTACTTGGAGATGCCCGGAGAAAAGGAGGACAAACTGCTAGGCCCGGCCAAAAGGAAGCGAGCGTTGTTCGAATCCGAGGCAGGCTTCAGGGCAGTCAAGGTCAAGCCGAAGGGCGGAGGGAAAGTGATCGCAGTCTGGCCCAAGACTCCCCAGTCGAAGGTTGATGACCCGGACACGTTCCCTGCCGTCGTCATATCAGGAATCTCCGAAAGAAGAGTTGCATACATCGGCTCGGACCTTGAGACGACATTGGACGAGAACTATCGGTTCGAAGACCGGAACCATCACGAGAGCCACTGGTACCAAACCTATGCCCTCTACCTTCTCCTCTGTTGGGCGGCAGGGGCCTACAACCTCTGAGCGACCTGACCTAGCTAATAGAGTCGTCACGCTCGCAGACCCCAGTCGTCACCAGATCATACAAGTGTTTCTATGCGTTACCATCCTACTATATGATAGAGGGCTGGACCGGGAAGAATACGTTGGTTTTCAGGAGAGCAGTCGCATCGCGAAGAGTGTGTCCGTCGCCGCGCGAGGTATTCTGATCGTTGCCTTGACTGACCGGCCGCAAGATTAGGTGACTGGACTCTCCAAGGAGTCACAGTTTCCGACAAGACCTGCGAGCATCGGAGCGAGCATGCGACCTAATAGTGAGCTATGGACATTCTTGCCTCACATGGTCCGGGTCTGCTCTTGAATTCCACTTTCTGTTACTAGCCTGTTTCCTTCGGCCGGGTTGGCGTCGGCGGCCCGCCTACCCTGACAGTGAAGTCCATACTGAGGTCTTTGCTCTCAAACAGCTTGATCGTACCAGCGTTATTCAAGTGTATCAAGGCCCTACTGTAATACTCCCACAAGACCTTCCACAACTCGCTAGTCCTGTCCATGAGTTCAACGTTGAGCCCGAGTTGCCGCGCTTCTCCGAACCCGATTCGCTTGCCGTGAGACAACCATCTTCGGTTGTCTGATAGGGCCTCAGCAATCTCCTGTGCCTTCTGTTGATTGCCTTTGAACATGTACTTGCCCAACCACTCCTTGGCAAACGCCTTAGAGAACAGGATTGCCTTATTGGCCACATCGACGATCGAAGGATCAATCTTCTGAATGAGGGCTATTGCCACTCTTGGATCAATGCCGCGCTTGATTGCATTGTCCAAGAGAGGTAGACTGTCGATGATTGACTGCGCAGGGGTGAATGTGACCTGTCCCTGAGGCGAGATGAGTCTGATCTGGGGATCTATCGGGCCCATCTCTGACAGGTATCCCATGAGGATCTTATCACTAGAAATCGCCACCATCGTGGCCGCGCTCTTTGCGGAATTGAGCACTATCACTCTGAAGCTATAGCAAAACTCTCTGAACATGGTTGCGAGCTTCTCCGCGATGTTAGGTTCCCCGCCAGGGCTCTCTATGATCAGATCTAGCTGCTCAACCTTTCCCACTGATTCCAAGATGTCATTGATGAAAGGTGGATCATTCTGGTCTATGAAGTTCGGAGATGCGTTAGGGTTTGCTATGTATGCTACGATTCTGGTCCCGGTTATTCCCTCCGCCTTCTCCAAGAGGGCTCTCCTAGTCACTGTGCTCTCGTTGAGGATGCTAACGATGGTACTTTTGGACATGGACTCTCACCATGTCTTCTTAGGAGATGTCAACGTAGATAACGACAGGAGCCTGTGTTGGACCGGTCAGCTTGTAGCCTCCGTCGCCCATTTCTTCCAGAACTCTGAGAAAGTCCGCGACCTCAGACCAGCTTTGCTGATATTCCCGTCTCATTCCTTCCAACAGCTCATCGGAAGTCTCAGATGTACCTCTCGTAGGGTCTGTCCAATCGTCAACTTCCCTCGGCTGCATAGTCAAAGAGAGGCCCCACAGTCTAATAAGGGTTTGCAGTCCCTCGACCAGCTCCTGGTCTCCCCAAGCGTGACCACCAAGCTGCGGCGGCCTCAGCAGCGCGCCTGCAGCTAGAAGTTCGGTTGTGCGCCTCCTGTTCACTGCCTTCGCATCTTCACGGTGTAGCTGGGAGAATACGTGCCACCCTGTTTCTCGAATCTGGCACAGACATCAGGGACATGCTGAGGGAACGCCCACGTAGTCCTTCATCCTTAATCTTGCTGATCATAGGCGCCCTGAGAACCGATCCTTACGAAACTCATGGTCTTGGTGAGCCGGGCCGGATTCGAACCGGCGACCTCCGCCCAGTTAGGGTGGAGGTGGTGGGGGAGGAAGGTGTTCACCCCGTACGGCACTCCTTCTGCGCAGTAGGACTACGGCGCATCCGACCACGCAAGCTCCTGCAACAGCGAAGATGACCACATCGGTCAGGGAGAACAACTGCGCCCTGACCCCGAAACTCCATTCTCGAACCGCCAAGTTGCCGACCCTATCCGCCATTTCTATCCGCACTGAGTGGACGCCATCGCTCAGCTCTGCTGGCGAGAACAAGATGTGGCCCGCCTCAAGGGATGCTGCCACAACTGATCCGTCGAGCTTCATCACGAGCGCACCTTCCTCAAGGCCGCTTCCGAAGTCGGACACAGCGACATCTATCGTGGGACTCCTGTCATCAATCACAGAGCCGATCGCGGGAGAGAGCACATCTATTGTGGGCGGGGTGGCATCGACCATGAACTCCCATTCCTCAGCGCGCGTGTTGCCCTCCACGTCCCAGACCTCAACCCTCATCGTGTGATTGCCATCCTGAAGCTCGGCGGTCAGGAAATACGTCAGGCCCCAGTCGTTGACCATGGAGAATGCTGTGATGTCGCTGCCGTCCAGTATCGCCCTGACCTTGCTCACGTCTATCCCTCCTCCTCTTGTGCTGCTGTAGTTCACTTGGATCTTGGGCTTGGCCGCTGCGAACGAGCCCGGGGTTGGCAGGAGCGACTCTATCGTCGGAGGATTTCCCACCTCAATCGTCACCTCCCCAAGCACGACACCTGCGGGCGTCTTCAGTTCCACGAAGATGGTCGTAGCGATTTCCCCACTGGCTGGCGTCGACAGCGTGAGCATTACGGTCTGCACCCCCGTGCTACTGAAATTCAGTGTCCTCATGGAACACGCTACCTTCCAGTCCGGAGGCGGGCTTGTCCAGTTCAACGACAGAGAGGGATTGCCCGTTGACTCAACCACTAGGGGCAGGCACATGAACTCTCCGTTCAGCGCCTCAACCCTGACCAGCTGAGTCTTCCTCGGGACCGACAACGTCGTCCAAGTGGCTTGATGGAGTTCAGTGAACTGACAGGGCGAGGGACCGAACACTTCCAATGGGATGGGATTTACGGTGATGTGTTGGGCCATTAGGAACGTATTCGGGACCAGACCTCCAGTCGGCATCCAGAAGGAGCTCTCGTACTCAATCCACTGGTTGGGCGGATAGAGGACTGCCACCCAAGCGTGCCCAGTGTTTGACTCAGCTCTGTCCGCCACGAAACCGAAGCACTTGATGGAAGGTATCCCTGCTGCCCTGAGCAAGGCGACCGCGAGGTTGGCGAAGTTGACACAATTGCCAATCCTGTCCTCCAGAGTGCCCACTGCATCTGATCTAAGCTCACCGCTCGTCGGACAACCGTATGCGATATTGACCTGCACCCAGTTTATGATCCTGACCACTGCGTCCATCTGACAGAGGGATCCCGCCGTGATCTCCTGAGCCAAGCTAACAATCTTAGGGTCATCTGCCTGGACGAACGCCTCTGGCCTCAGGAATCGAGATATGTTTGCCGAGAACAGTGCCGCATTGACGGGGAACGGGGCAGTCGTGTTGTACGGCCTGTACGTGACTGTGTGCCTTATCTGGGCGGTGCGCTCGCCGATTACAGCCTGGGGGGCATTCTGCCACACGAGCTCGACGTAGGGGCAGTCCATACTGTCATACTTGTCATGCTGATTTCTGTACGATTCGGATGGAGTGCCCGTCACCTCCTCGGAGAGTATTTCTTGACCGTAACCGTACTCGTGAATCGTTGGGAGGTTGACTAGGTTCACGGTAGCGGTTCCATCGCCCTGCCTGGTCGCGTTGACGGAGTAGCAGTAGTCAATCGTTTGAACCAGTTCTCCCTCCAGGAAATAGAGGGCCGGGGAATCATTTGTCCTACCATATGCGACCCAAGGTGCAAACAGAAGAGCACACAGGATGATGGCAACAGCGGGACCGGCTCCCGTGCGACTGTGAGCCCTCTCACGGGCCATGATTGGCGATAGTCCCGTCGCGTATTTGGGTTTTGCAGGACAGGTCGTTCAGGTGGTCACTTTCATGTACTCATAGACACGTGCTCTTGTGCGCTCCTACATGGGAGGAGGCGGTGGCGGCGCCATAGCCTGGCTGACCGGCTTCTTTGGCTTGGAGATCACCCCGTATGCTGCGATGGCAATCCCGATGACTGCAACAGCGATGCCGGGGATTGTAAGGCTGAGGGGTTCGGAGACCCTCATAGTGAAACTGAATGGTATGCCATTGGCCCAAGGTGAGGCCCCATTGTCACGCCAGCCGTGGAGAATTATGACGTAGCTTCCACTTGTGATGATCTTGTGTTCGAAACTCACCTGCTGGCCCAGGGCCGTCGGCTGCACCCACTCAATTGCCTCGCTTTGAGTGATTCCACTGCTGCCCATGTAGCCAGTGTTGTACTGGTCCAAGGTCAGCAACATGAGAAGTATGGCGTCACTAGACTCTGTAGGCGTGACAGTTGCTCTGACCGTCTGACCCGCAGTAAGATCCAGCGTGACGTAAGCGTATCTTACGAACGTCGTCAACGTTGGAGTCGCCTGCGACACGTCCGACCACGAGCTCTCCTTGTATGTCTCGACGGTGACGACTGCCATCACACCTCCTATGATTATGAGGATGGCGCCAATTCCAACGAACAGGATCCTCATCGCTGGCGCGGGCTCCTAGTGAGCTAATAAACCTGAGGCGCTGAGAGAGAACTCCGCGGGTCCGGGTCGACATCCGCGAGGGCCTGGCCCAGCTCGAGCCTAGATTAACAGCTTGATGAGTCCGACCAGACCCAGCACAGCCAAGATGATACCCGCCAATGCGAGCGCCCCGAGGACGAAGAGCACCTTGCCGAGTGAGCCCGCACGCCCGAGAAGCGCCCCTAAGATGAGAAGTGGCACGAAGATCAGCCCGAGGATTATGAACACAGGAATCGAGACTATTCCCAGCACAGCGGTGACGACCAGCACTATGACAGCTATCACGACCGCCGCAATCCCCAGCAGCAGAAGAGTCAATCCGCCGAGGAATATCCCGAGGACCATCCTACTCTCGACCCCGCAGCACAGATGCATAGGAGCGCCGATTTGAGCTTTCGATTGTAGACAACACAGCTGTGACATGGAGGATGGCGATC
>Ga0172363_10001954_pt1 | contig 16622 bp, 13 predicted proteins | sample LakKivs2_kivu2a2_FD_114541 | JGI IMG/M metagenome (GOLD analysis project Ga0172363, IMG submission 114541) | Sediment microbial communities from Lake Kivu, Rwanda - Sediment s2_kivu2a2 | ecosystem: Environmental > Aquatic > Freshwater > Lake > Sediment | place: Rwanda: Western Province, Lake... | reverse complement strand
CAAACCCAGAAAAGATCAAAATCAAAAAATGAGAAACAGAAAAAGCGGCTGGCTCCCCAGGATCTCAATAATCGTCCTCTTATTGTGTGTGGCTTTTTATGTGCTACATTTTTTAATTTTTGATGACATTCATCATATTCTTATCTACTTTCTTGGCGACCCGGCCTTCCTTTTTCTAAACGTCCTGATAGTGGTTGTTCTGATAGAGAAATTACTGCAGCGCCGGGACAAGCAAAACAGGATGCAGAAGCTAAACATGATTATAGGAACATTTATCAGCGAAGTGGGCATAAAGCTTCTGGAAAAGATGCCCCGGCTTTTTGAAATGTCCGAGGAAATAATCGTCAGAATCAATCCCTTCGACCAGAACCTTCACCGATTGTCAGCGATAGTTAGTTCCAGAATCATTTATTCATATTCTTTATATACCTTCTGGATATACTCCTGAACTTGCTTTTCCAGTTGCCTCTTCTTCCCCGGGCTCAGACTTTTTCTGTACTGATTATACTCAATAAATGTTATCCCGAATTTTTGATAAAGGATATCAACCTGGCGGTGAGCTTCATCCAAGTCGTCCTTATATTTATCGAAAATAAGAGCTGAGCGGGCCGTTATCTCTATATATACCTCTTCAGTAATTTTGACGGGAGTTGCCGGTTTTGATTCAGGCATTTCCTCTTCAACTTTCTCTTCCTGGAAAGGAACCTCAGCTTCAGGTTCTGAAGACCTGGAACAGGCGAAGGTCAGGAGGGTTGATAAGATCAAAGCTGCCCAGGTTTTAAAACTGACTGGCTTCATCTCAGACTTCACGTTTCAGGGGTCAGGATACTACCATGTCGCTTCAAATTATGCTCCAAGAATTCTTATGAATTTTTCGGCCGGTTCCGCCCTTTTCTTTTTACTTTTTTCTGTTGTCCGGATGAATCGCAACTCTGTAACATCCGTTTTTAGCCACTTTACTAATCTTCTTCGTAATATCTGGGCCTGGCCTTTTTAGGTTTTTCATTGATTGAGTCAGCATCCATCACCCACATCCCCCGGCCATGCGTGGCAATGACAATGATGTTATCCCGGGGATGGATGATTAGGTCGTGGACATAGACCGAAGGCAAATTGCCTCCAAGCACCTGCCAGGTTTTCCCTTTGTCTTTGGAAACATAAACTCCGATATCAGTTCCTGCATAAAGAATATTGGGGTCGACCGGGTCTTCTCTAATGACATTTACCGGACCAAGCGGAATGCCCTTAGAAATATCGTTCCAGGTCTTGCCAAAATCGGTGGACATCCAGACATAAGGCATGAAATCGTCGTCAGCACGACCATGCTGGGCCAGATAAACTGTCCCCAGGTCGTATTTGCTGGAAACCAACCTGGAGACCCATTTTTGGTAAGGTAAGCCTCTGGTAATTTCCTGCCAGTTCTTGCCGCTATCCCGGGTCATTGAAACCCGGCCATCATCAGTGCCGACATAAATCAAGCCAGGCATCAATGACGACTCAGAAATTGCAGTGATCGTATGATAGGGAATGTCACCAACCTCGGATTGAGTAAAATAGGTCAAATCGGGGCTGATTCTTTCCCAGGTGTCTCCACGGTTGTCCGAACGGAATAGATACTGCATTCCGTGATAGATGATGTTCGGGTTGTGGGGAGAGATGATGAAATGGGCCAGCCACTGACCGCGCAGCCTGGGTTCATCAGGATAGACTCTGGGAACAATCAGTTTGGTTCTTTCGGGCCCGCTCTGGCTAAGGTCGGTCCTGGTGAGATTACCATAAAAGCCGCAGGAATAAACAATGTTTGGATCAGTCGGGTCAATGGCATGATGTGAACCTTCGCCGCCAGGTGCTCTTTCAAATTCAACAGCCGGAATCCGGTCACGGCCCCGGCTTAAATCAACAACAGCTCTGTAGCTTCCATGATCCTGCATGGAGCCATAGACATGAAAGGGTTTATCCAGGTCATAGTTGAGGTTGAAAAATTGACACACGGGCAGGGTCAGACGGGAATTCTTCCAGTTCTTGCCTCCATCATAAGAAATTTCAATTCCACCATCATTGACATTGACCAGGTAATTAGAGTTATCCGGGTCAATCCAAAGGCCGTGGTTATCTACATGATACATGTTCTGAACCCGCCTGAAGGTTTTACCGCCATCGCGAGAAACACTCATCGGAACACCCATGATATAGACGGTCTCAGAATCATTGGGGTCAACGCGAATCTGGCCAAAGACCCAGCCATACGTACCTGAATGCCTTTCAAGGTAAGACTTCATGGCCTCATTGGTCGGGGCCACCTGTTTCCAGGTTTCACCTGCATCATCAGACCGGTAGACGGTAGCTCCTTTTATCGCTCCGCTTGAAGGCCGACCGTAAGCATCGAGGCTCTCCTCTTCGCCTGGCTCTCTGGCCTTTTCATAATTATCAAGGAGCACATACAGAACATTCGGCTTTGAAAGACAGATGTCTATCCCGATTCTTCCCCGGAATTGTGGCTCGGGAAGACCGCTGTTTATTGGTTTCCAGGTTTTGCCGCCGTCGATTGTCTTCCAGATGTCACTGCCCTTGTAATGAGGTTCATTGCGAGGGTCATTCCACTTTTTCCTGACTCTCTGCCAGGTAACCGCATAAAGGGTCTGGCTGTTTTCCGGGTCCATAATCAGGTCAATGACTCCGGTCTGGTCGTTGACATATAGAAGTTTTTCCCATGTCTTTCCGCCGTCACTTGTCCTATATAGGCCTCTTTCGCTGTTAAAAGTCCACTCGTGACCCGAAGCAGCTACATAAACGATATCTGGATTCGCCGGGTGAATCACAATCCTGGAAATGGTGTTGGAATCAGTCAAGCCCAGGTGCTGCCAGGTCTTTCCGCCGTCTGCCGACTTATAGACTCCGCATCCGGGGTGAGAGCTGCGAAAAATGTTAGCTTCACCGGTGCCGACCCAGATGATTCTCTGGTCCGATGCTGCGATGGCAATATCACCTGTGGAAGTAGACAATTCCTGGTCAAAGACAGGTTCCCAGGTTGTGCCCTCGTTTTCAGTTTTCCATACTCCTCCGGAAGCTGTGCCCACATAAATCGTGTAATTCTTCCCTTTTGGCGTGACTACAGCCAGGTCAGTGCACCGGCCGCTGACATTTATCGGTCCCAGGAATTGCCATTTCATACTGGAAAACGGTGAAGATTTCTTCATCTGGAGATGCTGTTCGAAACTCTTCAGTCTCAACTCAGGCCGGGTATTCTGGACTCGCTGAGGTTTTTTCTGCTCGGCCGAATAGGAAATTATGCTGAAAATAATAAGAGCAAGAAATAAGGCTAAAGATAAGCTGACAAGTATCTTTTTGATGGCCATAGACTTCTCCTCCTTTAATTCGTATCCACGGAATTGTTAACAAATCAGATATTTTTTATCAAGTATTATTTTTCAGGAGCGGTCATCCTCTTCTTTTTCGACAACTATGGTCAGTTTCGAAGCTAAGGCCGCAATGGCTCCTATGGCTGCCCAGACTGGAGCGATCAGAGTGCCGACAATTCCCACGGTCAAAGGAATTTCCATAAAAGTTTTCCCGTCCTCTGTCTTGAAAATTATACGACGGGCATTGCCTTCCTTGATGACTTCTTTGATCTTGTCAATGATTTCAGCGCCGGTGGCTTTGAATTCTTCGGTTCTGGTTTTCTTTTTCTCCATCAGAAACCTCCTTACTCGATTAAATCAGGAAATAACTTTTTTATGATTAATCTTGAGCCCGGCAGCAGTGATTTTGAGTCTATCTCCTGCCAGGCTGAATAAGCTATTTTCCATTTCCGGTTCTGGCGGACAAACCTGAAATTAAAGCGATAGAAAGAGCCGGCAAAACTTACCAGCTTCCGCAAAGTTTCCGCCGGCCCGGACGACAGCAATACATCTACCTCAACTTCAGCTTCGCCGTCAATTATAGATACGGAAATATCAAGTAAATGGATCACGATTCCACGGTAATCTGTAAAATAATAATCAATCAGCTCCCCGGTTCGAGTGATATCACGCTGCTCAAAATCACGGTAATCATCACTGAGATAAGATAAAATGCCTTCTTTATTCTTTTTTTCAGTAAGCTTGACTACAGTAGCCAGCGTATCTTTTATAGCTTGCCCTTCGTCCGTTTTCTGACAGGAAGCCAGAACCGCTGCCAGTATCAGGGCCAGCAACAATGAAAAGGCTGGATTCTTAATTATCATGTTCGGCACAATCCAGCGAGAATAGCTTGAAACGGACAGCGGTTTCGAAGATTGATTCATTCATCAATCATCCATTAACCGGCAGAGGCTCCGCCACCCCCGCCTCCTCCGCCCCCACCGCCGCTAAAGCCGCCACCCCCGCCTGACGAATAGTGAGCCGCTGACGTGCTGGCCTGGCTGATAGAAGTCGCTGCTCTTTCAATCGATGAGATTATGGAACCTATTGAAGAAATTGAGTTCAGGCTCGAGCTGAGGGATGAAGCTGTATAGCCGGCAAGGATCCAGTTCGCCTTGACCGCCCTTTCATCCTGAATTATCAGAGGCAGCATCTTGATCAGCTTTTTCGCTTTGCCAAAAAGAATAGCAAACACGAGATATTGATCCCAGAGCTTATAGGCTTCAGCCGGGATCTCTTTGAAATCAGAAAAGTCATCCAGAAATCTCTCCAGCGCCTTCCAGAGTTCATTCTCCCTGGCCCACTCTTTTTTTCTTCTCTTCATCCTTGGCGAAAGAGCCAAAGACAGAATAAGCATCACCGGAGACACGGTCATTATGGCTATCGGCAGGGAAATGGACAGGAGCAGACTGTAAGCCTTTTTGCTCTCAGGTTCTATGAACTCCAGACGTTTTGCTTCGTGGTCGATATCTCTGGACCAGTCCCTGAACCAGCTCTGGAATTGGGCTGGATTTTTTTTGAGGTGCGCCACGAGGTCCTCAAGGTCAAAACTCGCGCCTGTCTTGATTTCTTCCCCGGCTGTGTTCTCAAACAAGAATTTTAGGCAGTCTTTTTCGTATGACCTGAGCTGTTTGTCATCTATCCAGAGTTTTTTCAAAGTAAAAATTGTTCTGGTTATTATTTTAGCCCCAAAGAGTGATTTCTTCTCAAGCTGTTCATCCCTGATTTCCAGATAACCTTTTCTGGCCAGGTCGAAAATGGTCGCAGTAAAAGCCACTGGCTGGACCCTTTGACCTTCACGCCTTAAAACCTGCACCAGGGCTGGAGGCAACGCGGAGGGTATTTCACGGAAGTACTCCGGGCGATCGTCAAAGCGATAGTCTTTTCCTATTCTATTCCAGAGATTCAGATATATAACCAGCCAGAGGAAAGGACCGATTATCTGCCATAAAACCCAGACGAGACCTATTCTCTTCATGAGTCTTCTCTGGCTTTCACGGGCTTCGGCCGCTTTCATAGCTTTTCTTATTGTTTCCTGAACATACTTTCTTTCTTCTTCCTTGATTTTTTCGCGCGTGTAGCCCGTGGCTGAGATTCCCTGAACCATTCCAGCTGGCCAGACAACTCTGACCTCCAGAAATTGACGCGAAGCTATATCGGTCGCTATGAACCTTACTTTCTGAAGGTCAACAATTTCCGACCTCCCGGAAAGAGGCCCATGCCCGTATATTAATATATCTTCTTTTTTTTCAACAGGTTCTGGTAAATGCACCAGGATTTCAGCCCTGGCTGTAGGCCTTTCTACCTGACTGCCTATTACCTGCCAGTAAAGCTCGCTAACATCTGCATAGTTCAGAATGGCATTCTTGACTCTATAATAAATGTGAAATGTGCGTCGAACGTTATTAGCAGAAAAGCTCCAGCGGGCCTGAAACTTTCCCTCCCTAATTTCTGTTTCTAAGGGCAGCAGATTACCCCCTTCATCCATCACACTAAAATCTTCCACTTCAACTCTGCCGCTTCTACGATCCTTTCTCGCCTCAAGAGGAATCCAGAGCGAGGCCCAGGAAAATCTCCCCTGAAATTCGAACGTCAAGAGCTCGTCGATAATAAAACTGCCATCTTTTTGAACATAAATATCTGCTTTCAGCTCGGGGAAATAAAAATCTTTAGTTTCGGCCTTAACGGATTGGCTAAATAAGACAAAGGTCAGAATCAGATAGGCCACAATTCCTGGCCAGAAAGTTCTTTTCATCTCAGATATTCTCCTCTTGCTCTTGTAATTTTATACTTTCAGATGATAGACAAGATTAGGCTGCAAATCAAACAAAAGTTTTATCTCAGGGCAGTTAGAAAACAGGCTCAACGAGAAAGCATCTTCTTATAAATATGCTCAATAAGAAATACTTTACTCTGGGGGTCAAGGTCAACGAATTCCAGCCCCATTTCAAATACTTCATCATCAAAAAGACTTTTAATCCAGCGCACCTCAGCTATCCCGGAAACCAATCTTTTGGAGTCGGAGAGAGCTATTTCCAGCTTGACTCTTGTTTTGACCGGCAGAGGAGAATCAGTCATTATTCTCAGCCCGCCAACAGAAATATCCTTGGAAAAAGAATAAAAAGATTCCTCGAGGCTTTCGTTTTCAGAGAGAACATGGAGAACTACCTTGTTCTCTTCGTCGAGCCTTTTTTCCCTTCTTTTCTCTATGCTCAGTATGGCCGGCCTCCTCAGCCTGATTATTAAAACAGATAACATACTCAAAAGAAAATATCAACTTATTTTTTAGGCATGCTCCGCCTGTTTTCCTGAGATTTGACAAAAAAGGACAAAAAAAATATTCTGCTTTAAAACAAATCTTTTCGAGGAAAGGAGTGGTTAGATGAACGTAAAAGCCAGATTGAGCGCCATGATGTTTCTCCAGTATGCTATCTGGGGCTCCTGGGCACCCGTTCTGTCAGCCTATCTTCAGAACAATCTCGGATTCAGCGGAGGACAGCTCGGAGTGATCTTCAGCCTGCTACCGCTGGCCACTATCGTTTCTCCTTTCCTGGGAGGCCAGCTCGCTGATCGCTATTTTCCCAGCCAGAAAGTGATCGGGGTCCTGCAGATAGCGGGCGGAATCATGCTCATTCTGATCGCCAGCATCACCTCTTTTCAGCCCATGATGTGGATGATGCTCGTCTACTGTTTAGTCTATGCACCAACCCTGGCCCTGACCAACTCCATTGCCTTTGTCAACCTGAAAAGCTCGGAGAAAGAGTTTGGCGCCATCAGGGTTTGGGGCACCATAGGCTGGATTGCAGCCGGTTGGGCTCTGGCCGGATGGAGGTGGATAGCCAGATCGCCTGAAGGGATCGCTATGAAGGGAGACACCCTTTTTCTGGCTGGTATCTTTTCCTTGATCATGGGCTTTTTTTCATTCGGCCTGCCGCATACTCCACCTCAAAAGGAAGCGGCCAAGCCCTGGGCATTCCTGGAAGCCCTTAAAATGTTAAAAGACAAAAACTTTCTCGTCTTTGCCGTGATATCTTTTGTCGTCGCCACTGAGCTCCAGTTCTATTATGTCTTGACCTCACCCTTCCTAACTCAGTATGTCGGTGTGAGCCAGAAGTCTATCTCGTTTGTCATGACCATTGCCCAGGTGGCTGAAATCTTTGTCATGGCGTTCATGTTAAGCTGGGCTCTAAATAAGTTTGGCATGCGAATGACCCTGACTCTGGGCATTCTGGCCTGGCCACTTCGCTATATCATTTTCGTAATTGGTCAGCCCTCATGGCTGGTAATCACTTCTCTGGCACTGCACGGTTTTTGCTATGTGTTCTTCTTTACCGCTGCCTATATTTATGTGGATAACATAGCACCCAAAGATATACGCCATTCGGCTCAGAGCCTGATTGCTACCATCATCCTTGGGTTCGGGAATTTCTTCGGGAGTCTGTTCTGTGGCTGGATTCAGGATCTCTTCACTAAGGACAATGTCGTTAATTGGAGAGGGACATTTCTCGTGCCCACGGTGCTTACATTGCTCTGCCTGGTTATTTTTATGGCTTTTTTCAGGGAAAGCAACAAAGAGGTTGCCCGAAAGACAGGTGCAGCCTGAGCTTTTTGGGCGGCAAGCTGCCTCCTTATCGATATTAGGTGCTATATGCACTGGATGAGACAGCCTGATTGAGGAAAGGAGCAAGAGCATGAAAATCAAGAATAAGACTCTAAGCGTCGGCTTTATCGGTGGCGGCTTCATAACCCGTTTTCATATCCGATCCTGGGTTGGTGTTCGTAACGCTGATGTCATTGGCGTTTTCGACCCTGACCAGAAAAGAGCCCGGGAAGCAGTCGACCTGGCTCATAAGCTTAAGGTGGGAGAAGCCAGGGTCTATAAGTCCATAACCGAAATGGCCACTGACCCGAAAATCGATGCGCTGTGGATTTGTTCACCTAACTTTACCAGGACTGAAGTCATGGAAGAAATCTACGAAGCCATGTCCAGGGGTAAAAGCCAACTGACCGGCGTAACCTGTGAGAAACCACTGGGACGCAACGTGAAAGAAGCCAGAAAAATGCTCGAGCTGGCCAAGAAAGCCAATCTGCTTGATGGCTATTTAGAAAACCAGGTCTTTGCTCCAGCTGTGGTCAGGGGTAAAGAAATCCTCTGGGCTCGTGGTGCCAGCTTGTGTGGGCGTCCCTTTCTGGCGCGGGCAGCCGAAGAACACAGCGGACCGCATATGCCCTGGTTCTGGGAGGGTGAACTTCAAGGTGGTGGAGTCCTGAACGATATGATGTGTCATTCAGTTGAAGAAGCCAGGTTCATGCTGACTCCTCCCGGTGCCAGCCGTAATGAACTTAGACCCGTAAAATTAACTGCCTATGCTTCCTGTTTGAAATGGCAGATTCCAGAATACGTTGACCATCTTAAAAAAATCAGCAGCGGCAAGTTAGATTATGCCAGCCGTCCGGCAGAGGATTTTGCCCGGGCTGTGGTTGAGTATAAAGACAAAAAAGGCAATATCCTGGTGGTTGAGACCACAACATCCTGGTGCTATGTTGGTGCCGGGCTCCGCCTGAGTATGGAACTCTTGGGACCTGAATATTCGATGCAGATTAACACTCTGGATTCTGGACTCAAAGTTTTTTTTAGTCGCCAGGTTAAGGGCAAAGCCGGGGAAGACCTGGTAGAAAAGCAGAATGCTGAAGTGGGGCTGATGCCCGTCATCTCAAGCGAAGAGCATGAATATGGCTACACTGCTGAAAATAGACATATGGTTGAATCTTTTCTGGCAGGAAAAAGGCCCATGGAAAACTTTGACGATGGAGTTAATGTGACTGAGCTGCTGATGTCCGCTTACATGAGCATAGAAAAAGAGAAAACCATTGTCTTTCCGCCGCCTGGTCTGGAAAACTTCATACCGGCTGTAGCCAGGGGTCGTTGGAATCCCAGGAGGAAATAATAAAATCAATCTCATCTAAGCTATCTTTGCTAAGGAGGTATGATGGTTAAAAAAAGAATAATCCTTGTCTTTTTACTCCTATCATTTGGCCTGATATTGTCAGGTCTAAGGCTTAACAGCCAGGCGACTTCTGCCCCGCAAGAAACTATCTCAGAAGAAATTAAAAGACAGGTTCAGCAAACCGATTTTGACCAGGTCAGGATAAAAAAGTTTCCAGTAGCCGTGCAATGCTGGACTTACCGCAGTTATACTTTCTTTGAAGCCCTGGAAAAAACCAAAGCTCTGGGTATCGATTATATTCAGGCTTATCCGGGTCAGAGATTGTCAAAAGACCTGCCGTCGGCCATGGTTTTTAATCATAAAACCTCCGATGAGCAGATAAAGAGAATCAAAGAAAAGCTTGAATCGCTCCAGATGAAAATTGTTGCCTATGGCGTTGTTGATACTGGAAGAACTGAAACAGAAATGCGAGAGGTGTTCGATTTCGCTCGAAAAATGGGCATCGAAACAATCGTCACTGAACCTCAGGATGATGATTACGCGATCCTGGAAAAACTGGTAAAAGAATACGGTATCAGAATCGCCATTCATAATCATCCTGAGCCAAGCAAATATGCTCGCCCTGAGACTGCTTTAAAATACATCAAATCAACGGATGAAAGAATCGGAGTCTGTGCTGACACTGGACACTGGATGCGATGCGGGCTGAAGCCCGTTGAATGTCTGAGATTGCTGCAGGGCCGAATTGTCGATGTCCATCTTAAAGACAGAAGCGATTTCGGGACAAAAAATGCCGATGATGTTCCTTTTGGCAGCGGAAGAGCAAACATCAAAGCCATCCTGGCCGAGTTAACGCTTCAGGACTTTGACGGTTACCTGACAGTTGAATATGAAAATGAAAATGAACTCCTGACGCCTGAGCCAGCGATTAAAAAAGGATTGGACTACATTAAAACCATCACCTATTATCAGGAATATGAGCAGCTGCTTAAAAGCTATAACCGACGTTACGAAAAGCACGGCTGGAATCACTACGGTCCGGGCTATTTTGAGCTGGATGAAAAAACCGGCATTTTGAAATCCCAGGGTGGCATGGGACTTCTCTGGTACAGCCGGAAAAAGTTCAGGGATTTTGTCCTGGAGCTCGATTTTAAATGTTCACAGAAGAACACCAACTCTGGAATCTTTCTAAGAGTACCAGAAGTTCCGACCAGCGACGATTACATCTATCACTCTTTTGAAGTTCAGATTAATGACGCAGGAGAAGGCATTCATAAGACAGGAGCGGTTTATGACGCCGTGGCTCCGACATTAGATGCCTTTAAGCCAACAGGCGAGTGGAACCATATGAAAATTGTCTTCGAAGGCGAGCGCGTCATAGTTGAACTCAATGGGGAAAAGGTCGTCGACTGGAAAGCCAGGCCCGGCGGAAAAGTGAGAGACTTTGCGCCTGAAGGTTATATAGGGCTACAGAACCACGATAGCCTGTCACCCGTCTATTTCAGAAACATACTAGTCAAAGAAATCCACGGCTCCAACTGAATCAGAATCCAGGTGCGATTGTAAACTGCCAGTGCCAGCCTTTAATCGGCCGGTCAAACGGATAGACATAATCGAAGCCAAGGACAAAAGCTCCGAAGAGGTTGGTCCTTAAACCTATACCGGCACTGGAGACGGGCTTCTTATCTCCCTTGAACCAGGTGGGTTTTTCATATGAATACCAGGCAGTTCCTATATCATAGAAGGCCAGGAATTCAAGAGGCCAGACTCCATAATATCCTTTGCCAATGCCGAATAATCCGAAAACCGGAAAGCGAAGTTCCACATTGGCGACAATCATCCGGCTTCCTAAGAGCCTGTTGAAATCAAAAGCCTGGGGGTTGGTTTCGTCGAATTCATCATAATCAAAGGTTGCGTAATCATAGCCTCTGACCAGGGTCTCATAGCCCAGGTAAAGGGGCCAGAGACGGCTATCTTCAGAGCCTTTGCCGTAGCGGCCATAGTGCAGGATTCTAAAAGCCAGAGTAAAGGGCCGAATGGGGAGAAAATATTTCCGATAATCAGCCAGGACAGTTATAAAATTTAAATCGCCGAACGTGGGCTGAACCTGGAGTAAATAACTCTGTCCGATGATCGGGGCACAGGCTCCGAATATGCCGCTGTCATACACCAGGGCAGCTGAAGCGTATCCATACTTGATGCTCGGGGCTGAAGGCAAAGATAACTTATAGTATTCCAACGGCTCGTAAGTATAGGCGTCATAGATGTAACGATAGACTTGCCTATTGAAATCAATTAAATTAAATCCTGCGCCAAACTCCAGACGCATTAAAGTGTTAATCGGATAATAAGCGAAGCTGCCCAGCTGGTAATTGATCTGCCTGTACAATAGCTCTTCTTCCACATATACCGGGTAGCCGCTTATCTCATCATAATAAGCAGCGTAAGAACCGTAGATATAAGGCACACGCTGAATTACTGCACCCCAGTTCAGGCGACGCCGGGAGTTCTGATAACCAACAAGAGCATAGCTGTCAATAAGCTGGGTATTGGTCTGAGCCATAGTTACTACTGTGTGGTAACCGAGCATGTCACTCCAGAAAGCGGCAATACCGCCGCCAGCATAAGTCCCGTACCGGTCAACTCCCACTGCCACGCTGGGTTGAGCCAGGTAGTCGAGGGATAATTTCGGCCTGTAATTGGTAAGCGGGAAATCAGTTTCCTTGGGCAAGCCGTAAAGCGGATTGCGCAGTAATCCAAGAAGAGCACCCTCTGGCTGAGTGCGCGGCGGCAACAGAGACAGGGGTCTTTCCCCAAACTGCGCCAGAGTGGCCTGACCCGCGAGTAAATCCTGCGACTCTATAAGATAGACTGAGTAATAGCCATTTTCATAAACGGACATAGCCATTAGGTTGCTCTGGGGAGAATAAGAAATAGCCGGGCTTAGTTGGGTTATGCCACCGATTCCTGAAAAAAGGTTAGTTATCTGATAGATTTTTCCGTCTTCAAGATTCAGTCGATAAAGGTCAGTCTTTCCGGAATAGTCAGACAGGAAAAACAGATTATGACCGTCCTCTGACCACTGGGGGTTGATGTTTTTTCCTGAAGGAAAACCGAGAATCCTGGTTATCTCCCCTGAATCTACGTCCAGCAAGGCCAGTTCGTAGTGACCTGAATCGAGCCATTTCAAGTTGGCGCTGAACCTTTCAGTGACAAAGGCAATTTTTTTGCCTTCGGGCGACCAGACCGGATGCAGGTCAGCAAAACTATCTCTGGTCATCTGTTTCAGCGTATTATCTTCAAGATTATAGATAAACAAATCAGTCACCCCACCAACGAGAGCAGAAAAGGCAATTTCCCTGCCGTCAGGAGACCAGGCAGGATTAAGGATTTCACCCAGCTCGGGAAAAGGTATCTCTTTCTCAATTTTCCCTTTGATAGCGTTGAGAACTGTCAGGTAAGGTTTGCCCTTGGTCACAGTGCCCAGGACAAAGCGTTCGCTTTTCGAATCCCAGGAGCCAGCTGAGCGGATAAATTGAATACTCTCAAAATGAGGGTCAATTGCGGTCGAAGTGAGCTTTTTCTTAACTTCTCCGGTTTTAGTATCTGCCAGGTAAAGGTCTATTGAAAACAGGTCTCGTGAGGACAGAAAAGCAACATATTTTCCGTCAGGACTGATAACAGGTGAAACGTTATAAACGTTTTTTTCCGTGCCTTTGAGCAGAAGCCGGCCATATTTATCAGGGCTGTCCGTGATCGAAACCAGGGGCGAGTAAGCTTCTTCCATGGACTTGTGCCAGTCCTCCGAAAGTTTTTTCAAGGGAACTCCAAGCACTCCTTGAAGAACAGCCTCATAGTCGCCGCTTCTGGCCAGCATCTTGAAGATCTTGCCGATCATCTCGTCACCCCATCTGCCGGAAATATAGGCCCAGACAGCGTGACCGTAGCGATACGGAAAATAATTATAATAATTCTCGAGTTTCCTTATCTGTGGCAGATCCTTTCTTTTCCAGGTATCCCTCATCCACATCGCTGTCTCGGGGTCAACCGGACCTATAGACAGATACTCAGACAGCCCTTCAATCAAGAAAAGAGGAATTCTCAGTTCGGCTCCAGTATACCTGGCTTCATCAGAGTGACCCTGACCGGCAATATCATACTGAAAGGCATGAACCAGCTCATGGCCAATGACATGGTCGGTCTCAGCCAGGGATACACCGTAGGGCAGAACAATGCGGCGCTTAAAAGACTCTGTTACACCGCCTGTGCCTTCACCCAGAACTTCCTGGATGACCGTTGTCTGCTGGAACTCAGGACTGCTGGAATATATAATCAGGGGCTGGCGGCCTTTGAGTTCATGATTGAAAATGCGGCTATAACGTGAATACCATCTTTCTGCCATGATGGCTGCCTGCTTGACCACTTCCACATCCTGCTGATAATAATAGACATCAAAGTGCTTGGTCTTCATTATCTTGAAATCGAACTTCTTGTACTGGACTTTATTACGGCCAAAATACTGGGCCTGAAGGTCCGAAACAGCGGTCAGAAGAGCAAAGGCAGCTAACAACAAAATAACGCTGAAGACTTTATTCTTATTATGATTCATAATCTCCTCCTTCTCCAGATACTTAGACAACCCAATACACCTATATTATAAACCAATTTGAATAAAAAAAGATGCATTTTCGGCTTTGGTCTGGCAGCATTTCATTTTAATGTTCCCTCCCCCGTTTCCCTTATTTTGTCTTTTATGATATTAAAAAATCGTGGTCAGAATGGCTGAGGTCAGAGCGAAAAGCATTCTTAATAAATCCAAAGTCTTTGATTTCTGTCTTAATCCTTATACCGGGTGTTATTTTGGCTGCAGATATTGTTATGCCAGCCTGTTCATGAGACGTTATTCAGGACATGCCGAACCATGGGGAGAATTTGTCGATATCAAAATCAATGCCCCCGAACTCCTAAGAACTCAAATGCCAAGAGCTAAACCTGGCACTATCTGGGTCTCTTCGGTCTGTGATGCCTATCAGCCAGCTGAGAGCAGATACCAGCTGACAAGAAAGTGTTTAATAGAAATCAGCCGGTTCAATTTTCCGGTCTTTATCCAGACCAAGTCAGACCTCGTAGTCAGAGACCTCGATGTTCTGTCCAGTATAAATGAAGTCGAAATCGGTTTTTCGCTTGGCACGGATGAGGACCGCATTGGCCAGCTTTTTGAACCTCGGGCTCCTGCCATCAGCAGAAGGATCAAGGCTCTGGAAAAAATCAAATCCAGACGGTTCAAGACCTTCGCTTTTATAGGGCCAATCCTGCCCCAGAATCCTCAAAGGTTAATCAGACTGATTGCTGGTCTGGTGGGCAAAATTTTTATTGACCGCCTGAATTACCCGGGCCAGTTCATGAGTTTCTACTGTCAACACAATCTCGAATCCTATGCCAGTGAAACCTATTTTGAAGAGATTAAGAACAGTTTAATAGAGGAATGTAAGACCAACCGAATTGATTATGAGCTGCTTTTTTAAAATATGATTTGCTTTGCTAAACGGGATTAAGTAACATTTTTTTTACCATGCTGATACAAACAATAATCGTCTCGGTTGCCATCATTCTGGCTTATGTTCTGGCAAAATGGCAGAGACTTTCAGTTGAGCTCAGTATGTTCATTGCGGCCGTGGCCGGCGCTTTGGTTGGCGCTGTATTCAAGGCACCGGCTCTTTTGGAAATCCCGCGCCACCTGGTTGAAGGAGCCTTTACCTATCTGGATGTTATCCTGGTCTTTTTTACAGCTACCTTATTTATCACAATCATTCAGGAATCAGGCGGAGTCAATTTTGCTGTTCGCTCGGCTGTCGTTCATTTTTCCCGGACCAGATTTCTGGCTCTTTTCCTGCTTATGATTATTATCCTTATTCCCGGGGCTTTAACCGGAGCCGGCAGTGTCTCTCTTCTGGTGGTTGGAGCTCCTGTAGCTCTGGCTCTTAGAGGTCTGGGCGTTTCTGAGAACAAAGTACCAGCCATACTCTTCATCCTGGCCGGCCTATCAGCCGCTGCCCCTCCAGTTAATATCTGGGCCATGGTGCTCTGTGCCGGCACAGCCATCCCTTATGTTGGATTCGAGCTGCCCCTGGGAATTCCCGTCATCATTCTTGGCACTACGACCATTCTAATTCTTGGAAGACGCCGGGCTAAGACCGGCAGCTTACAAGAGTTTCTGAACAGGATTGAAGTCAATCCAGCAATGAACTGGTTCAGGCTTTTGACTCCATTCATTGTCTTCTTTGGACTCGTCGTTGTCTACAGATATTTACCCTTTTCCTTTCCGATTCTTGGATTACCTCTGGAATTTTTTATGGCTTCAGTGGTGGCATTCCTGTTAAGCCCCGTCAGGCTGAATTTCATCCGGATAGCGTCTTCAACAGTGAGCAAACTGCTTCCTCTTCTGGCTACAATGGTCATTGTGGGAATGCTCCAGCAGGTCATGGCCGCGACCGGAGTAAAGGGCTTAATTTCTTATGGGGTTCTCATTATTCCCATAGGCTTATTATTCTTTTTGTTAATCCTGATCATTCCAGTATCAGAAGGAGTTTTGACCTATGGCGGAGCGGCTATCATTGGCATACCGCTGGTCTGGTATCTGAACTCACTTGGCTATCACGCTACTGTGGTTATTTCAGGGCTGAGCCTTCTCTGGCCTCTCGGCGACGGTTTGCCGCCCACAGCCCTGATTGGCCGGCTGAGCGTCATGGTCTCTGCCTACGAGGGCTCCTACTGGAAATTCCTTAAGCAAACCTGGATTCCGTGGATAATCATCACGCTGGCTGGAATTCTGATGATTCTTTATAGCTCCAAGCTCAGTTTTCTGGTAATCGGATAAATGATAGTAAAGAAGTTGATAAAGATATAAAAAGAGGTTAATAGAAAATGATAGCTAAGTTGATCATGCTTTTTTATTACCTCCTTTGTCTGTTTTTTGTTCTCATAACTGTGAAAAATTTGATCGAAGAAAATAGCAACCTGGATAGGATTATACTTTATTTTTTAACCCTGATTCCTTTTATCCTGAGATTGCTGCGGTTTAAATGAAGGGACTGAAGATGAGCGGGACGATCAATAAATTTAAAATATTCTTAGCTATTATCTTTGTTATTTTCTTGTTAAGTGGCGGGATACCTCTTCGTCAGCACAGGAGCTTCAAAGTAGATATAGTTTGCGGTCCTGGAGTAACGGAGATTAAGAAATTGAGCGATTTTTTCCCCCCTCTTAAAGGCTCTAT
>Ga0172363_10001953_pt1 | contig 16625 bp, 19 predicted proteins | sample LakKivs2_kivu2a2_FD_114541 | JGI IMG/M metagenome (GOLD analysis project Ga0172363, IMG submission 114541) | Sediment microbial communities from Lake Kivu, Rwanda - Sediment s2_kivu2a2 | ecosystem: Environmental > Aquatic > Freshwater > Lake > Sediment | place: Rwanda: Western Province, Lake... | reverse complement strand
GCAACCAACGTAATCACGGTTTTTCTTTGCATCTTAAGAAACCCCAAGTCTCTGTCAATAACAAAAGAAGACGCTAGCAGAACGGCTCCGATTGCTGTTACCCTGAGAGTGTTTATTGCCAGAGCCTGATCTATGCCCGGCGCCAACTTTGCCGCCATATTAATCATACTTATGCTGATCGACCACAACAGTGCAGCCGCCAGAGCCAAGATCATGCTTCTGATCAGGACTCTTCTTTCGATGCCGGCTTTCTTTTCTTCTTGGCTCAGAAGCCATACTCCGAGAACTATGACTGAGGCGCCAGCGACAACTGAGAAGGTGACCTGTTCTCCTTCCAGAAAGATTGCCAACAGGATATTGAATAGCGGGTACGTGCATGTTATTGGAACGGCTCGCGCAACGCCTATTCTTTTTAGGCTCATAAGATAGAACGTGTCGCCCAGACCTAAGCCAACCACACCGCTTATGCTTGCAAGAATAGCAGCGTCTGCAGGCAGGCTAGTTAAGACTTGGATTTTTCCGGTGGCAGCTAGGAACAGGAGTAAGATCAGGCTGGTTAGTGTGAGACGCACAATGTTTGACGACACCGGCTTAGCATTTGACAACGCTTTCCTATAGAGTAATGCTGAAACTGTCCAGCTGACGGCAGCGCCGAGAGCGGCAAGCTCCCCAATCATTCTTGTGCCTCTCAGTCTGAAGATTTGCCTGAAGACGTTAAATAAGTAACGGCAGACTTATGGAGACTTGAAAGGTGTGTGAAATGGCGGAAAGGGAGTTTAGCTGGTGTTCAGAGGGTTCCGCAAAATTCCCAGAAGTGGCTGTCTGTATTGGAACACTAAACAATGTTAACGTGGAAAAAGAAAATGACAAGCTGGCTAGTCTCAAAAGAGCAGTCTATGCAGAAGTCAGAGCCACATACGATGTTGAAAAACTGAAAGATGATCCTACGGTAAGAGCTTACAGAGATTTCTACTGGGAACTTGGGATTGACCCGACCAAAACAAGACCTTCAGGCGAAGCCCTGCTGAGAAGGGTCTTGCATGGAAGCGAACTTCCATCAATCTCAACAGTTGTGGACGCCTATAATTTGGCTTCTATGAAGACCGTGGTTCCGATGAGCGGTTTTGACAGAGATCGCCTGACTCCGCCGTTTCAAGTAAGATTTGCAAAGCCCAATGAAGTCTTCACTGGCATTGGCATGAGCAAGCCTATGCTTCTAACAGATAAAACTCTCCTGTTGACTGATGCAGATCGAATCTTGTGCATCTACCCATACCGCGATTCTGACTATGCAAAAATCACCATGCAAACACGACAGGCATTAGTTGTTGGATATGGCGCTCCAGCAATAACTGAGCAGCAACTAAGAGACGCCGTGGACACTGCCTTATCATGCATCAAACAGGTTACGGGCGCACAGACTGGAACGGTAAAGGTTTTTAGCTCAACGCGTAAATAGAGAGAGGGTTCAAATTTGTCTTTCCGAACTAAAATTGAGCAGGTTAAGAAACAGAAGAAATCCAATGTTGTTTTGGCTCTTGACTTTCCATTTGAAAAACCAGAAAACCATCAAAACCTGCGTGTCAAAGCTGAACAGGTGCTAGAAGCAACCCATCCATATATTTGCGCAGTCAAATTCAATCACCACCTCGTTCTTCCATTGGGCACGTTTGATGGTGTTCAAAAACTCGTCAAAAAAGCACACGACAAAGGTTTGATGGCAATAATGGATTGCAAAGCAAACGACATAGGCTCCACAAACCAAGTGATCGCAGAATACTACTACACCGCAGGCTTCGACGCCCTAATAGCCAATCCCTTCATAGGATGGGAGGAAGGGCTGAAGCCAATCTTTGATGTTGCGCGAAGACTTCAGCGCGGCGTGATTCTTCTAGTTTACATGAGCCACAAAGGAGCACGCGAAGGCTACGGGCAAACAGTCGTCAACTCAGAAACTGGCGAAAAAACAACTCAGTACGTCGCTTTTGCAAAGCAAGCTCTGAAACTGGAAGCAGACGGCGCCGTCGTAGGCGCAACATACCCTGAGAAAATAAGAGAAATCTACAAAATACTTGGCGCAGAAACTCCCATTTATTCTCCTGGAATTGGTGCACAGGGTGGAGAAATGGCGTCGGCTCTGAAAGCTGGTGCAAGCTACCTCATAGTTGGCAGAAGTATAACGCAGGCAGAAAACCCTGCGGAATCAGCAAGAAAGATCCGAGAACTAGCCAGTTTAGACTTGTGAAAGCAGCATTAGAGGGTTATCTTCCGCGTCTTTCCCAGAGCTCTTTCTTCAACAAGTCCCTGACTGAAGAACGTATTGCTGAGCTTCTGCTTGGATACATGTTTGCCCTCACAAGTTCGTCTAATCCTTCCAAATAAGCTTCAGGCAACAGTACAGTTACAAGTTTCGTAGATTGTTCCTCCTACATATGTTATGCTTATACATATGCCACAAATATAAGATTTGACTCGATTTCAATTAGTCTAGAGCGTGTCCTTCACGCTTCGTATCTCTTTCATGGTTTTCTGAAAAGTCTTGTAAGCATCATCAACGTACAGAGTGCGTCGTTTGATGCCTTCCTGAACTACGCCCGCGGCAACCATGGCGGAACCCATTACGTCACTTATTGTAGGGTCGGGAAAAGCTATCAGTGCTAACCCAACTTTTATCAGCCATGACTTGTTTCCAGAACGCCACAGCTTTTTTGTCGCCTTAACTTGTCCCGTCGTTCCCTTAGCTGTTTGGGTCAGATATGCATAGTCTTCACTCAACTCTCTCAAAGCGTCAGCCATGGTCTTTACTTCGTCACTTCGCATCTGAAACGCACCTAATCCCTCATAATGTAAATTTCAAACAGAAAAGCTTTAGTTCCTCGGATTTCCCATGTCGCAGCCAAAACTATCGAGAAATTCCACATTTTGTTTAAAGATAAATTGAAATTTGCCGTCTCGACATGAGTATTTTTTGTTGTCAATAATGAAAATGATGTGACAACATGAAACCTGAACTGTCCGCAGTTGTTTTCGCTGAACGTTCTTTTCGCTTGCATCAACCAGTTTGTTGCGGTCTGCTGTCTCGTTGCTGCTGTTTCTTGCACTGTCTGCGTTGCAGACATAAATCATAAAACCGCACACCACTAAGACAGTATAGAAAGAGGTGTGCCCAATTTGGAGATGTTTGACGCTGAAAAGTTCATCAAGAGCGAAATTGAGAAGACAAAGAAAAGCATTGAAAACGAAAGAGCTTTAGTCGCTGTTTCAGGCGGTGTTGACAGCACAACATGCGCCGTGTTGACAAATAGAGCTGTGGGCGAAAACATGGTTTGCGTTATACTTGATGATGCCTTCATGCGAGAAGGTGAACCGGAACGAGTGGCCAAAGTTTTATCGCGCCCTCCTCTAAACGTGCCAACGAAAATCGTAGACGTTCGCAAACGTTTCCTTGAAGCTATGAAAAATCTGCATGATGCCGAGGAAAAACGCAAAATGTTTCGACAGACCTTCTATCAAGTTTTGAGCGAAACTGCCAGAAATGAAGGCTGCAAGATCCTTGTTCAAGGCACGATACGCGCAGACATCATGGAAACCATGGGCGGTGTGAAAACACAACACAACGTTCTGGAACAGATGGGCATAAATCCAATGACAAGTTTCGGCTTCAAAATCGTTGAGCCCCTCGCATCGCTTTTCAAGGAACAAGTCAGAACGGTAGCAAGACATCTTGGCGTACCTGCCGAGTTTTCAGAGCGGCAGCCTTTTCCAGGACCAGGCTTGTCTGTTCGTGCGGTTGGCTTGATTCAGCCTGACAAGTTGGAGACGTTGAAGAAAGCTACGGCAATCGCGGAGTGGGAGCTTGCTCATCATAAGCCAAGCCAGTATTTTGCAGTAGTGGTTGATAATGAAGTCGTGCAGGGATCTAGAGCTGTTCGAATTCAGGAAACTGTTGCTCGCTTTCTTAATGTCCCTTCAAGAAATGTTGAAGCAAAAATGTTCAGGGACAAAGCGACTGGAGTTGAAGGTGGAAAGAGGCGTTACGGCGAAATAGTGGGGATTAAAGTTCAGACAATGAATGGTAAACTGCATGAGGCGAGTGTTCAGAATTTGGTTTTTGTTCAGACAAGAATCGTCACAGAGAACCCGACGGTCACCAGAGTTTTCTATGCTGTTAAGGATTTGTCTGAAAAGAGACCGTATGTCGTAGGCATTCGCTCAGTGCAGACAAAGGACTTTCTAACCGCAGCGGTCTCGGAAATACCGTGGTCCACGCTGGACAAGATTGCGGAAGAGGTAACTGAGCAATGTCGAAATGTTTCAACAGTGTACTACGACGTTACTCCGAAGCCGCCAGCAACAATTGAAATGGAATGATCTTGCAAGGAAAAGTATAAAGACCCTTCACAACTCTTACATTCTGATGAACCATGTTCCGAGTTAGAGTACACAAGATCGAAGCTATTCGTGACTTAGACGGCAACCTTGGAAAACGAATAGAACTGATTGAAGACAGACCAATTCCACATTTCGTTGTTAGACCCCAAACAGAAGAGGCAAAAGTCGTTCAAGATGTTCTCCAAGCTCTGCAGACGCAGATGCCGATGTTTCCAATGAAAGGCGAAGTTGCAGTTCCGAAAATAATCCTGTTTCTCACTGAGCTGGAATACGAGAATCTGAGCATAGCCTTCGATGTTAACCAAATCTACGAGGTTGCGCTTGAAAGCGGCGCAATCAAACTCAGGAAAACTGCATAGCTTCCTTTCTCATTTGCTTCAAGGCTGAATGTTTTGGGTGAAAGGACAACACAAACATCATGTTCCTGAGAGCAATGTAGACTTCGTTGATGTTTGACTCTTCACTTTTGTTGCAGTATATTGGTATAGGTTCTTCGTCGCCGTATGCATAATAGACATATATCGGATCGAACTGTTTCCTATAAGTCACAACCTCAACGCTCAGTTTGAACAATTCAGCCGTCCTCTCAGCCGCCACGTTCACAACTTCCAACCGTTCTCGGCGAGAGGCGAAACTTGAAGCGTAAATCAGCAGTTTTCCGTTAGAGTTTGACAGCATCCAAACCAACACCAAAAACGAACACTGTCCAAAATGCTTCTTAAACCAGCTGTCGAAGCGACCTCTCAGCTGCTTGGAGAGAGATAGGTTAAAGTGAAAATTCTTAAACGCCAAGAAATGAAAACTTGTCTGAAACAGTGAGTTGAATGAAGGTTAGAGCGCATGTCTTTGTAAGTGGCAGGGTGCAAGGCGTCTTTTTCAGATCAGAAATTGCCTACCAAGCTAGAAAACTTGGGGTCAACGGCTGGGTGCGCAACTTGCCTAACGGAACGGTGGAAGCCGTTTTTGAAGGTGAACAAGAAAACATAGCCAGATTGGTTGATGCCTGCGCAACAGGACCGCCAGCGGCAGTTGTGGAAAATGTAAATGTTGTTTGGGAGGAGTATACTGATGAATTTAGAAGTTTTACAGTCAAGTGTTAACTCGGTTTGAAGAGGGTGCGGGCAAGCTTTTTTGTCAGGTTCTTTTTTTCGGCACTCTGAAATGTGATCCTTTTCCCGCGCTTATGTATTCTCCTCCGATTCCGCGTATGGTGGAAGCTATTTTTGAAAAGTTGTCTGATCCTAAGAATTGGCGTGGTTTTATCACCACGTAGTCTTCTTTTTCCTCGAAATTCAGCAGGTTTTCCAGTTCTTCTGGGAACATCGTCTTAATGTCTTCTATTGCTTTTGACTTTTCGTGAACTTGGAGCGGTACAGGTGGAGGAGCAACTATCGGCGGGGTGAACTGTGAAACCGTCAAGGATTTCAGTGATGCTGAAACCTGCCGCAGGTCTTCCATAATTCCATGCATAATCACGACTAGTTCGTCAACTCTTTTTGTGAGATTTTCAATTTTTTCTTTTTCTTCGCTCATTCGCCTTTCCCCATTCATATTCATTATTGTTTGACGCATTTATTAATTGTTTGCAGCTCTAGTAGACATGAGCACGACGTATGTTTGGATGAGAAAGAGGCTCAGGTGGCAATTCGTGATTGAAGTTGACGGAAGCAAGAAGAGCGGAAGCGGCACAATACTCAGGTTGTCCGTTGCTTTGTCCGCTGTGTCGGAGCAGCCACTTCACATATACAACATACGGCAGAACCGCCCTCAACCCGGTTTGAAGCCTCAACATCTAGAGGCGGTTTTGACAGCCGCAAGACTCTGCGATGCTGAAGTGACTGGTGCTGTTCTCAACTCGCGTGAGCTGTGGTTCAATCCTAGAACAGTCAAGGGTGGCACTGTTGAAGCTGAAATCGGCACCGCTGGAAGCATTCCGATGCTTCTAATGACGGTGTTGCCCATCTGCCTTTACGCTGAGAAAACTGTGCGTTTGCATGTTTCAAGAGGTGGAACAGACGTTCTACATTCACCCACCATCAACTACATACGTTATGTGCTTGTGCCTGTGTTTCGGCGTATTGGGTTGACTGCGACCTTGACGGTGGGCAAGTATGGCTATTATCCTAAGGGGATGGGAGAAGTAACACTCAACGTAGAGCCATGCAAATCCCTCAAACCTTTACGTTTAGACGATTTCGGTGAGATAAGCAGCATAAAAGGCGTCTCTGTGTGCACTTTTCTGAGTGACAGGCATGTGGCTGAGCGGCAGGCAAAAGCAGCAAATAATTATCTCAACGAAAGAGGACAAGAAGCGAGCATTCAGATAGTAAACGACACATCAAATCCGATTCAGAAGGGCAGTTCCCTTGTTCTGTGGGCTGAAACATCTTCTAATGTGCTTCTCGGAGCTGACGCAATTGGTGAGCTTGGCAAAACCAGCGAAGCTGTCGGGAGAGAAGCGGCTGAAAAACTCTGCACAGAAATCGCCGCCAAACCCACAGTTGACGTTCATCTGGCAGACATGCTTATTCCATACGTCACTTTGGCACAGGGCAAATCCGCCTATCTGACCCGAATCCTCACTGAACATCTGCAAACAAACATTTGGCTTGTTGAGGAAATCCTGAAAGTGAAGTTTAACGTTGAAAAATTTGGTGGGCTCTACAAGATCGAGAAAGTCTGACTGCTGCTACCTGTAACTGACGATTGCTGCTATTAACAACGATGCGCCTGCAGAGTATGCAAGCTCCTTGACTGCTGGAGTGACGTTGGGAGTGAGAGATATAAGCTCGTGTTGTCAGAATGAGCATCATTGATCTTCCAGCAGCCGTGACAAAAGCAAATGAACAATATCGCTCGCAAGAAGACTATCCAAGAATACTATTCCCGAAGAGCAAAGGATTACGATCTGCAGAAGAAGCGAACATGGAATTCTTCTCAAGGATTTGCCGACGAAATAACAGACGAAATAGCTCGCGCCTCAGCATTATTTGAAAACAGATTCCTGTTGGAAGTCGGTGTTGGAACTGGCAGAAACGCCCTCCCTCTTCTTGGAAGACTCAAATTGCGTTTTGTAGGATTGGATTTGTCTCGCGAAATGCTGAGACTTACCAGAACAAAACTTTCCTCTTTCAAAAAGAAATTCGATCTTGTCTTGGGCGACGCTGAACATTTACCCTTCACAAACAACGTTTTCGACGCGTTGATCTGCATGAGTGCAATGCACTATTTCGAGTCTCAACAGAAAATCTTACCCAAATTCTCAAAAGTGCTGAAGAACGAAGGCTTTTTTGTGTATGGTGATTTGACGCTTCACGAACTTGACGATCAACGTTTCTTCGAATTGCTGGAGAAAACACTGACTAGAACAAATCCAAAATACTACAAGCCTTCCGAAGTGAGAAAGCTGCTGGAGGCTTGCGGATTCCGCGTCATACGAATGAAGACTGTTGCTTACAAGAAATCTTATCACGCGTTGATGGAGGATAAGGGAAACTACTTTGACGTTGCACCTGAAACGCTTTGCAATTGTGTATGTGGGGCAGACGCGGTGGCGAAGAAACAATATGCTCTGACCGATAACGAATTAACCCTGTTTTACACAGTAATCACGGCGCAGCTTGAACACTGAATTCTTGTGATCATATGCAAGTAGAATCTGAGTGCATCAAGATTCCAAAAAAACTCGGTGAAAAAACTCTGGTTCTAGCTAGAAACCTAAATGTTGTTAACAACGAACTTGAAATTCACAGAGACAGAGACTCCATCTATGTTCCACTCGCCAGACCGCTGTCAGCAGAAGAACTGAAAATGTTCGGGCAACAGTTGACAAGTTTCATTGTTTCTCGTCATGTTTTCTCGGAAAGAAAGAAGAAGGAAGCATCCATAATTGAATTACTCAAAAACAAAATACCCAAGAACTTGCTTGCCAGTGCGCCACATGCCATAGATTTTGTCGGCGACATCGCCATAGTCGAAATCCCATCTGAACTTTGCAAATACCAAAATCTCATAGGTAAAACAATCTTGGAAGCAAACTCGAACGTGCGGACAGTGCTGGCAAAAGCAGGCATCGTCAGCGGAACCTATCGTCTAAGAGAATTCGCCATCATTGCTGGAGAACCTAAAACTGAAACTATTCACAAAGAATACGGATGTCAATACCATGTTGATGTTGCTAAAGCGTACTTTTCTCCTCGCCTCTCATTCGAACACAACAGAGTTTCAAATCTCGTCAAAGAAAACGAAGTAATCGTGGACTTGTTTGCAGGCGTTGGACCCTTTGCCATTCAAATTGCAAAAACTCACAAAAACGTTGACGTTTACGCCGTAGACGTGAACCCTCGCGCGATAGAGTTTTTGAAGAAAAACATTAGATACAACAGAGTAGATGAGAAAGTTCATCCGATTTTGGGAGACGCAAGACAAGTTGTCAAGGATAGGCTTTCAGGAGTTGCAGATCGTGTAATCATGAATCTGCCAGAGACAGCCGCAGAGTTCGTCGATGTTGCTTGTGCAGCAATGCAAAAGAAGGGCGGTATCGTGCATTTCTATGCTTTTGCAAACGTTCAGAATTCTATGGAGGCTGTGGGTCTCCAGTTCAAAGAGGCAGTTGCGAACTCTGAAAGAAAAGTGGTGAAAACATTGTTTTCGCGGCATGTTCGCGAGACAGCCCCGTATGAGTGGCAAATGGTTTTAGATGCCCGAATTCGCTAGAAATGTCTTTTAAAACAACACATGTTTTCGCAATGACTGCGTTTCTGTTGCGGGTTCATGTTGAATCTGTTTTTCTGTTTACTGTTCTCAAAACATCTTCAATGTTTAATGTGATTTTTACTGTTTGTTCAGGGTTTTTGAGTTTCTCAACGAGTTTTCTTGACAAGTCGCATGCAGCCTTGTCCGCATGGTTTGCCAATGTTCGGTTGCAAATGTATTCGCTCTTTCTTACAACGATGTCTGTTGGATGAGTCAAAACCAGCCGCGGGCTTCCAGAAGCATTTATCTTTTCAACAATTTCTCCAGCCTGAATTAGAACGGTTAGTTCGGCGTTCTTCTTGAGTTCTTCTTTGAATTCAAAGCTCAAATCTTCCAGTGCCTTGTCTGCTGACACTGCAATGACGCAATCCCCACTTCTTGACAGCCGAGGATTCTTCGTTATTTCTAACGTGGTTTTGTGCGTGGCTAAGACGTTTCTGTGTCCACGGGCAAAAATGGTTTCCGTCATCTTCTTGGAAGGCAAGCTATTCTAGAACCTCTATTGAGTCGACCTTTCCGTCTCCGTCCAAGTCAAATCCTTGTATCACTCTAGCAAATCCATCTTCACCTTTATAGTCTCGCAAAGTCTTCTTCCAAAAGTCAGTTACAGCTAAAACACAGGCTTTTGTGCCCACAGCCTTGTTTCCCGCCAAAACAATTATGTGTTTTGTCTTGTCCCACGGGTTCACAATTCTTGCCAAAAGTCCAACAGTGTCTGCAGTGTAAACGTGCGCGGTTGTCTTTGACACCAAACCACCGAACAAGAAGCCTTGCTCTGAAGGCTGCATGTTGAATCTTATCGGCAAATATTCGTTAACTTCCTGCGTTATGAGGTTCGTTCCTGGTCCGCCTACTAGGACGAGGTTGTTTTTCTCTTCTTTCTCGGCTTTGACGTCAACGTCAAGTTTTATGGCGAATTCTTCAGGCATCTGGGTGAATTGTCCCAAGAAAAATGTTAGGTGTGATGCGTAGTGTCCGTCTCTTGCGCTTGTTTTGAATGGTCCGTGGGGTGTTGGGCTGCCTACTACGATTTTTCCTCTGAATTTGCCGTCTTTGATTAGTCCTTTGAAGAGTTTCTGAAGGGGTTCGCCCATTGTGCGAGGCATGAGTCTTTCTATCGTTTTGTATCCGTGGGGGAGTTCTATTCCGAAAGCCTGTGAAACTGGCTGATAATATTTCGCTATTGCTCCCTTTTTCTCTTCTTCTCTGCACACAGTTATGGCTCCTGCTTTCGCCAGTTTTCTTATGTGATAATACACTTTTTGTTCATGGATTCCCAGTTTTCTAGCCATTTCCAGCGGATACATTTCTTTTTCAGAGAGCATCGTTAGGATTTTCCAGCTCAGTCTGTTTGAGATCATTTTAAGTTTTTGCGGATCATTGACTATTGCGATTTCTTTTGTCTTCTGGGTTTTGTCTTCTTCGTAGAGCAACAGTTTTTTGTTCAAGGTTTTTCATATTTATGAGGTTCGCATCCCTTATAAAATTTTTATTAAAACCACCCGAAAAACAAGAAGGCATCTGAGCCAGATTATGGCACAATTTCAAAAAGCACTCTGAAAAATTTTTTAGAACTGGGATTTTTCTCCTAAAAATGCTTATTACAGTCAAAGAGCCTTGATTAAGGCTCACAGAAACACGAAGCTGAGATGTGAGGTCTAAACATGTGTGGAATATTCGGCTGTATCCTGCAAGATGGAAACGCTGCTCCCGTAATACATCAAGCTTTGAAAAGACTTGAATATCGAGGCTACGACTCAGTTGGCGAAGTAACAATCAACGAAGGCAAACTCTATCTGAAAAAGGATCAAGGCAAAATAGACGAAGTCCACGCCCTCCACAACCTAGACTCTTTGCCCGGACGCATGGGCATCGGCCACACGCGATGGGCGACGCATGGTGCGCCTCTGATGGTTAACGCACACCCCCATGTTGACTGCACAGGACAGATAGCCGTCGTCCATAACGGCATCATTGAGAATTTTGTTGAGCTGAAACAGGAGCTGGAAGGCCGCGGACACGTTTTCAAGTCAAAAACTGACACAGAAGTTATTCCTCACCTGATTGAGGAGACTTTGAAAGGCAACCCTTCACTGGGTCTTGCTGACGCTGTTCTTGAAACTGTGAGAAGACTTGAAGGCTCATACTCAATTGCCGTGGTCTCCGCAAAAGAGCCTGACAAGATAGTTTGCGCCAGAAACGAAAGCCCACTAGTGATGGGAATAAACGAAAAAGCAATCTATTGTGCATCAGACATTCCAGCATTTCTTCCAATGACCAACAAGGCGGTTATTATTGAAGATGGAGAACTTGTTGTTCTTTCTTCGCAAGGCTACGAAATCAAGAAAATCTCTGACTCCAAGACTGTTGCAAGAGAGCCGAAGCTCATTGATTGGACGCCTGAAATGGCGGCTAAACAGGGATATCCACATTACATGCTTAAGGAAATTCATGAACAGCCCGCTACGCTGCGCAACACGCTTAGACTGCAGGAACACTATCTTGATTTGATGGCGACTTTTCTTGACCGCGCCCGCGAAGTCTTCGTTGTCGCCTGCGGAACATCTTATCATGCTTCCTTAGCGTCGTCTTACATGTTCTCAAAGCTTGCGTTTCTTGCAACCTATCCCGTTGTGGCCTCAGAATTCATCGAACAACATGGCAAATCCGTTAACATCGATAGCACAATCTTAACCATCAGCCAGTCAGGGGAAACAGCTGACACGCTGGCCGCCGTGAACGCCGCCCGCCAGAGAGCAGCAACCGTTCTTGGCCTCACAAACGCTATCGGCTCAACATTGACCAGAGTTTCGCGGGTTTATATCGGTCAACAGTCTGGTCCTGAGATAGGCGTGGCAGCGACCAAGACCTTCACGTCTCAGCTTTCAGTTTTGGCTGGACTGGCTTTGAGGCTGGCGAAGAAAAGAGGCAAGATTTCTCAAGACGAAATGGACTACTTGGCTGGCAGTCTGGAAAAAATTCCAGACACAGTTGCGACCATAATTCGAACGCAGGAAGAGCGAGTCAAACAGATTGCGAAAAAGTACAAGGAAGCTAAGGTCTTCTTCTTCTTGGGACGAGGAATAAGCACTGCTGTAGCGTATGAGGGCAGACTCAAACTTATGGAGATAGCATATATACCAGCAATCGCCTTCCCCGCGGGAGAAAGCAAGCATGGACCGATAAGCCTCGTGGAGCCGGGTTTTCCAGTGGTGTTCATTTGTCCAAATGATGATACTCGTAAGACTTTGATTGGAAACATAATGGAGATGAAGGCGCGGGGAGCTTCGATAATTGCAGTTGTTGAGGAAGGTGACGAAGAGATTAAGAGTTTAGCTGATGACTACGTTGAAATTCCAAAAGGTGTTCCTGACGTGATTTCGCCTGTGCCTTTTGTCATTCCATTGCAGCTTCTGGCTTATTACATGGCTATTGAAAGAGGATGCAGCCCTGACACTCCAAGAAATCTAGCAAAATCTGTCACCGTAAAATAGTCAACTTCCTATTCAGCCTCTGTAGAATACAAATACGTTAAAAGGTTGTTCACCAATATTCTGCATGGGATTCGATTTGGAGAGCAACGACTGGGAAAAACTAGTAGAACATCTGATCAAAGAAAAAATCCTCAACACACCGAAGATCATCAAAAGCATGCGTTCTGTGCCACGTTCGAAATTCCTCCCTGAAAACATGCGCTCGTACAGCGCTGTAGACACGCCGCTTCCAATTGGTTTTGGACAAACCATTTCAGCGCCACATAACCTTGACTCAACCGTCAGGTTAGGCGAAACATGGTTTCAATAATGAATGAAGTCCTACAGTTGGAAATCGGTCACAGGGTGTTAGAGGTTGGGGCTGGCTGCGGATGGCATGCCGCCACGATAGCCGAGGTGGTTGCGCCTGGCAGCTTGTCTAGAGGTGAATGGGGGCACATCTACGCTCTTGAGATCGTTCAGGGCTTGGCTGAAATTGCGAGAAGAAACATAATGAAAGCTGGCTACAGCGACCGCGTGACAGTTGTCTGTGAAGATGGTTCGATTGGTTACGGGGAGAAATCTCCGTACGACAGAATTCTTGTTACTGCGGCAGCACCAGAAGTTCCTAAGCCGCTGGTTGAACAGTTAAAGCCCAACGGAATTCTCGTTATCCCAGTTGGCAGCATGCATCTGTTCCAGAATCTGTTGAGAATCACAAGAGAAAATGATGGAAAAGCCAAGGAAGAAAATCTGGGCGGAGTGTCCTTTGTCCCGTTAACTGGGCGTTACGGTCATAGGTTCTGAATTTTCTGCTGTTCTATTCGATTCCTAGTTTTTCTCTGTACGACGATATGTCTAGCCATCCGTGACCGCTTATGTTCATGCAGATCGTCTTCTCCAAACCAGCCTTTTCAGTCTTCAACGCCTCGTCGATTCCTGCGCGGAGCGCGTAGCTTGACTCAGGTGCAGCTAGCCACCCTTCAGTCTGCAGGAACGTTCTTGCAGCTTCAAAGATTGCTTTTTCGTCAGCTGGATAAGCGACGGCTTTGACGATGTCGTGTTTTCTCAACAGGCTTATGATCGGTCCAGCAGCGTGATATCTTAGCCCGTCTGCTCTGATTGGAGTCATCTCAGACTGGTGACCAAGAGTGTACATTTTAAGAAGCGGCGTGTGCTCTGCAACGTCGCCGAAGTCATATCTGTACTCTCCTTTCACGAGGTTGGGTGCTGCTTGCGACTGTGCCGCTAGGAACTCGCATTTCCGTTTGCCCTTCAAAACTTCGCCGATGAAGGGAAGAGCGATTCCCCCAAAGTTGGAGCCTCCGCCTAAGCAGCCTACAATCAGGTCTGGTTTCTCGTTGATTGAATCGAATTGCTTAATCGTTTCTAGCCCTATCACTGACTGCTGCATCATAACGTGGTTTAAAACTGAACCCAGACAGTACACGGTGTTCTCGTGTGTTTCCGTGTATTCCAGCCCCTCTGATATTGCGATGCCAAGCGAGCCTGGACTGTTCGGTTTTTTGGAAAGAACTTCTCTGCCGAACTTGGTTTCTCTGCTCGGTGAAGAGTGAACCTTCGCCCCTAGAAGCTTCATCAGTGTCATTCGGTCAGTTTTCCAGTCATAAACAGACTTGACCCAGAAAACCACACACTCGAGACCTAAAAGCTTAGCAGCGTACGAAAGTGCTGTTCCCCATTGTCCTGCTCCTGTTTCTGTGCTTAAGGTTGTTTTTCCCTCTTTCATAGCGTAGTAGGCTTGTGCGATTGCAGTGTTGGTTTTGTGTGAGCCTGTGGGCGACAAATCTTCACGTTTGTAGTAGAGTTTGACTTTTTTCAGTTTCAGATGTCTTTCTAAACGTTTTGCTCGGTAGAGCGGTCTGGGTCTGCCCATGTGAATGTACAATTCACGTATCTCTTCAGGTATGTTGATCCAGCTTTGGTTTGACATTTCTTGTCCTAGGCACTCTTTTACCATTGTTCTGCCCAAATATTCCATTCTTGACTGCCCATTCTCTGGTTCTTTTGGTGGGGGAAGAGGTTCAGGCAGGTCTGGCATTATGTTATACCATTGTTTCGGGAACTCGTCTATTGGGAGGTTTATTTGATCCTTCTCCATAGTTGTCACCATTCTAAAGAGCGAATAGTATTATCTGCTCTGAATTAAAGATTTGTGTTGCAGCTTGCACAATGCTTTTGATGGATTAGCTGAACCATTGCTCCAGCGTTGTCTTGCTTTTTGATTTGTCTATGCCCTTCTGCATCTTTTCCAGCGTCTTTCTGACGCGTTCTTCCGAAAAGTCTCTTTCTCTGCAAATGAAGTTTACGACTTCTTCGATGTTTGGCTCCTTCCACTCCACTCTGTAATTGTCTGTTACTGTCGGTTTTAGGAAAATATCTCTGATTCTCTGAGGTTCAGCAGGAAACTCTGCATTTTTCAAATATGGCAGAGCTCTCTCTATGTTTCCATGCTCCTTTATCATTTTTAAGGCAGTTTTAGGCCCTAAACCCTTGATACCGTCAGGGTTGAAGTCTGTTCCGGTGAGAATGCCCACGTCAACAAGCTGCTCATAAGTTATCTCACATTCTTTTAAAGCTCGCTCCAACTCAACCATTTCCGGCACGACATCAACGTAAATGTTCTTGCTCGGAAGCTTCCGCCTACCCGATATTGTTACGTTTCTTATGAGTTTTGGAGCGCCAAAGAGTAAACTGTCATAGTCTTGGCTTGCACAGTAGTCTGAAACACCTCTTTTTGTCAGATGAGCAGCCTGAGCTTCTCCTTCACTTGGTGCCTGAACCCACGGAATTCCCATCAAATCAAGAAGCTTCTTGCTGTCTTCCGCCATGTAATCTTTCAAATGTGACGTTGCCTGAGCATACATGCGGGCTTCTTCAGTTTTCCCCTCTTTCAGAGCACGTTCATATCTTACAAATGCCTCTTCCTTCACTTTCATACGTCTCTTAATCTCTACTTGTTTGAGAGTCGGCGGTTTTCCGTCGAAAACGTATATCGGCTTTATACCCATCTCCACAAGGTTGCTTGTCCTGTATAGCAAACCGCTCAGATGGCTTGTGACCCTTCCAGTTGAGTCTTTCAGAGGTGTTCCGTCTGGCTGGCGAATTATTGCCAGAAATTGGTATAACGCGTTGTAAGCGTCTATGGCGATTGATCTTCCGCCAAGGTCTTCAAGTTTGATGATTGTTTTCGGAACAAGCTCTCGGAGATTTACGCCCAAAATAACACCGTGAACTATAGAAATGAACTGCGATAATAAATTTGTGTGGGTGAAACATAGAAGATATAAAGGGGTCTCACAATTACTGAACCAACACTGGGGAATAATGATGGCTGAAAAGACGGCAACGTTGTCATTCGCTACTTGCACAAGCTGCGGCAAGCCGATCCCGCCTTCTTCAGAATACACGAAGCTACTTTGCCCGAACTGCGGCGAAATTCAAATAAGACGTTGCGGAAAATGCCGAAAGTTCGGAAGACCGTATAGATGTCCAAAATGCGGTTTTGTAGGTCCATAAAATAGAGGAGGAAACATTAAATGGGTTTTGTTGTTGTCACTTACAAAGTTTTTCCAACAGACATAATCTCCAATTTTGACGACATGAAAAAGAAGATTGAAGGCAATGTCCCCGAGTTTGCAGCCGTAACTGGCTACGGGGAAGAACTTGTTGCCTACGGCTTGAAGGCTCTGCTCGTTCAGATAAAGTTTCCAGAAGACAAAACTGGTATCCTTGAAGAATTCGAAAAGAAGCTAGAATCCATGGAAGGCGTAAGCCAAGTTCAAACTTTGATGGTGCGCAGAACAAGCAGATAGCTTTAAACAAGCGTCTTAAACATTTATATAGGAACGAAACTTCTGTTTCGAAACGTATTACGCGATAATTATGAGGAGGATTACAGTTGAGTGAAGCACAATTACAAATTGGTGACGCAAGACAACGAGATGTTGGAAGAGGAATTGCCCGCATAGATCAGAGAGCAAT
>Ga0172363_10001950_pt1 | contig 16632 bp, 14 predicted proteins | sample LakKivs2_kivu2a2_FD_114541 | JGI IMG/M metagenome (GOLD analysis project Ga0172363, IMG submission 114541) | Sediment microbial communities from Lake Kivu, Rwanda - Sediment s2_kivu2a2 | ecosystem: Environmental > Aquatic > Freshwater > Lake > Sediment | place: Rwanda: Western Province, Lake... | reverse complement strand
TGCTCTACACCGGGTGAAACCCCGCGTTAAGGAAATCATAGATATCCTCAATATGAACAAGGTTTTCGACATGCTTGAACATTGAAATTATCCATCTATTTTCATTTATATTTTTATTCCTCCGTTTTGGTAATGATCTTTCCTCTTCTGACCTGCATGGTAATTGCTCCCTGTTCATCTGTGCGATAAATTCTTATGCCGTGTGTCTTGAGTCTATTTAAGACCTCAGTATGCGGATGATGATAGATGTTTCCCTTGCCAGCGGAAATCACTGCAATGATGGGATGCACATTTTTTAGAAATTCTTCCGATGTGGCTGTGCGGCTTCCATGATGCCCCACTTTCAAGACTGTCACATGCAAATCAACCCCGGAAGCACACATGTTATGTTCCGCCTTTACTTCTGCATCGCCCGTGAATAAAAACCCCGCATCTTTGGTTTTCAAAAGCAGGACAACGGAACGGTTATTGTCATTCCATGTTTCAGGTGTGGGGCGTGGTGGGTTTAAAACCAGCATTTCAGCGCCGTCAAAGCCTGTGAGTTCGTCCCCCCGCGATACACTTTTTCTAACTATTCCCCATTCCCTCGCCTTTTGACAAAGGGTTGCATATTGCGCCGAATTTGGCGTGCTCTCACCCTCGATGAGCATGTCCACGAAAAAGCGATTAAAGATGGAAGGCAGTCCGCCGATGTGGTCAGCGTCAGGGTGGGAGGCTACAACCACATCAATGGAATCGATGCCTCGGCGCTCCAGAAATTCAGATATGACCTCCGCTCCCATGTCACGTGGGTATCCCCTCCCGCCGTCAATGAGCATATTCGTCCCGCCTGCAAATTCAACGTAGATGCTGTCCCCCTGCCCGACGTCTAAGAAAACAACCTCAACCTCCGGTTTACCTCGCGGGAGAATAGAGAACCAGAGCAATAAGGCGGCGAGAAAAAGCGTTGTGAGAATAAAGGCGATTTTTCTACGCTGTTTCCACTCCCGCCTTTCTAAAATCCAGTTCCCGCTGAGAAGCGCTACATAATAAACTCCCACCACAATCCATGTGAGTGATGGGAGATAAACCATGGCGAAAGGAAAGTGTGATAACTGTTGAACTACCCACCTCAAAAGATTCAATGCAATCTCTGTCAAGCCTCCAAGGAGAGACAGGGTGAAGGGAAAGAGCGCACCAAGTGTTATCATGAGTATCCCGCCATTCAGGCAGAGGAAGACAAGGGGTATGATGATAAGATTGGCAACCAAAGCCACAATGGAAATCCTGTGGTAATAATGCGCCATGAGCGGCAGAAGGGCGATTTGTATAGAAGTGGCGATAAAGAGGGGACGCAAAACAAACCGGTTTATTATTGCACGTCTACCTTTTTTCTCCTGTGGCAATCTTTCAAGGTTAAACATGAGATGATTTTCGAAGAATGGCATGAAAATTATAATGGCATAGACGCAGACGTATGAAAACTGGAAGTCTGCCTGAAAAAGCGCCCTCGGGTTGAAAATGAGTGTCCAGAAGGCGGCAAAGGAGATGAGGGACAAACTTTCCAATGGACGCCTCAGCCCCGGAAGCCAGTATGATGCGAGGAGGCAGGTCACCATTATTGATGTCCTGACCACAGGGGTGCGAAATCCCACGTAGGCGCAAAACGACCATATAAATATAATTGTCAGGATTGAAACGATGCGGATGTTAAGATGCGTCAGTCTCAGGATAAAAATGATAAAAACGGCAAACATGCCAACGTGCAGCCCGCTCACGGCAAAAAGATGAACAAGTCCCGTTCGGAAAAAATCCTCCCTTTCTTCCCTTGATATATCATGCGTCTCCGAGCGCGTAATTCCTTTCAGCATGGCGGCGTTTTTCGCGGATAAGTTTGAGTTGAAGATCTCGTCTGCAATCACACGTAAATGTGAAATAGAATGATATAAGCTGTAAAAAATGGAACGTCCATACGGTGGTGGTGAAGTTTCCACCGCATTCTTCACATTGATTCGGAACATGAGGTGAATCCCCTTGAGGCGCAGATATGCGCGATAATTGAAAAGGGTGGGATTCCTTAACGAAGGGGGAATGAGTGCATGGGCGCATATCGTGATAAAATCTCCGCAGGCGGGGTCTTTTTCGGCTAACCCCTTCGCCACGTCTCCATAGACAAAGACCAGAGCCCTCGTTCTTATCGGATATGACACACCATCCTGCAAAAGATGGAGGTCCCTGACGGGAAATTTGCATGTATTCTGATAGAAATCCGGTTCATCGGCGAGACGTCCTTTGATAGTGACAAGCGGTCGTTCGGAAAGAGTTTTTGCAATTTGCTCGGACGTATAATCATCTTCGACAATCAGGCGCTGTTGATATAAACCAAGGAAGAGAACGGCAAAGAAAAGTAATCCTCCACTACCCGGTGTCGCGGCTTTATCTCTTCTAAAAAGCCGCCATGCCTCAGAGGCAAGTAGAAATATAATCCCTGTCAGGCATATCCAGGATGAGATGGGTAGGAAAGTCCCGAGAATCCGCCCCGAAATCAAGATGAGAAGGGATATGAAGGCAGGCCTCTTCATGGCAGTTGGTGCCTTTGTTTCAAAGCCAGATATACATCACACGTCTGTATAGCTTTGTCATAAAGGCAAAAAAGGTTATTGGCTCGCTGATGTGCCGCCAGCCCCATATCGGATGCAAGTTTGCTATTTGAAAGGAGTTCGCAAAGTCGCTCCGTCAAAAGTTTTTCATCTCCTTCCGGCACAACAAAACCGGTCACACCTTCACTGATGATTTCAGGCACAGCCCCCTTGTCCACGCCAATGACAGGTGTTCCACACGCCATCGCCTCCATCACTGCACGACAGCTCCCCTCAGAACCGAGCCCCAGAAAGAGTGAGACATCCATTGCCCCATACGTCAGGGGAAGGTCATGTGTTCGATACCCCGCCATGACAACACGCCCCTGAAAAGGCGGCTTATTCATGATGTTTCTGATTTTGCTCTGCAGTTCCCCTTTTCCCACAATCATAATACGGCATTTCGGGATACTTTTAAGAACGTTTGGCAGTGAGGCAAACAGCCAGTCAATTCCCCTGTCTTTTCTCAGACGAGTCACAATACCTGCCACGGGGACATCCTCCGGGATCCCCAGTTCACGCCTTAAGCGCATTCCGTCTACATCCGGACAATATCGCACAAGATTAACCCCACCACGTATTACAAACATACGTGGTGCAAAACGTGGATACCATCTCAGGAATAATTGTCTCATTGCCTCAGAAGGGACAATGATGCCATCTGTAAGTCTTGTGAATAAATGACGGTGAAGCGGGTCACGATAAGGTGGAACAAATCGGTGCATGGTGCGAAATACAAATGGTCTGGGCAACATACCTCTTGCCGCCAGTACGGCAATCCAGTGGTCATGGAGGAGATGACAATGCACCACATCGGGACGCAGTGTCTCAATATGCCGTCGCAAGCGCCGGATGTCCTGCATTATATGAAAAGGGTTCAAATGCCCATCAAGATGAAGGTCAGGAAGAATGGAGAGTCCCATGCCTTTGACATATTTCTCAAGCGAACGACCACATTCAAAACCTAAAGTGACGTCATGACCAAGCGCCTTCTGGTAAAAGGCAAGATTGACCATCGGTTCCGCCACGCCTGTCAATCTTTTGGTAGAAGCCAGATGGATGACCCTTAGAGATTCCTGCATCATGACAATCCGTATGAATTAATATCCTACGTCAAACGAATCTTTATTTCCCTTTCCTTCCCACTTCAAGGAAATTCTCCTTGATAATGAGGGTCTCTTTTGGAAAAGATTCACTATTTTCAATGAAAAAGGGTCATTTATGTCAAACAAATGGCATTATTCAGTGATATTCGCTATTATTGCGGCGATTTTTTTACTTTGTTCCTGCGCCCTTATCCACAGGCGCAATCCCGCCGAATCCGAATTATCCGTGAGTGAATATTTCCCACATGATGCCGGTGCCAAATATACCTACCGCATCATTATAGACAAGCAGAGCATGGAACGGACTTTTCAATGGAAAGGCGCAGAGGAGGTGAACGGGAAAAAGGTGTATATCTTCACGGACGGCAGGGGATATACTAAGGGTTATGAATTGACGTCTGATGCGGTGCATCTGCGGGGCATTTCTCTTGAAAACCAGATGAACCCTTCATGGTATGTAGGTGATAATGCCTGCCTGAAGTCGCCGATTATCGTTGGAAATGAGTGGACAATCAATGCGAATGTGGAAACTGATAGAACGAAGATACGTCAGAGCGGCAGGGGGGAAATCATCCAGCTTGAAAAGTGCAATGTGCCTGCGGGAAGTTTTGACGCCGTCAAGGTTCTCTATAATATCACAAGTGAATATCTTGTGAAAAAAACGGGCGAGAAGTCCGTCGTCCTTGCCCAGTATGTCATCTGGTATGGAAAAGGCGTTGGTATGCTGAAGCAGATTGGGACATCGTTAGTGGAAAAGGAAGACCGCATTGTTTATTTAGAGCAAGAACTTTTAAAATATGAAAAAGGTCGGTTGTTAATGGAGAAGTCGGCTGAAGCGAAAGAACCAATTTCCGAGAAGAAAGAAGAAGGAAAAGAGATTCCTTCCCCTGAAACCATCTTTTAAAAGTAAGTCCTTTGTTATTCTATTTCTCAAAAACGGGATTCTGTGCGCACTATTTGGGAATTATGGTTAGTGTTGCATTATGCAGACCTGCCATCGGGTCTGTGGCGGAACCGAGCATATCCTGACCGGTGTAAGTTAGCGTAGTCCCTTCAAGCGTGTGGTTATTTGTCGTGCGGAAAAAGTTGACCATAGTTCGTGATGCGGGAGCGAGTGCACAGAACTTGATTGTTGCCATGGTGCCTTCGTGATAAAGGGCATCACTTTTTGATAGTCCCATCTTATAAATGATGCGTCCGCTCTGATTTAAGGCTTTATTGCTGATTTGATAGTCAAAAGGGTATAGTTCATGAGATGCCCCGTCATAGATATTCACATCACGCGTTATCCAGTTATCATCATCATAATCCACCACATGCAGAACCTTAGGGTCAAAACGGATATCAAATGAGACATTATCAATCTGAAGCCCGTTAGGATTTTTGAAATGAATATTTACAAGGAACGTGTCCCCCACCTTTACCGGTGACTTTGGCGCTAACAGTGCAAGACCAATTGAGCCATCGCCCTTTTCACTTTGTGTGACCAGCTTATCCGCCACGAGCGCCATTGAGAAATCTTCAGGTTCTTCCTGCTCCTTCATGGCTGACTCGCTTTGAGAGAGGATATTGATGGAGGCGGAAATCATGCCGTCATTGTCCACGGCAGGGTCGCCCAGGATACAGTCTTTGTCCATGAATATGCCAGAATTTTCACCATTAAACCGGGTGAAATAAAGAAGGGTCTCTCTCTGCGGAAGGAGGGCTTTCCAGTAGATGTCAAGAACCTCATTATTGATCAACGTAATGGGGCATGCCAATTCGGCGCTATAAGTGATGATTCCCTCCTTGGGGTAGACCATCATTTTAGGGACGGTTTTCAAGAGTTCAGTGGTGAGTCTGTCCTCATATTCAATGGGTGCAAGGACTGCTGAATCATATTTTATGGCAAGGAATACCCTGTTAAAGGTCAAACCCCGCGGGTTGGACATGATAAGCATGGTGGCAAAAGGTTTGTCGCTTACTACAACCTGACTGTCGGGGGGGTAAAAATATAAGATGGAGCGATTGAGGTCTGCCCGCTCACTGAACTGCGGCACATCGTAAGTGGACTCGTAATGTCTTGCACCCTTGCCACCACGGGAACCTTTCTTTTTGGGGATAACGCCTATTTTGCGGGAACTTAAATAACGTCTTTCCGTTCTTCCTTCGGATTTGGAGACTGCGCCCGCCCGAGAACTGGTTGCCTGAGATGGGGTTGTCTGAGGCGCCGGTGGTGAAATGACTTGTGTTCTTTCGTTTGGAATGACATTCACGTCCTGACGCTCTGTATAATACCCCGAACCTGAATAAGTATTTATCTGTGCCCAGAGAGAAAAACAGGCAGAAATAAAAAACGATACACTTATCCAAAAAGAAAATCTAAATTTCATGTATCAATTTACCTCATTAAAAAATCGTATTTTTCATATCATACCGCTTTTTTTATTTCAACAATAAATGACTTTTTATAAATGATGTGAGTTTGTTATTGAGTGCATGAATATCAACGGGAAAATGGGATATGAGCCATTGACACAAACGGCTTCCACAATTCCAGATTGCGGTTGACAAGTATGATGCTCTGGATTTGTTATCCGGTTTATCCATCGTAGATGGTCACAGAGAAAGGAACCTGTTTATGATTGACCGGGCATCTTTAGATAAAGTGGTGAAACAAGTCCGCCTCCTCGTCCTTGACGTGGATGGCGTTATGACTGACGGTTCAATCTGGCTGTCTAAAGGAGATGAGTTCAAGCGGTTTCATGTAAAGGATGGAGCGGCTATAAAATATCTTCAGCGCGCCGGCATTGCCGTGGCGATTATCACGGGACGTCAATCGGAGGCAGTGTCACGCCGCGCCGTAGAATTGAACATTCGTGAATGTCTTCAGGGATGTCTGAAAAAGTTACCCCATTATCTTGAGCTACTTGCGCGTCTCGGGCTCAAAGAGGAAGAGACCGCCTGCATGGGGGATGACCTTCCAGACCTCCCGCTCTTCAATCACTGTTGCCTCAGGATTGCTACGGCGGATGCGGCGGTCGAGGTGAGAGAGCGTGCCGATATCGTAACTGCAAAGCCTGGAGGTAATGGTGCAATCAGGGAAGCGGCTGAAATTCTCCTCAAAGGGCAGGGGAAGTGGCAAACCCTTGTGGAGGGCTATCTTGGAGAGTGAGCAAAAAAGCCGCCTTAAGAAGAAGCGCTACCGGTTTTTGAAATATTCCCGGCGCTATATGGTGTATCTACTCACGCTGTGTTTAAGAAGGGCGATTCTCCTGCTCCCATTTTCGCTTGCTTTTCGTATCACGTCTTTTTTGGGTCTTCTTGCCTATTATTTACTGCCAGGTGAAAGGCAAAAAATAGTGCTCAACCTGAAGAGAGCCTTCGTGAATGAAAAAACGGACAAAGAGATTAAAATGATTGCGAGGGGAGTCTTCATGAATTGTGGTCGGTCTCTGACAGAGGTCATCTTCTGGCACAAACTGGGTATTGAGCACCTGAGGACACATGTCAATATTGTGAATCCTGAAAATCTTATAAGGGCTTTTGATGGTGGGCAAGGCGTCATCGGTCTGACGGCGCATCTTGGCAATTGGGAATACTTAGCGGCAACAATTGCGAATATTTTAAAAATCAAATTTGTCGTCATTGCGAGAACCCTCTCAAATCCATGGTTGAACAGATTGATGGAAAAAACCCGCCTATCCATGGGTGTCAATTTCATATACAGGGGACAATCCGGATTGGAAGTGCTTCGAAGGTTAAAGCGAAATGAGGGACTGGGAATCCTTGCAGACCAGAATATTCGTGGGGAGGGGATTTATGTGGATTTCTTTGGTCATCCGGCAAAGACGCACAAAGAACTTTCTGAACTCATCCTCAGGACAGGGGCGATTGTTGTCCCGATGTTTATCACAAGAAATAAAAGTTTGACAGAACATACACTGATTATTGATAATCCTATAATATTTCAATGCACCGGTGATAAAGAAGAGGATATGAAAAATATTTCCGTGGTTTATACGTCGGTGATTGAGAAATACGTCAGACAGAATCCAGAACAATGGATGTGGATGCATAACCGGTGGGAGGATGGGTAAAACCCCCATAGATATGCAGGGTTTTATATCAAAAATATCCTACTTTATATTTTTTTTCCTTGCGGGATGTGGTGCATCCGGGTTCCTGAGCGATAAACCTCCAGCCTCGCCGGATAACACCATGAAGATAAAGGGATTTGAGGCTTATGTTACTAATGAAGGCAACCCGCAATATATCATCGACTCCGAGAATGCCCTTCTCAAAGAAAAACTCTATTGTATAGAGATGAAAAAAATTCTCCTGACATTTTTCAAAGAAGGAGAAAAGGGAGAAACCGGCACGCTCACATCTGATGATGGCTTGTATTTTTTTCGAGATAATCCCTCCATGAAACGGAAGAAGAATGATATTGACCTTAAGGGGCATGTCATGTTTAACACGTCTGATGGCACCTCACTGAAGACTCCAGAAGTTCATTATGAAAGTGCGAGTGACAAAATATATTCAAATGCCGGTTTTGAAAAAAGAAAAGAAGGGGGCGGACAGACTATCGTCATCAGGGGCAAAAGCTTTGTGACGGATAAAAACCTGCGAATATGGGAAGACACCGGTGCAACCATGACTTTTGAGACCAAGCCTACTCCTATCAAAAAAAAGGAGAAATAACTCGTGGGCACAAACCGCTTATTTATTTTAGGGATGGCATGTATATTCGCCGTGCTATCCGCTGTCTCCTTATATGCCCAAAAACCGCAGGTAAACCCTGCTGAAGAGGTTTTTGGCAAGAATTTCAAACTCACCGTCGACCCCACAAGTGGGACACTGAAATCCATTACCTCGGAAAAAACAAATACCCTTGAGTCAATCGAGGCGAAAAAGGATGTACATGTCATTTCTGACAAGCTGGAACTTTTTTGCGATGAGCTCTATTATGATGCAAAGACGCAGAAATACAATGCCAGCGGGAAACGCGTTAAAATCGTCGAGGGGACGCTGACGGCTTTTTGTGGCAAATTCACGTATGACCATAACCTCGGGCTTTCCGAGTTTCTTATCAATCCAGAAATTATTATCAAGGATGAGCAAGGGCGCAAGACCATTACGAAGGGGAACCGCATCAAGATTGAAAGGCAAAAGAACGGAGATACTCTTGTGCAGGTGGAGGGAAATGCCACCCTGACCTCCGAGAAAGGTAGCGGTGGCACCCCTAAAATAGGGCAGGCGGTTGCACCGGCACAAAAAATGTTCGGTCGGGAGTTTAAAATTATAACGGGTGAAAAAGGTGAAATTCTCTATGTATTCTCTGACAAAAATGAACTAAAATCTATTGTGGCACGTGAGGAGGTTTATATCAATTCCGAGCAGGTTGACTTGAGATGCGGGCGGCTTGAATATTTCAGCGACAAGAACAAGCTCCTTGCAATGGGCAAGCCGGTGAAGATACTGGAGAAGACCCTTGTGGCGGAGGCGGGACGATTTGAATATTATCCCGATGATGGGAAGTCATATTTAATGGAAGACCCTGTCATTAAAAACAGTGATGTTAAGGGTCGCAACATGGAGACACGTGGAGATAAGATTACCATTGTTCAAAGTAAGGAGGGGCGCACAATAATACTTGTCGAAGGCAGTGCAGAAGGCGCTCCATCCATCCAGTCCGCCGAGATGTCAAGTGTAAAAAAGTCCGAACCCGCCAGGGAACAGACCCCTTTGCCCGTCGATGAATCAAATGTTGACCAGATTAAAAACGCTGAAATCAGGCAGGATTAAATTAAGATGGTGAAGATTGTCACCGGCGTTGCCGGCTTCATCGGTTCATCATTGGCGCGTCAGCTCCTTGAAAATGGAGAAATCGTCGTTGGAATTGATTGCTTTACCGATTATTATCCCCGCACCATCAAGGAAAAAAATCTACTGCCTCTGCGGGATTTTCATTCATTCAAATTTCTTGAGAAAAATATTCTCGAACTGGATTTCGCAAAACTCTTTGATGGAGTTGATGGGATTTATCATCAGGCGGCGCAGGCTGGTGTTCGGTCCAGCTGGGGCAGAGATTTTGAGATTTATGTCAACAATAACATCCTTGCCACCCAGAAAATTCTTGAGGCAATCAAGGATAAAAACATCCGCATGATTTACGCCTCCTCCTCATCCATTTATGGTGAGACAAAGAAAATTCCGATGAGCGAGGATGACCTCCCATGCCCCGTATCGCCTTATGGAGTTTCAAAGCTTGCCGCTGAACATCTCTGCGGGCTTTATTACAAAAATTTCGGCGTGCCTGCTATCTCCCTTCGATATTTCACGGTTTACGGTCCGCGCCAGAGACCCGATATGGCGTTTCACCGATTTCTCAAGGCAATTATGCAGGGTGAGGAAATTGTCCTTTATGGTGACGGTGAACAGACGCGTGATTTCACCTTCATCAAGGATGCCGTGGATGCCAATATCTCAGCCATGGAAAAGGGGAAGGCGGGAGGGATTTATAATATCGGTGGCGGTTCGCAAGTCTCCATCAATTATTGCATCCACCGCATGGAGGCAATTACAGGGAAAAAGGCAAAAGTCAAAATACTTGAGCGGCAAAAGGGTGATGTTACGCACACTTACGCAGACACAACACGCGCTTGCGCCGACCTCGGCTTTCACCCGTCAATACCCCTTGATGAAGGGCTTCTTCAACAGGCAGAGTGGATTGAGAAAAATATCCTCTACTGAAAATCTTTCTGTTCAAGGTCTGATAAGAATCTATTGAGTTGAGAGTATCCCATAAAAAAATCTTGCTCGGGCATGAAAAGGATTGACATCATCGTATGTCGACCATAAATAAGATAGGAATTTCTTGGATGGCGGGATGAAATGCCTGAAAATTCAAGCGAGAAAAAATCTAAACAGGTGAATTTTGAAAAAGCCCTCAAGCGTCTTGAGGAAATTGTGCAGGAATTGGAGGAGGGAAATCCTCCCCTGCAAAAGGCACTTGCACTCTTTCAGGAGGGGAAAAAACTGGGACGGCTCTGTAATAAAGAACTAACCGGTCTTGAGCAAAAAGTGCAGAAGATTTTAGAGGATGAAAAGGGCAACGTCACTCTTGAGGATTTTAAACCCGAGGAGGACAAGGAAAAATGACGACTATCAGCGACGTCTTTGCGCGTGAAATTCTTGATTCGCGTGGAAATCCCACAATTGAGGTGGAATGTCTGCTCGAGGGCGGGGGATTCGGACGCGCCTGTGTGCCCTCCGGGGCATCAACAGGCATCCATGAGGCGTTGGAACTGCGCGATGGCGACAAGAAACGATATATGGGTAAAGGTGTGACCAAGGCTGTGGAAAATGTTAATAACATCATTGCCATCGAACTCAGCGATGGCAAATATGATGCTACGGAACAGACACAAATTGACAATCTGCTTTGCGAACTTGACGGCACGGAAAACAAGGAGAAACTTGGCGCAAATGCTATCCTCGGTGTCTCGATGGCAGTTGCCCGCGCCGCCGCAGATGCACTTGGACTTCCGCTCTATCAGTATCTTGGTGGCGTCAATGCCAAAACACTCCCCATCCCCATGCTAAATATCATGAATGGCGGAGCACATGCTGATAATAATGTGGACATTCAGGAATTCATGATTATGCCTATCATGGCGCCGAATTTCAAGGAGGCGATTCGCTGGGCGTCGGAAATCTTTCATACACTGAAAAAAATCCTGAAAGACAAGGGACTCAGCACGGGCGTAGGCGATGAGGGGGGATTTGCGCCGAATCTGCAGTCTAACACGGAGGCGCTCGATGTCATCATCCATGCTATTGACAAGGCGGGATACAAGCCCGGAAAGGATGTCTTTATCTGCCTCGACCCTGCCGCCACCTCATTTTATGACGAAAAGAAGAAACTTTATATACTGAGAGCGGAAGAGGAAGCCGAAAAAGATACTGACGCCATGATTGAGTTCTACGTCAAACTGGTGGAGAAATATCCCATCATCTCTATCGAGGATAGTCTTGCGGAGGAGGACTGGGAGGGGTTTAAAAAGATGTGTCAGGCGCTGGGTGATAAAATCCAGATTGTGGGCGATGACCTTTATGTCACCAACACGAAGCGGCTGGCGCGCGGTATTGCTGAAAAGGCAACCAACTCCATTCTCATCAAACTTAACCAGATTGGAACCGTGACCGAAACCCTTGACTGTATCGAGATGGCGAAACGGGCAGGTTTCACGGCGGTAGTTTCCCATCGCAGTGGTGAGACGGAGGATTCCACCATTGCCGACCTTGTGGTCGCCGCGAATGCAGGGCAGATAAAGACCGGTTCCGTGTGCCGCACAGACCGAATAGCCAAATACAATCAGCTCATCCGCATTGAGGAAGAACTGGACAAGGTTGCACAATATCCGCAGAAAAAGGCGTTCTACAATCTGCCCTCCTTCAGCGGGTGATAATTAAGAAGCGGAAAAAAGATTGTTTAAATCGCACGACCCATGGCGTGGGCTATTTTGCGAATTTCGCTCATAAAGAGGGCAAAATTATCGGGCTTAAGGGATTGTGGACCATCGGAGAATGCCTCGCGCGGGTTGGGATGCACCTCTACCATCAAACCATCCGCACCTGCGGCAATTGCCGCGCGCCCCATCGGCGTGACGTAGCGCCAGTTGCCCGTGCCATGGCTGGGGTCAACAATTACGGGCAGGTGGGTCATCTCATTCAGGACGGGAACACAGTTCAGGTCAAGGGTGAAGCGCGTGGAATCCTCAAATGTGCGAATGCCCCTCTCACACAAAACAACCTGGTAATTTCCCTGCGACATTATGTATTCAGCGGACATGAGGAACTCTTTCACTGTGGTCGCCATGCCCCGCTTGATTAGCACAGGGAGGCGTGTCTGCCCCACTCGCTTCAGAAGGGAGTAATTCTGACAGTTCCTTGCGCCAATCTGTATCATGTCTGAATACTCACAGATGACGTCAATCTCGCCGGGCGACATAATTTCCGTCACGACTTTAAGTCCCGTGGCTTTCCTTGCCTTGGCGAGCAATTTTAAACCTGTAATCTCGAGTCCCTGGAAGGCGTAGGGTGAGGTGCGCGGTTTAAATACGCCACCGCGAAGGATTTTAGCGCCTGCCGCCTTCACCGCCTGCGCAGTATTTATAATCTGCTCCTCGGATTCTACGGAGCATGGACCGGCTATGACAATGATTTCCTCACCGCCAATTTTGACTCCATCAACATCCACAATGGTTTTTTCGGGCTTGAGCTCCCTGCTGACCAGCTTCCACGGTTTGAGAATCGGGATGACCGCCTCCACGCCTGATGTCTGCTCCAGCACTTGAAGGGGCGTTTTGTCCTCATGTCCAACAGCACCCACCACAATTCGCTCCACGCCACGTATAATATGTGGTTTGTAGCCCAGTGCCTCAATTGTCTGGCAAACTACTGATAGTTCCTCCTCTGTTGCCCCCATTTTCATAACAATAATCATGTTAGCGGGAAACCCCCTATTCCAGAAAATCAAAGTGCGCACCCAGCATCGTCAAATGCTTGAAAAAATCCGGATAGGACTTTCCAATGTGCTCAGCGCCGTATATGGTAATGCCTTTCAGTGTCCGCAGTCCAAGAATGGTCAAAAGCATAATCACACGATGGTCATCGTGACCATCCACATCGCATCCGCCCTCATAACCGTTTGGGTTGCCATTTATAATTATCTCGTCGCGCTTTTCGGAACATGAAACTCCAAGACGGGAAAGTTCCTTAACCGTATCGCTAATCCTGTCACACTCCTTGATGCGCAGGTTCTCCACATTATAAAAGCGCGACCTACCACGGGCAAAACTTGCCGCACCCACCATTGCAAGAACGGCATCAGTTGCCTTATCGCCGTCAAATTCAACACCACGCAAAAGTTGCCCTCCACTGACGTGAACACACCCATTTTCAAAGACAATGTCTGCCCCCATGTCAGAAAGGACCTGCACAATCGCACGCTCACCCTGTCTGTCCTCACTCAGCCCTTTGATAGTAACATTGGACTCCAGACACACTGCAGCGGCGGCAAGAATCGCTGCCGAACCAGGCCAATCCCCGTTCACAACAAACGTTCCGGCTTGATATTCCTGTCCGCCACGAATTTTAAAATGAAGCATATCAGAAGACGCCTCCACACTGATGCCCGACTCTCGCATCACATCAAGCGTTGTCATCACCGCCGCGCCGGACTTCAGCCCGCCGGTCACATGAACCTCAACTGCCTCGCCAATGAGCGGTGCAAGAAAGAGAATTGAACTGAGATACTGAGAGCTCTTCTCGCCCGCGACAAATACTTCTCCCCCATGAAGTCCTCCGCCCCGAAGCGTGATTGGGAGCCGACCATTCTCCGACTCACTTTTTACGCCAAGGTATGAAAGGGCATCCAGCAGGTCCTGATTCGGTCGCCTGCCAAGCGAGTCGGGATAATCTGTTATGAAACGAACTTCAGGGAGAAGTGAGGCAGTGCCAAGCAGGAGGCGCAGAACAGTCCCCGCATTGCCCGGATTGAGCATCCCCGGATTTTTTGGATGGCATCCAAAACCCCGGATGATGCAGTCATCACCTGTCTCCCTTATATCAGCCCCGAGGGCGAGCAGACATGACATGAGTGCCGTAGCATCATCGCTTCGTGCGGGACGCTGGACAATACTCTCACCCTCCGCCAGCGCCGCCGCCAAAAGGTAGCGTGTAGTGTAATTCTTTGAGGGTTGCGACGTAAGTCTTCCCTCAAGGCGATGACATGGATAAACCCGAACCTTCATGAGACTTCCTGAAAAACGCTTATAAAATAAAGCGGCGCTTGGGAAGTTTCCGCCTCCCTGACGCCGCATTCTATGACCAATTCAATAACTACGCATGTTGCCTGAAATGACCGTGTTTAACGACGATATTTCATACGCTTACGGAGTTTTTTATCCTTGTGCTTGCGAATCTTCTTGCGGCGCTTCTTGATTACGCTCCCCATTAGTTTCCCCACCCCTTTCTTATCTTTTCAAATTTCAGCCACAAAATTATTGAGAAAACATAACTGTCTCAGACCACCTGTGCAATGGAAAAATATCTTCCACTTTTTGTCTGCATAATCTTCTGATTGTATCTTCTTATTGCGCATTTCACATCTTCAGCCGTTTCAAAATGTCAATAGTGGCATCAACAATCTGCTGAACAAGTTTCTCTTTTTCCATATCGGCGGTATGGGGAGCGCCGGCAGTGGGAGTCAGAATATCCCCGCTTCTGCGCCCGCATCCTGAACAAACGCGGCAGAGTGCGCTCTCCGGCGTGCATCTCCCCTTACTGCGGAAAATCTCTATCTGTTCCGCCACAATCTCCTTGATGCCTGCCTTTGCCTCTAAAAGCAGTCCGGGATAATCATAAAACTCCGGGCTCTTCTTCAATTTTTCCCTGATTTGTTCTGTTGCGGCAACGCTCATCCCCGTGTAGAAGTTAATCTTGGCAACGCCATTATCGATGCACCGGCTGAAATCCTCTACGGAGAGACCTGTTCCCCCATGAAGTACGAGCGGAATTCCGAGGTTACTATTGAGTGCGGCGAGCCGCTCAAAATCAAGCTTCGGTTTGCCCTTGTAAAGACCGTGCGCAGTGCCAATCGCCACTGCAAGAGCATCCACCTTCGTGCGCTCAACAAACCTGACCGCTTCATCAACCTTTGTGTAAAACTCCTCCGGCGGAGCCACAGCGCCCCCGCTCCCACCTTCCGCTCCTCCAATATGTCCCAGCTCGCCCTCCACAGTCACCCCAACTGCATGACACATCTTCACAACCTCAGAGGTTCGGCGGACATTTTCCTCAAAGGCGAGTCTGGAACCGTCGAACATAACGGACGTGAAGCCGGCGCGAAGGGCGCGCATCACGGCATCGAAGGATTCCCCATGGTCAAGATGCAAAACGGCGGGGATGTTAGCGCGTCTTGCCACCTCCCTTATCGTGGGAGTGATATTTTCAAGATTCACGTATTTGAAATGCACCTCGGCAATGGAGAGAATCACGGGCGAAAGGAGGGATTCAGCCGTCTCAAGAATCGCCTCAAGTGAGACAAGGTCGACCACGTTAAACGAACCAACGGCATATCTGCAGGTGCGTGCATCTGCAAGAACGTCCTTCAAATTCACGAGTGCCATCGCACTTCATCCCGATTAAGACAGAATAAAAAAATGCTGCAAATCCTGTCCATCCGTATTAAATTCTTTGCACCATCAAACTTTTCACGATTTTTCTGCTGGAATTTAGCGATTTTCGTCAAGCGGATTCAACACACTGGCAGGAATCATAAAGTGTATATTACCTTAATGATACATATTCCATGATGGACTTGCCTCGGTTATCTGTGGTGGGACAAAAGCAATTACTGAGACATGCCCATCACAGAAATAATTATTGTAAAAATAGGATTGCATCATAATCAATGTGCCAGCCAGCCATGCGGCGGGGCAAGTGTCTCTCGCCAAAAAGGTAAAAATTCCATATCACTAGGACTACCTGGTATAATTAACCTTTTTTCTGTAAGCCAGGTAAATTTGCCATCTTCGCCAATTTTAATTAGAAGCATCTCATAAATGCCTCAGAAGAATTATAATGTAACCAAGATGTAAAAACCCGATGAAGTTTTCAACATGGCGTTCATATCTGGTCACGATGCGTGAGCCTATTCCCTCCGTCATGACCAAAATTGGGCAAAATTAAGGTTGATAATTCCTGTTTTTGATGAAGTGTTAGATGGTGGAAAACTATAAAAAAAGGTGTCCCCCCCTCCCCATGTCACCCATTGTTTCCTTCCTGTATGGGAAAGTCCCTTTCGCCCCATGATTCATGCTGTTGATCTCACCCTCTTTCCGCCAAAATATACCTCA
>Ga0172363_10001947_pt1 | contig 16641 bp, 16 predicted proteins | sample LakKivs2_kivu2a2_FD_114541 | JGI IMG/M metagenome (GOLD analysis project Ga0172363, IMG submission 114541) | Sediment microbial communities from Lake Kivu, Rwanda - Sediment s2_kivu2a2 | ecosystem: Environmental > Aquatic > Freshwater > Lake > Sediment | place: Rwanda: Western Province, Lake... | reverse complement strand
GCCGACCCTGGCGCCGGCGGCGAAGCAGGCTGCGCGCAAGGTCCGGCTGCTGCGGGCCGTGGAGTGACTCGTCGTCGTCGCGCGGGCCGTGGAGTGACTCGTCGTCGTCGCGCGGGCCGTGGCGTGACTCGCCGTCGTCGCGCGGGCCGTGGCGTGACTCGCCGTCGTCGCGCGGGCCGTGGCGTGACCGCCGACGTCCTTTCTCGGGCAGGGGCGTGACGCCCACGGTTCGCGCGAGGGCCGTGGCATGAAGCTCACCGTCCGGGCGAGCGAGCCCGCGTTCGCCCGCGTCCTGGGCCGGCTGCGCCGGCGCGGTGCAACGGCCGACGCGAGCGTCGAGCCGACGGTGCGCGCGATCCTCGACGACGTGCGCAAGCGCGGCGATCGTGCGGTCGCCGACGCGACGCTGCGCTTCGATCGCGTCAGGCTCAAGGCGTCGGAGCGCACGATCGAGCGCGAGGCGATGCGCGCGGCCTGCGACCTGCTCTCGCGCGGCGAGCTGCACGCGCTGCGCGTCGCGTCGCGGCGCATCCGCGACTTCCACGAGCACCAGAGGGAGCGCTCGTTCCGCTACCGCGATGCGCTCGGTGTCACCCTCGGGCAGGAGATCCGGCCGCTGCGCCGGGTCGGTCTGTACGTGCCAGGCGGGCAGGCGTTCTACCCGTCGTCGGTGCTGATGAACGCGCTGCCGGCGCGCGTCGCGGGCGTCGAGGAGATCGTCGCGGTGTCGCCGCCGCACGCCGACGGCGAGCTACCGGCGCTGCTCGCGGCAGCGTACATCGCGGGCGTCGACCGCATCCACCGCGTCGGCGGGGCGCAGGCAATCGGCGCGCTCGCCTACGGCACGGCGACCATCGAGCGCGTCGACAAGATCGTCGGGCCTGGCAACATCTACGTCGCGACCGCCAAGCGGCTCGTCGCGGGCGTGGTCGGCATCGACATGATCGCCGGCCCGAGCGAGGTGCTGATCGTCGCCGACGCGAAGGCGGATCCCGAGCTGATCGCGGCGGACATGCTGGCACAGGCGGAGCACGACGCCGACGCGAGCTCGATCGTCGTGACGCCGAGCGCGCGCCTCGCGGCCGCCGTCGAGCGCGCGCTCGACGAGCAGCTTGCCGAGCTGCCGCGCGCGAACACGGCGGCGAAGGCGCTGCGCGCCAACGGTGCGATCCTCGTGGTGAAGAACGTCGAGGAGGCGGTCGGGATCGCGAACGAGCTCGCGCCCGAGCACCTCGAGCTGGCGCTCGAGGACGCGCAGAAGTGGATCCCGCGCATCCGGCACGCCGGCGCGATCTTCGTCGGCGAGAGCACGCCGGAGGCGTTCGGCGACTACCTCGCCGGTCCGAACCACGTGCTGCCGACCGGCGGCACCGCGCGCTTCTCGTCGCCGCTCGGCGTCTACGACTTCGTCAAGCGCACGAGCGTCATCATGGCGCCGCCGCGCGCGCTCGAGCGGCTCGGCGAGCCGGTGCTGCGCCTCGCCGAGATGGAAGGCCTGCAGGCGCACGGTGCGGCGGTGGCGCGGCGGCTGCGGCGTTCGGGGCGGCCCGCCGCGCGCTGACGAACCGCGGGCGTCGAAGCTCTTCAGGCGTGAGCGGAGGCCTGACCCGCCGCACGCCGGCTGCGATGCTCCGCAGGGCTCGTTCCGCACCAGCGGCGGAACGCGCGCGTGAAGTGCGCCGGGTCGGAGTACCCGACGGCGAGCGCGACGTCGATGATCCTTGCCGACGGGTCGTCGAGCATGCGCAGCGCGGTGCGGCGGCGGACGTCGTCGAGCAGATCGGACCACGTCCAGCCGCATTCGCCGAGGCGGCGCTGCAGGCTGCGCACCGTCGAGCCGGCCGCGTCGGCCGCCGAGTGCACGTCGGCTCGATCGGCCTGGATGAGCCCCGTGAGCAGCACCTCGAAGGAGCGCAGGAAGTCGCGGGGTGGAGCGCTGCGTTGCCACTCGGTCAGGCCTGTCGGCGGCCTCGCTGCGACCGTCGCAGGGGCTGGAGCGAGCCGGCGGTGCAGCAGCGCTCGCGGAAACTCGACGCTCGTCACCGGGCGGCCCGCGACGATCTCGGCATCCGCCACGACACCGCGCTCGCGGAGGGTGTACGGCCCCCGGCTCTGCAGCTCGATCCGCGACGGCGTCCAGTCGTCCCCGGCGAGGCGCAGGAGGTTGATCATGACGGCCACCGAGAACAGGTCGATGTGCGGTGACGTGACCGACGCGTCCGAGAATCGCTGGCAGAAGCGCGCCCGGTCGCCGCGGACCGCCACCCAGAAGCTCTCCGTCGAGCTGTAGCTCGCGACCGCGGTGGCCGACGTGTGGAGCGCGTCGGCCAGCGTGCGCGCTCCACGGACGGTCGCGCCGAAGGTCCCGAGCATCTCGACGGCCGTCTGCTCGCCGCTGCGCAGGCCCAGATCCTCGATGCCCTGCGTGCGCGCACCGTCTTCGACGAAGCGGCAGAGCGATCGGAGCGGCACGAGGTGTTCCGGCTCGTCGAGTGCTCTCCGCGGCAGACCGGCACGCTCCCACGCCGACGCCGCGGGGGCGCCGGCGGACGCGAGGAAGCGCACGACGGTCAAGGACGAGGCGGCACGGATGAGCGGGACAGCCCGCATGGCACGGGCCGTCCAGCCGAATGGCACGAAATGGCAAGATGCGCTCCCGACGCCGGATATCCTTCGCTTCCGCGGCACGGCCGCCGCACGATCCGCGGACATGCGGCGCCGTCGACGCCCGTCGCAAATGCCGGCCGAAGGAGGGGGAACAGGATGAGATCAATGGTGCGACGCCTCGTCGCCGGGGTGGCAGTGCTCGCTCTGGTCGTCGGGATTGCCGCGGCCGCCCGCGCGCAGCACGAGGGGCTGCTGGGCGAGCTGAAGGAGCTCGAGGCGCGAGAGATCGCCATCGACGCCTACGTTTACGGCTACCCGCTCGTCACCATGGAGATGACGCGCCGGGTGATGACGAACGTCGCCGCGCCGAGCGGCACGCACGCGCCGATGGGCCAGTTCGCGCGCCTGCGTGAGTATCCGAGCTCGGCCTTTCGCGACGTGACGGCGCCCAACGCCGACACGCTCTACACCGTCACCTGGATCGACGTGTCGAAGGAACCCTGGATCCTCAGCCTCCCCGACATGGGCGATCGCTACTACCTCTTCCCGATGCTCGACGGCTGGACCAACGTCTTCCAGGTTCCGGGCAAGCGCACGACGGGTGGCGGCGCACAGAAGTACGCGATCACCGGCCCCGGCTGGCAGGGCACGCTGCCCGACGGCGTGCAGCGCTACGACGCGCCGACCGCCATCGTGTGGATACTCGGCCGCATCTATTGCACCGGCACGCCGGAGGACTACGCCGCCGTGCACGCGCTGCAGGACCAGGTGGCGGTGGTGCCGCTGTCGGCGTACGGCAAGCCGTACACGCCGCCGGCGGGCAAGGTCGATCCGAAGGTCGACGTGAAGACGGCGGTGCGCGCGCAGGTGAATGCGTTCGACGGCGTGGCGTACTTCACGCTGCTTGCGCAGCTGATGAAGAGCAATCCGCCGGCGCCCGAGGACGCGCCGATGGTCGCGAAGCTCGCGAAGATCGGCATCGTGCCGGGCAAGGACTTCGACCCGTCGAAGCTCGATCCCGCGGTGAAGGCCGGCATCGACGCGGCGCCGCGCCCCGCGCAGGACGCGATCATGCGCTGGATGAAGGAAGGCATCCTCGTGGGCGACATGAAGCTCGAGGACGGCTGGCTGTTCACCACGAAGACCGGACTCTACGGCACGGCCTACCGCCAGCGCGCGCTGGTCACCGCGATCGGCCTCGGCGCGAACAGACCGCAGGACGCGGTGTACCCGACGTCCGAGGGGCCGGACGTCCTGCAGAGCTACGACGGTGCGAAGAAGTACGTGATGCACTTCCCGAAGGGCCAGCTGCCGCCCGTGCAGGGCTTCTGGTCGCTCACGATGTACGACGCGGACTACTTCTTCGTCGCGAACCCGCTGAACCGCTACTCGGTGAGCCAGCGCAACGATCTCCAGTCGAACCCGGACGGCTCGGTGGACCTCTACATCCAGCATGCGTCGCCGGGCGCCGACCGGGAGTCGAACTGGCTGCCCGCGCCCGCCGGGAAGTTCATCCTGATGCTGCGCATGTACTGGCCGCAGGAGACCCCGCCGTCGATCCTCGACGGCAGCTGGAGCATCCCGCGCGTCAGCGCGGTGGACTGAACGATCGCCCCGCCGGGGCGCGTCCGACGGACGCGCCCTGGCGGCTCCGCTCCACGAAGAGGGAAGCGCGCCGGGGCGCGGTGTTCTCGCGCCGGGTCGGGCCGTATGCCAGAACACGCCCGACATGGCGAAGACGGCAAAGACGGCCAAGGCCCGGGCGCTGCGCGCCGCGGCGACCCCGGTTCCCGTTCGCAAGGTGACCCCGCGACCCGTCGCCGCGGGCCGCCGTGCCGAGGTCGAGCGCACGACGAAGGAGACCAGCATCCGCGTCGCGATCGCGATCGACGGCACCGGCAGCGCGCAGGTCGCGACCGGCGTCCCGTTCCTCGACCACATGCTGGACCTGTTCGCGAAGCACGGACTCTTCGACCTGACGGTCCAGGCGACCGGCGATCTCGAGATCGACCAGCACCACACCGTCGAGGACGTCGGCCTGACGCTCGGGCAGGCGATGCGCGACGCGCTCGGCGACAAGAAGGGCATCCGCCGCTTCGGCAACCAGACGGTGCCGCTCGACGAGGCCCTGGTCGCGGTCGTGGTCGATCTCTCCGGCCGGCCGTACCTGGTCTACGAGCTCGATCCCGGACGCGAGCGCGTCGGCGACTTCGACACCAGCCTGATCCACGACTTCCTGCTCGCGTTCGTCAACGAGCTGAAGCTGAACCTGCACGTGGACTGCGTTCGGGGCCGCAACGCGCATCACATGATCGAGGCCGCGTTCAAGGGGCTCGGCCGCGCGCTCGACCAGGCGACGCAGCTCGACCCGCGCATCTCCGGCGTGATGTCCACCAAGGGAGTCCTGTGATCGCGATCGTCGACCGGGGCGCGCCGTGATCGCCATCGTCGACTACGGCGTCGGCAACCTGCGCAGCTGCGCCAAGGGCCTCGAGCGCGCGGGCGCGGATGCCGGCCTGTCCGTCGACGTGCGCGTCAGCACGTCCGCCGCCGAGATCGAGCGCGCCGACGCGGTGGTCCTGCCCGGCGTCGGCGCGTTCGGCGCGTGCATGACGAGCCTCGCCGAGTCCGGCCTCACCGACGCCGTGCTGCGCGCCGCCGCGAGCGGCAAGCCGTTCCTCGGCATCTGCGTCGGCATGCAGATCCTGTTCGAGGAGAGCGAGGAGTTCGGGCCGGTCGCGGGGCTCGGCGTCCTGCCGGGGAAGATCGTGCGCTTCCGCTCGCGCGACGTGAAGATCCCGCACATGGGCTGGAACGCGCTGCACGTCGTCAAGAGCACATCCGCGCTCGAGGGGATCGACGAGGGCACGTACGTCTACTTCGTGCACTCGTACTACGCCGAGCCGTCCGACCCGGCGATCGTCGCCGCGACGTCCACCTACGGCAGCGAGACCTTCACCGCTGCGGTGGCGCGCGACGATCTCTTCGCGACCCAGTTCCACCCCGAGAAGAGCCAGCACGCGGGGCTCCGTCTGCTCGGCAACTTCGTGCGCGCCGCGACCGCCCCGGTTCGCGTGGCCGTTCCCGCGTGAGGAGCCCCGAGGTGACCGCAGCGGTCGCGCGCGCCTTCGACGTCATTCCGGCCATCGACCTGCGCGGCGGACGCTGCGTGCGGCTGCGCCAGGGGGACTTCGGCGCCGAGACGCAGTACGGCGACGATCCTGTCGCGATGGCGCGTCGCTGGGCGGGTGAGGGCGCGCGCCGCCTGCACGTCGTCGACCTCGACGGCGCCGCGAAGGGCGAGCGCGCGCACGGCTCGGTCATCGCGTCGATCTGCCGCGCGCTGTCGATTCCGGTGCAGGTCGGCGGCGGGCTGCGCGACCTCGACAAGATCGCCAGCGTGCTCGACGCGGGTGCGGAGTGGGGCATCCTCGGCACGGCGGCCGCCGCGAACCCCGAGGTCCTCGACGCCGCGTGCGCCAGGTGGCCCGGACGCATGGCGGTCGGCATCGACCAGCGCGACGGGAAAGTCGCGGTGGACGGCTGGCTCGGCGACAGCGACGCGACCGCGATCGAGATCGCGCGCCGCGCGGAGCGCGCCGGTGCCGCGGCCATCGTCTTCACCGACATCCGCCGCGACGGCACCGGCCTCGGCGCGAACCTGCAGGCGACGCTGGAGTTCGCGCGCGCACATACGGTTCCGGTCGTGGTGTCGGGCGGCGTCGCGCGCCTCGAGGACGTGCGCGCGGCACGTGCGGCGTTCGATGCCGGCGAGAATCTGCGCGGCGTGATCGTCGGGCGCGCGCTGTACGAGAACGAGATCCGGCTCGTCGACGCGATCGCCGTCGCCTACCCGGAGAAGCGCTAGATGCTCGCTCGCCGGGTGATCGCCGGCCGCGGCGGGAGACGCGACTAGATGCTGGCGCGCAGGATCATCCCCTGCCTCGACGTGAAGGGCGGGCGGGTCGTGAAGGGCGTCGCCTTCGTCGACCTGCGCGACGCCGGCGATCCGGTCGAGGCGGCGACGCGCTACGACCGCGAGGGCGCCGACGAGCTGTGCTTCCTCGACATCACGGCGTCGCACGAGCAGCGCGGCATCATCCTCGACGTCGTGCGCGCGACCGCGGAGCGCTGCTTCATGCCGCTGACCGTCGGCGGCGGCGTGCGCACGGTGGACGACATCCGGGCCCTGCTGCGCGCCGGCGCGGACAAGGTCTCGATCAACACGGCGGCGGTCGCCGAGCCGGAGTTCGTGGGGCGGGCGGCGGAGCTCTTCGGTGCGCAGTGCATCGTGGTCGCGATCGACGCGAAGAACGTCGCGCCGGGCCGCTGGGAGGTCTTCACGCACGGCGGGCGGCGTCCGACCGGGCTCGACGCGGTCGAGTGGGCGCGCCGCATGACGACCGGCGGCGCCGGCGAGATCCTGCTCACCAGCATGGACCGCGACGGCACGCGCGACGGCTACGACCTGGGCCTCACGCGCGCGGTATCCGACGCGGTCGACGTCCCGGTGATCGCGTCGGGCGGCGCAGGCAGCATGGAGCATCTCTACGACGCGCTCGCCGAGGGGCACGCGAGCGCCGTGCTCGCGGCGTCGATCTTCCACTACGAGGAGCACGCGATCCGGCACTGCAAGGACTACCTGCAGGAGCGCGGGATCCCCGTCCGTCCCTGAGCCAGGCGATGCACGCGACGGGAGGGGCGCCGTGACGCTGCCGCCGTTCACCCCCGATTCGACCGCCGCCCCGGCGGCGGGGTCGGACGGCCTGCGCGTGCGCGCAGCGCTCGTGTCGCTGGTGATCGGCGCGGCGCTGCTCGGCGTCAAGTTTGTGGCCTACGTCCATACCGGGTCGTCGGCCATCCTGTCGGACGCGCTCGAGTCGATCATCAACGTGGTCGCGGCGCTGTTCGCCGTGTTCGGCCTTCGCTTCGCGAGCCAGCCGGCTGACCAGGAGCATCCGTACGGGCACGGCAAGATCGAGTACTTCAGCGCCGTCTTCGAGGGCGGGCTCATCGCCTTCGCCGCGGTGCTCATCGTCTGGTACGCGATCGCCGAGCTGATCCGCGGGCCCGAGCTCGCGCAGCTGGAGCTCGGCCTCGCGCTCACCGTCGGAGCCGGGGCGGTGAACGCGCTCCTCGGCTGGTACCTGATCGGGGAGGGCCGGCGGCAGCGCTCGATCACGCTGGTCGCCGACGGCAAGCACGTGCTGTCGGACTTCCAGACCAGCGCGGGCGTCGTCGTGGGCCTGGGGCTCGTGCGGCTCACCGGGATCTCCTGGTTCGATCCGGTCGCGGCTCTGCTGGTCGGCGTCAACCTCGGCTTCACCGGCTGGCGCCTCGTGCGCGAGGCGGCGGGAGGGCTGCTCGACGAGGGTGACCCGCAGCTCCTGAACGGCCTGGTCGCCGAGCTCGAGCGGAACCGGACGCCCGGCATCATCCACGTGCACCGCCTGCGCGCGATCCGGTCGGGCCGCGAGACGCACGCCGACGCGCACGTCTTCGTGCCGGAGTTCTGGACCGTCGCGCAGGCGCACGATGCGGTAGGTGCGCTCGAGCGGCGCGTGCTCGCGACGCCGGCGCTCGACGGTGAGCTGGTGTTCCACGTCGATCCCTGCCAGCGCGCCTTCTGCGCGTCGTGCGATCTGCCGGACTGTCCGGTGCGCGTGGCTCCGTACGAGGGCCGCGTGCCGTTCGCCATCGACGAGGCGATCGCCGAGCCCCGGCTGTCGCTCGCCGACGAGTCCGGCGGCGCCGCCGCGAAGGCGCCGTGAGCGCGGGCGGGCGCACGATCGAAGCGCGGCGCGCGCCCGCCCGCCGTCGCGCGCGCAGCCGCGTGATCGCGTTCACGCTGTCGGGGCTTTTCCCCGGCCTCGGACAGCTCTACAACGGCGACGGCCTGCGTGGCCTCGCGTTCGCCGCCGCCGGTGCGCTCACCGCATTCGGTCCCTGGAACCCGCTCGAGGTCGAGATCGACCCCGACGATCCGGCGGCGGGACTGCGCAACGTTCTGCTCGCGTCGCTGCCGTTTCTCGCGATCGCGCTGTGGTCCGCGATCGACGCCTGGCGTCGGGCTCGCCGTCCGGAAGGGCGCTGACCGGCATCGAGCCGCCGGCCGTCTGGCGCTGCCCGAGGCCGTGCAGGTAATCTCCATCCGGGGCGAGCCAGAAGTGCGCGCCCGAGTTGTGCATCGTGACCATGCTGCAGGTCACCGAAACCGCGCCCTAGAGCGTCGGGGCGTGCCGGATCGTCCGCCCGAACTCGCCCATGAGGCCGAGCCCCTGCCGCCGCGCCATCCGGATGCCGAAATCGGGAGCGTCGAGGCTTCGCGCCGCGTCCTCGCCGAAGCGCAACGCGAGGTGCATCGGCACGAAGCTCTCGCGCTCGAGTCGCGCGCGCGCTGGCAGTCCCCTGCGCGACCACAGCCAGTCCACCGGCGCACCGATCTCCTGCAGCATGTCGGCCGCTCCCGCCGGAGCGGCGGCGCGGATCATCGGGATCGGCTTCACGACCGGATCACGGGTAAGCGAAAAGAACGCAGGGGTCGAGCGGGGAGAGGATGAAGGTTCGCCGCCGGCGCGTGGACGATCGTCGCGCGGTGGGTTCGGCCGGACGGAGGCCGTGCCGCGGTGCGTTCGGAGAGGGCTGAATCCGCTCCGGCGGCGCCATGGCGCAAAAGGGCAAGAGAGCGGCGCGGCCCTCGCTAGTCCAGTCTCAGGCGGTGCAGGTCTTCCTACGCCGCGGGGTTGGGCGCGCGCGAAGGAGCGTCGTGTCGTGGGGCGGCCTGGGGCTCCGGACCGTCATCGTGGTCTGTTCCCGGGTGGCCTCCTCGCGCGGCTACTGATCTCGCTCGCGAATTCAAGCGGGGTGAGGACGCGGCGGACTTGCGTTTTGCGTCCGGGCGGCGAAGATCCGGTCCCTTGGAGCGCCCGGGCCTGGTCGGGGTCGGCTCGAGGGCACTCAGCACGCAGGATCGCATGACGAAGCCCTGGGATAGCCGCCTCGCGGCGCTGCTCGTGCGTCCTCTCGAGGGGACGCGCGCGCATCCGAATCATCTCACGACGGTGGGACTCGTCACGGGTCTGCTGTCGGCGTCGTTGTATGCGCGCGGTGGCGGCTGGGCCGATCTCGGCGGCGCTCTGCTGGTCGCGACGATGATCATCGACCACGGCGACGGCGAGCTGGCGCGCGCGACCGGGAAGACGTCGAGCTTTGGCCACACGTACGACCGCATCGTCGACCTGGTCGTCAAGCTGTGCACGTTCGTCGGCATGGGGATCGGCCTCAGCTCGGGACCGCTCGGAGCCTGGGCGCCGGCCCTCGGCGCAACCACGGGCGTCGCGCTGCTGGTGATCTTCAACGCCCGCGGCGCCCTCGCCCGGCGCCGCTCGGCTGCCGAGGCCTTCCACCAGCCGTCGTTCGGCGGCTTCGAGATCGAGGATGTCCTCTATCTGATTGCGCCGCTCACCTGGCTCGGGGTCCTGCCGTGGTTCCTCGTCGCGGCCGGCATCGGGGCGCCGCTGTTCGCGGCCTGGTCCGTCTTCCTGCTGTGGCGTGCGATCGCCCAGGATCGCGCCGCCGGCCGGGCACCCGCGAGCGCGCCGCTCGCCGCGCTACCGGCCGCCGTGCGGCCTGGGCTCGCGGTCGGCATCGGGCTGTTCTCGGCGCTGATCCTCTACCTCGGCGTCGGCGATCTGGTGGCGGCGCTCGATCACGCCGGAGCGGGTCTGCTGCTGGTGGCGGCGTTCCACGTCGTGCCGATCGTCGGCGATGCGCTCGGCTGGCGGAGCCTCGTCGCCGTGCGCGAGCGCCCGCCGTTCGCCTTCTTCGTGCGCGCGCGCTGGATCGGCGAGTCGGTGAACGGGCTCCTGCCGGTGATGCAGATCGGCGGCAACGTGGTGAAGGCGCGGCTGCTCGGCGCGGCGGGCGTGGCCGGGCCGCGCGCCGGGGCGACCGTCGTGGTCGACGTCACCACGCTGATGCTCGCGCAGCTCGCCTTCACGTTGCTCGGCGTCGGCCTTCTGGCGGCGCGCATCGGCGGTGTGCGGCTGGTCGGCATGGCCGCGCTCGGTGCGGCCCTCATGGTCTCGCTGGCAGCGGGCTTCGTCGCGGCGCAGCGCGCCGGAGCGTTCGGTCGCGGGGCGCGCGTGATCGCGCGCCTGGGCAGCGGCATCGGCGTCGGGCTCGCGCTCGATGCGGACGCGCTCGACCGCGAGGTGCACGAGCTGCACCGCGAGCGGCGGCGTCTGCTCGCGTCGTGGGGCTGGCACCTCGCGAGCTGGCTCGCGGGAGCGGGCGAGGTCTGGCTCGCGCTGCAGTTCCTCGGTCACCCGGTCGACGTCTCGACTGCCCTCCTGCTCGAGAGCCTGGGTCAGGCCGTGCGTGCGGCGGCCTTCGCCGTGCCGGGCGCGCTCGGCGTTCAGGAAGGCGGCTTCGTCGTGCTCGGTGCCGCGCTCGGCATCGGCCCCGAGACCTGCCTCGCGCTGTCGATCGCCAAGCGCGCGCGAGAGATCCTCCTCGGCGTTCCGGGTCTGGTCGCGTGGCAGACCGAGCTCGCCCGCTCCGCCTTCGAGCCGCGGCCGACCGTCGCGGCTTCTGCTAGGGAAGTGATCTCATGAGCCCGGCACACCGCACGCGTCCGACGTTGGTCAGGATGCTCAACACGGGCGGGCGTGGAATGCGCGGATTCGTCCGCCTCGACCCGTCGGACCTGCTCGCCTCCGCTTGCCGCCGCACCGGGCTCGACGACTTCGGCGACGAGTCGTTCCGCGATCCGTTCGACCGTGCAGTGCGCTCGATCGAGACCGAGGCGCACCTGAACCTGATCGGGCGCATCGCTGCGCGCCAGGACACGCTGCGCCTGCTGTCGAACCGGCTGCGCATGATCGACGACGCGAAGCGCCACCCGGAGATCCCGGCGGGCAAGATCCACAGGCCGATCTTCGTGACCGGCCTGCCGCGCACCGGGACCACCCTGCTGCACGGGCTGCTCGCGCAAGACCCGGCCAACCGGGCGCCGCTCACGTGGGAGATGATGTACCCGTCACCGCCGCCCCGGGTGCGTGGCGCGAAGCCCGATCGGCGCGCCGAGCTGTCGGCACGCCAGATCCGCTGGTTCCACCGCATGGCGCCGGAGTTCCGCAAGATCCATCCGACCGGCGCGGACCTTCCCGAGGAGTGTCTCGTCATCGCGAGCCACGCCTTCGTGAGCTTCCAGTTCCAGACGATGTACGACGTGCCGTCGTACGAGACCTGGCTCGAGCAGCAGGATCTGCACGACTCGTACCTGTGGCACCGCCGCTTCCTGCAGCACCTGCAGTGGAGGTGGCCGGAGCGGCGCTGGGTGCTGAAGGCGCCGGCGCACCTGTTCGGCCTCGAGGCGCTGCTCGCCGCGTACCCCGACGCCGGCATCGTGCTCACGCACCGGGCGCCGCTCGAGGTGGTCGGCTCGCTCGCGAGCCTCACCGTCGCGCTGCGCAGCACGTTCAGCGACGACGTCGATCCGGTGGCGGTCGGCGAGGAGATGACCGAGCGCTGGTCGCGCGCGCTGTTCGGCGCGCTCGCCCTGCGCGACGCCGGCCGTATCCCTTCGGACCGCGTCGCCGACGTCCTCTATCCCGAGCTGATGTGCGATCCGATCGGCGTGGTGCGCGCGATCTACGCGCGCTTCGACACCGAGCTCACGCCCGAGGCCGAGGCGCGGATGCGCGCGTTTCTCGCCCGCAACCCCAAGAACAAGTCCGGGAAGCACAGCTACACGCTCGAGGAGTTCGGCCTCGACGCCGGCCGCGAGACCGCGCGCTTCGCCGACTACGCGGGGCGATTCGGTCTCTGATCCAGGCCCCCGGGGGCCGTACCTTTCCGTGATTGCCGTCTTCGCCAACGAGCTGCGCCTGCTGCTGCGGGACCGCGGCGCGATCCTCTGGCTCGTGCTGGGGCCGTTGCTCGTGATGTCGGTCGTCACCGGCGTGCGCTACCAGAGCGGCAAGGGGCCGGCGCTGCTGCTGCCGATCGTCAACGAGGACCAGGGTCCGGTCGCGCGGGCGTTCGTCAAGCTGCTCGCCGAGCGCGCGACGCCGGTCGAGATGACGCGTGCCGAGGCGGAGTCGCTGGTGCGCGACCAGGGACGCGCGCCCGGGGCGATCGTGTTCCCCGAGGGTCTCAGCCGAAGCTACCTGCAGGGCCGCACCAGCGACATCCTGCTTCTCACCGATCCCGCGGAGTCGATCGGGCTCAACCGCCTCAAGGTGGCGCTGCTGCTGATGAGCCGCGACGCGGCCGACCTCGCCGACCCGATCGGTAACCCTCGCATCGAGCTCGTCGAGCAGAACCTCACCGGCGATCGCATCTCGCGCAAGTCGCACGAGCAGAACGTGCCGGGCTTCACCATCATGTTCACGCTGCTCGGCGTCGTCTACGGCACCGCGTCGTCGATGCACCGCGAGACGAGGTCCGGGACGCTCGCGCGGCTGCTGATCGCGCCGCTCGGCTTCGGACGCATCGTGTACGCGAAGCTGCTGCTGCGGGCGATCATCGGGGCGACGCAGATGCTCGTGCTGCTGCTCTGGGGACGCCTGGCGTTCGGCGTCTCGCTCGGCACGTCGCCGGTGGCGGTGGTGGCGATCTGCCTCGCGACGGGGCTCGCGGCGGTCGGGCTCGGCGCGTTCGTCGCCGGGCTCGGGCGAAGCGACGCACAGGTGCTGCCGCTCACGCTGGCGCTCGTGCTGCCGCTGTCCGCGGTCTCGGGGTTGTGGTGGCCTCTGCACCGCCAGCCGGACTGGATGCAGGCCGTCGCCAACGCCGCGTTCCCGACCTGGGCGATGCAGGGCGTGACCAACCTCGTGCTGCGCGACCGCGGACTGGCCTCGATCGGCGCGCCCAGCGCGGTGCTGCTCGTCGAGGGCCTCGCCCTGATGATCCTCGGCGTGTGGATGTTTCGCCTCCGCGTCGCGACGCGGTAGGGCAGGGACCGCGCCGCGGCTGCGAAACGCGCGATCTCGGCGGGCTCAGAAGTCGGCCAGGTAGGCGCGCACGCCGAGCGAGAGGAACAGCGCGTCCAGGTTTCCGTCCAGCTCCGGCCCGTCGCCGATGCGCAGCGTGTGGCCGCGCGACACGACGTACTTTGCCTCGAGGCCGAAGGCGATGTCCGACGTGCAGAACCAGTCGAGGCCGGCCCCGAACGCGCCTATCACGCCCTGCGTGTTGCCGGAGTCCTTCTGCCCCGAGCTGCTGGAGTCGCTGAGCTCGGCGTTGTCGAAGCCGACGCCGACGAGAACGTAGGGATCCAGCCGCAGGTCCTCGAGCGGGAAGTGCAGCTTGGGCTGCACGAGAACGGGGAACACCGCGTACTCCGAGCTGCCGCCACCGGACGGCTCGAGCCTCAGCTCGTAGTTCTGGGCGGAGATCTCGAGGTCGAAGCGGCGCCCGAACGTCGCACCGATGCCGACCGCGTAGTACGGGGTGAGGTTGCTGCCCAGCATCGACTGCTCGGGTGAGGTGTGGACACCGTCGAAGACGTCGCCGGCCACGGGCAGGGCGCCGCCGAAGCGGACGTTGACGTAGGGACGGATGGCGCTCCGCGCCTCGGCGAGCCTGCTCTCGTCGAACCCGATCTCCGGGTAGAAGAGGCGCAGCCCGAAGGTCAGGACGCCGGCGTTCATGTCGACGGTGTGCTTCTCGCCCCCCGTGTCGTAGGTCTCGCGGCCCGTCAGGTAGTACTTGCCCTCGACGCCGAAGGTGATGTCGTTCGACAGGAAGTACTCGACGCCGCCGCCGAAGGCGCCCATGGCGCGCAGGCTCGTCAGGCTGCCGCTGCTCGCCCACTGCGTCGGCACCTCCTTGGCGTCGTTGATCTGTGCGATGGCGAGTCCGCCGCCGACGAGCACGTAGGGCACGAGGCGGTCGTCGAGCAGCGGATAGCGCAGGCGGAGCTGCGGCAGCAGGCCGGCGATGCCGAGCTCGGCGGCGCGGTCGTAGCGGCTCGACGGCAGGAAGAGCTCGTAGGCGTCGAACGAGAACTCGAAGCCGAGGTGGCGGTCGAGGTTCGCGCCCAGCGAGACGCCGGCGACGTCGTTCGCCTTGGTGATCGGGTTGCTCTCGCCGATCCGCACGCCCATGTAGAGCCGTGGCTGGTCGCTGTCCCGCGCCGCCACGGGGGCTACCGTCGCGAGCAGGATCGCGGCCGCACCCAGCAGCACCCGTTGTCTCGTTCCGGTCATCCTCCTCCTCCCCGCCGCAGCTCGTCTCAGCGTACACCTGATCGGGCGACCGGGGGGGCGTTCGCGGCCCCCGGGCGACCGGTCCCGGGTGGCGCTGTCGCGTCCGGGCAAGAAACGGACGGGCCGAAGCTGGTAGGAGAATGCCACCGCAAGCCGGGGGGAAGCTCATGAACGAACGACATCCGATCGCGGCGCTCCTCGCCGTCGCGCTCCTGACGATGACCGGGATCTCTGCGCACGCGCAGGAGGAGGGTGCCGCGAGCCCGTGGTCCGTCGAGGTCGCGCCGTACATCTGGCTGTCGGAGGTGCAGGGCACGATCGGCGTGCGCGACACGACCGCGCACCTCGATGTCGGGTTCTCGGACCTCTTCGACCTCCTGGGCGATGGCGACCTGTTCGCGGGCGGCGGCCACGCGGAGGTGCGCTACGACCGCTTCTCGTTCTTCCTCGACGCATTCGGTGGCACCGCGCGCCCGAGCAGCGACGTGACCGTCGGACGCCTGGTGCAGCGCTCCGGCACCGCGGACGTGACCGCGAACTGGTCGTTCTTCGAGTTCGGTCCGTCGTACCGCCTGCTGCGGTGGCCGACGGACGGGCCGGGGCGCCCGATCACCATCGACGCGCTCGTCGGCGGACGCCTCATGTACTTCTACCAGTCGATCACGCTCCGGGGTGAGCTCGGGAACTTCAACCGCTTCTCGAGCGCGAGCAGCACGTGGGTGGATCCGTTCGTCGGCGGACGCTTCGCCGTGCCGATCTGGGATCAGCTCGACGTCGTGTTCCGCGCCGACATCGGTGGCTTCGGTGCGGGCTCGGAGCTGGCGTGGAGCCTGGTCGCCGGCTTCCAGTACGTCCTGCCGTGGCAACCCGGCGGCGGGCAGACGTCGCTCATCGCCGTCTACAAGGCGCTCGACTTCGACCACGAGTCGGACGACGGCGACGTGCGAGCGTCGGTCAATCTCAGCGGGCCGGGGCTCGGCCTGCTGTTCCGGTTCTGATCGGACACGGCGTGGCGAGCCGGCGGCCAGCGGAGCGCCCCGCACGGGCGCGGACGGAACCGGCGGGAGACCTGCCCGCGGTGAGCTTTCTGCCCGGTCCCGCCGAGGCACGCCTGCTCGCGTTTCTGGACGAGGCGGACGCACTGGGCACGCGGCTCACGATGTCGTCGGGCGACGCGGCGCGGCTCCTCGCGGCGCGGGCCGATGAGGTCGGCGCGCGGCTCACCGGGTTGAGGGCCGTGCTGTCGGCGGCGGGCGTGCTGGTACCGGGCTGCGAGGCGGAGCAATCCATCGACGCGCTGCTGCGTCTGGTCGCACGGCGTGCACCGACGCGCGACGCCGGGCGCCTCGACGCGCACGCGCGCCGCGTCGCCGAGGCGGCGGCCGACCTGCGCGGCGACGTCGTGACGACGGCGGCGCGCGCGCGCCGCCGGCTCGACCGCCCGGTCCTCAGGGAGCTGCGCCGCTTCGAGCGCGCACACGACCAGCTCCAGGTCCGGCTCCGCGCGGCGGCGGCGGTGGATCGGTTGACGGCGGGCCTGCGCGGCCGGGCTCGCGACCAGCGCCGCTGCGAGCTGACTGCCGAGGTCGCCGCTCTCGCGCAACGGCTCGGGGCGCGGCGCGACCGGCTCTGGGCGCAGCGCGAGATGAGCGCGTTGCTGTGGCGGGAGCTCGACGCCGAGCTCCACGACAGCGTCGAGGAGGTCGGTGCCGACCTCGGGCGCCTCCTCGGCTGACGCGACAGGGATCGATGCTTTGCAATTTTTCGCATACGGGCAGGACTCCGGACGGTCCCTGCGCACTTGAACGGGCTTGCAACG
>Ga0172363_10001946_pt1 | contig 16644 bp, 15 predicted proteins | sample LakKivs2_kivu2a2_FD_114541 | JGI IMG/M metagenome (GOLD analysis project Ga0172363, IMG submission 114541) | Sediment microbial communities from Lake Kivu, Rwanda - Sediment s2_kivu2a2 | ecosystem: Environmental > Aquatic > Freshwater > Lake > Sediment | place: Rwanda: Western Province, Lake... | reverse complement strand
TTTAGTAATATTGAGGGTGTGTAGTTTAAGTTTGGTTAACAATTGGGTTAAAAAAACAGCAGTTATCACTACTGAAAATGTAAAGTCTAAACCTCTTTACCATACCCGAAATAAAATGATATTTAATATCATTTTATTTTTCATTTATAAAATGTCCCATTTTAAATCTTCAAGGGTGTAAATGTAAAATAAAAAATAAATATGAAAAAATATGACAAATCCATTTGAATTTGAATATAATGAAATATTAGATGAAATTAAAACCACATATAAAATAAAATCCTATAGAGATTGTAAAAATTTAGATTATTCCAAACAATATATAAAAATTGATTTTAGTATATACAAAATTCTTGATAAAGTTGATTATTTTACTTGGTTAATTGAACCTGATATTGAAGTAAATTTTCAATTAGAATTATATTTTGAATTGGATAAAGACTTGATTGAAAAAATAAACCAAGATGAATATTGGTTTAATTGTTGGCATAAAAATTCTAAATATGCTACTGATAAAATTAAATTGATAGACACATATATTCCTACATATTATGAATATATTAATTGTTAATTTATAGTGTCTTTTTGTAAATTCAAATATTTAGTTTTGTATTTTAAATATTTAGTTTTGTAATCAAGTTTTGATTTATTGGCACCACCTGACATAATAGTAAAATTATATCTTGGATTAATATATTCATTTATAATCATAGTCATTTGATTTTTGTCTTCAATAAATCTATTTTTAACAAAATTCCAAAAATCAAAAAAAATATCCCAACTAGGTAAATCATTATATGTATAAATATAGGCATAAACTATTTTAAGTATAAATCCAAGTTTAGTATATAAAGTTAAATTATTACATTCATTGATTGCTTCTTGTCTATTTATTAATTTTGTTCTAATTTCGTTAAATTTATCTTGAACAAGTTTCATAAATAAATTTCTTCTGTTTGAATTATTTGGTAAATTACAATTTATTGTAATTTTTCTAAAATTAATATATAAATTAACATTTCCAGATAATATATTTAAATATTGATAAAAAGCATATGCAAAATCTATATTATAGTATGAAGTATTTTGTATATATGTTGTTTTTATTATTTCATCAATTTGTTTTTTAAGCATATCTCTAACTTCTAATCTTCTTTTAACTGTATCTAGTGAACCAATTGATTGAGGATATTGTGTTTTTAAGTGATTAATGTAATCTAAATCATATCTAATATCACCACAATTTCTGGGAACTGGAAGTATATCTACAAGTACTTTATCTTCATAATTTGGAACAGTAAAATATTCAGCTCTACAAGAAGATACAAAAAAAACTCCACCAGTAATACCAAATTGTTCCGTTATTATATTAAATATTTCATCTGTGTAAGCAAATCCATTTGAACTAGATATATGTTCAGCAGGATTATAAATATTAGAATTATTTACAAAATTTAAAGCTTCTCCATATGAATTTGGAGTTATAATATTATTTAAGGGTGTAACTCCTTCAAAATAACATCTTGAACTTGAACTAGCTGAACAAGATCTAGAAAAAGTTAAATGTATAAAAGGACATGGAACTCCAGGTGGATATAATTCAAAATTACATAAATAATTAAAATTTGAAAAGAATGGTAATGATTTAAAAAAATCAGGATGTCTATAACTTTCTGGATTCGATTTATCTAAATTAATGCCATAATTTGCAGGATTAAATATATATTTAAAAAGTTCGTTATTACTATCGTATAAATTTTTTATAAATGGAATATTTTTACTTCCTTGAGATTGAACACCATTTGGAGTAAGATAAACTATTAAAAAATTATTAGGAACAGTAAAAAATCTATTAGACGGATATTCAACGTTTTCTTCTCTTGGATCTAATCTTTGAGGAGTGCATCCATGAGCTCCTATTACATAAAAATCTTGTGAATCTAAATTAAATGTATTCATTTATTTTATAAATAGGATTTATAAAATAAATTAAAAATAATTAAATTATTTTTTTTATTTTTTCAGTCACAACCATTGTAATTAAAAAATGTGGTATTGATCTAGCTAGCATTAATCCAAATCCTCTTGATAAATTAGTTAATTTAATATTTTGATTTAGCCCTGCCATTTTAATTGTTTTATAATAATCAAATGGTTGAATTATAAAACTAACTGTCAAGCTTGTTAAAATAGAACTAATATAAATAGAATCAAATTTTAATTTATAATAATCATAAATTGGAAATAAACAAGAATACAAAACTAAATTTTTATAAATAGAAGCAGAGTATCCTTGATAATATGATTTGAAATTTGTCCAAGGAAAATTTTGATTACGTTGAGAATAATTTTTCCAAACATCAAGAGGATGTGAAAATATACTTCCCGCTAAACCCCCAACCATCCCATTTAATGAATTAGCAAATAAATCTGAAGAATCTGTTTGTCTAAGATTTTTCAAATAATAATAAAATGTATATTTGGTAGAGGTTGAAACTATTTGACCTATAATAGCAGGAGTCGAAGCTTGAATAAATCCTTTGTATCCAGAATTTTTTTTTATCAATTCTATACAATCTAACACAGTTAGACTTGGATTATTTTGATAAACAGTTTTTATTGTACAAATTGGTAAAGTCAATATTTCTGCGGATAATGTACCTATAACAGATGGGAATAAATTTGTGTCTGATTTCATTTTATAAATTTTATAACAGTTACTAATTATAAATAAAAACATATTCATATGAATAATCAATTTTTTATAAAAAAATATATTATTTATATAAATACTAATAAAAATGGAATCGTATTATAAAAAAAAGTATTTAAAATATAAATCAAAATATATAAATACACAAAAAAATTTTAAGGGAGGTAAAGATTTAGTTCCAATTAAAGCTATTGCTTTTTTTTCAAATTCAGAAATTAACGGTAGTGTGACATTTGAAGAAATATTTGATTTAAATGATTTGGTACAAGTTACTGTTAATTTAAAAGGATTTGTTCCAAATAGTATACATGGTTTTCATGTTCATGAATCGGGTGATTTGTCAGAAGGATGTAAAACAATGTGTGCTCATTTTAACCCTACAAATAAATCTCATGGAGGTAGAGATAGTGTGGAAAGACATGTTGGGGATTTAGGAAATTTAGAAGCTGATTCAAATGGAGATGTTAAATTTCAATTCACAGATAAACTTATAAAATTAAGGGGTGAAAAATCAAATATAATTGGAAGAGGATTAATAATTCATGCTGACCAAGATGATTGTGGTCTTGGTCATTCTCCCGATAGTAAAAAAACTGGAAATTCTGGTGAAAGAATTGGATGTGCCATAATAGGTTATGCTTCAATTGACAAATAAAAAAATTAGTACGTAATAATTTTATTTTTTCCAAATTTATATTTAATGTTATCTAAATTATATTTATCATTTGTTTCTTCATTAAAATGATTTTTATATTTGAAAACAATAATTTCTAAATTTTTTGGTAATCTATAAATATTTAATACTTGCGTTAAATAATATTTATCATTAAAATATTTGGATTTTATTTCTAAATATTTTAATGTTTTTGGTAAACAATTTATGTTATGAGAAAAATTTTTTCCAACACAAAGTGTTTCTAATCCAATTGGTAAATTGTCTAATTTACAATTAAATGAGTACGATAATGATAAATATATTATTGAGTTTGGTATATTGTCAACCGGTTTATTAAATGAATATCCAAAAGTTAATAATTTAATTGTAAAAGGTAAATTATCAACACGTTGATTAAATGAATATCCAAAAATTATTTCTTCTAACCCTGACCCTAAATTATCAACTGTTTGATTAAATGAATGACCCAAACTAATATATTTAACATTAAAAGGTAATTTATTATCAATTTGTTTATTAAATCTTGCTCCTCTATAATTATATAAGTTATGTTTGTATAATTTAATAGTATTTTTATAAATTCCTTTTTTATTTATATATATATCTTCATATTTTTCTTTCCACTCAAAATCACTAAAAATTAATTTTGAATTGGTTTTTATTGCTTTATTTATTTTTCCATTTAACTCATCATTAAAATTCCAATCAATAATTAATGTGTCTTTAATTCCTATAAACATTTTTTATTAAATAATTAAATATTGTATTAAGTAGCAAAATCAAATTTTTTATTATTTATTTTTGGAATTAAACAATTTTAATAATAATTTTTCAATTGAATCAATAAGTAAATCAAATTTTTGTTTTAACAATAAATTTTGATTTGATGAATGCTATTGGTTCTGGATTATCAAATTATTTAATCACATATTCAACTGGAATTTTAACAATAAACAAATATACTTTGGCTGAATTAGTTGTAACAGCATCAGAACAATCAACGACATATGGAACAAATTATAATGTTTCTCAATCTGCTTTTACAACATCTGGTTTATTAAATGGGGATATTTTAACAAGTGCAACTATTATATTTAGTGGAAATAATTTATCAAATTTATCAGTAATTCCTAATTCAGTTATTGTTGGTTCATATCAAGGAGCTTTATCCATATCTAATGTTACTGGAGCAAAATTATCAAATTATCAAATTTTAAGTTATAATTATGTGTATGGGAATATGGTTATAAATAAAAAACAATTAACAATTAATGCTAATAACCAAACAACAACATATGGTAGTTCAATTCAATTAAATCAAAATGCCTTTACAACAAACGGTTTAGTTTTATCTAATATGGATTTAGTTAATTCAGTTTCAATAAAATATCATAATTCAATTGATGTATCAGGAAATATTCAAGTTGGAACTTATTCAAATCAATTGACCATATCTGATGCATCTGGTTCAGGATTATCAAATTATAATATCACATATAATAATGGTAATTTAATTATAACACCAAAAATTTTAACAATAACAGCATTAGATCAATCTGTAATATATAAAAATATTTTAAATTTAAACCAATCCGCTTTTAGTATATCTGGATTAGTAGAATCCTTATCAGATTCAGTTAATTCAGTTTCAATTAAATACAATGGTTCAACAACAGTTCCAAATACCTTAATTTCAGGAAATTATATTTTAAATATTTCTAATGCGTTTGGGTCAGGATTATCAAATTATTCAATTATTTATATTGAAGGTAATTTATTTGTAAATATGATAATTTCTCAATTTGGAAATCCAAATACAAATAATATTAGATTTACATTAAAATGTTTAAATATGTTAGAAGTTAATTTTAAAGAAATATTAGCAATTTGTTCAATGACAAATAACCAAACTAAAATAACTGATTTAGTTTTACCAGATTCAAAAAGTAAGATTCAAAAATTATTAGATGGAAGTAAAAAAATATTTGATATGGCTGTTTCTAATTATTATTCAAGTTATAATTTAAGAGTTGGTTTAGGTAATAATAATATCGTTAAATTTAATATATTAATTAAAATTAATATAGGTCAAGGAGTAATGAGAAATACAAATATTTATGAAATTGAATTAAGTAAAATATTTTTAGCAAATATTGATGGTTCAGTCAGTGTTAAACCAAATTCTATTATTTATTCAGACTTTTCAAATTCAAATTTTATAAATGAAATTAACAATACAACAAATCAAATTACACAATCAATAGAAATTTTAGAAAATTTTATTAATTAAATATTTATTTTTAGAATTATAAATATTTATACATATATAAAATTTATGGATGAAACAATTATAAATATAATTGGATATATTGGTTCATTTTTTATAAGTTTAAATTTAATTCCTCAAATATTCACAATTATTAAAAAAAGAAGCGGTAAGAATATTTCATATTTTAGTGTAGGAATAAATATAATCGCAAGTATTTTAATGTTAACTTATAGTACACATAAGAAATTATATCCCATAATGATTTCTAACGTTGTGATATTTATCACTTCAAACAAACTGAACCTATTTACTCAAATTTATATATATCCCAATCCCAATCTCAAACTCAAAGTCATTTACTAAATAAAATTAAACCAGATGAAATTATTGAATTAGATGCAGTAAAAATAAATAACATTATATAAAAAGATAACAAGATTAATTATCTAATGAGTTTATATGATATAATAAAAAATACAATTAATATATCGAATGACTTGACAAATTTAGATAGAACAAAATTGTATTCAGAAATAAAATTAATAGGAAATTATGTTAAAGGCGAAACAAGTAAATTTACCAAATCAGAATTAATTAATGTGATATCTGGTTTAAGATTTTATTTGGAAAACAAGTTAAATTTAACGAATAAAACAATTTGTTTTAAATCAGGTTCAATTGAATTAGATTCGGAACAACATTTGATTGTTATATCAACACCAAATCAAAATCAGAGAATTATTGCTGGAGCTGGTAGTGGTAAAACCACAACTATTTTATGTAGGGTTAAATATTTATTAGATAACTTTTTGTGTCCAGATAGAATATTAATTTTAACATTTAATAGAGATTCAGCACAAAATATACGAAATCGGATTGATGATTTATTTGGATTTCCAGTTCAATTAAATATATATACAATTGATGCTTTTTGTTGTAAACTTATGTGGGCTTATGGGGAAACTAATTTTAATACAAATAACCAAAAAAATTTATTCAAAACTGTAAAATCATTATCAGAATATTCAAGTATTGGATTAGAAATAATGAAATTATATGGGAAAGAAATTTCAACCCAATTCACTCATATATTTTTTGATGAGTTTCAAGATGTAAATGATATTCAATTTAAAATTTTAAAAATATTTGTAGATAATGGTTCATTTTTAACTGTAATTGGTGATGATTGTCAAAATATTTATCAATTTAGAGGAACAAATAATTATTATATGGTAAACTTTGATACAATAATACCTAATTCACACACATACAAATTAACTACAAATTATCGTTCAACCAAATTAATAGTTGCGATGGCAAATGATTCAATTGAATGGAATTCAAATCGTGTTGAAAAAACAATGAAACCATTTGTTAATTCAGAAAAAAATTCTAATTTTGTTCTTGATATGGAACCAAAACCAAAATTAGTTGTATGTGGAAGTGATTTTTTAAAGTATGAATATATTATAAAAAAAATTTCCAAATTAAAAGAATTAGGTTTTACATATGGAGATATAGCAATATTATCAAGAAATACTTATCCACTAAAATGTATGGAAACTGAATTAACAAAACATCTTATTCCTCATGTAGCTTTGATTACAGATAAAAATTCAGATGATACAAAAAAATTAATAGACCCTGAAAAAATTGCCTTAACTACAATTCATAAGGCAAAGGGTTTAGAATTTAGTATTGTTTTTATATTGGGTATGTCACATCAACACTTTCCTGAACATTTAAATAATAATATTAAAAATATTGAAGAAGAAAGAAGATTATTTTATGTTGGAATAACAAGAGCAAAAAAATATTTATTTATGATTGGGTCTGTTAGTGAGATTCCATTAAGTATTTTTGCACGAGAAATTGGTTCTCATATTGGAATAAGTTATTATAAAACAGATACAAAATATACAAGAGATGAATTATTTAATTCAACAGATACTGAAACCACAATTAAACTAACTTATGGTGTTAATGAATTAATCGGTTCTCTCCAATCATATGATTATGATGTTTTAAGGAAAAAAAATTTAATAATTAATGAGGCTCCAGAAGTAAAAACAATATTTGATTCAAAATTAGATTGGTCTGAAGAAATTAAAAAAGGATCATTTGAACCAGATTTTGGAGAATTTACAGATAGATATATAACTAGGGGTATTTGTGTGGGATTAGGTTTAGATTTTATTGATACAGACACAGAATTTATTATTTATCAAGATGATAACTCCATAAACCCAAATCAAATTAATGAGTTAGAACAAAATAAAATTACTGATGATTTGGTAAATAAAATTAATTTTGATTTGAAACAATTTGATAAAATTAAAACAAATAATGAAAAAATAAAATTTATGATAAAAAAAATGCATGAACAAAATATAATTCGAAATTTTACATTTCCACCAAATGTTATCAATAGAATTAAAATAGCATATCAAAAAGTTCAAGATTTATCCAAAACAAATAGTTTAGATTTAGAAGAGGATATTTATTGGATTAGTTTATGTAGAAATTTTAGATTAGATAGAACTAGATTAGCTTGGAAAAATATTTTTCAATCGGTAAAAAAAAATTTTTACATGGGGATTAAAAATATTACATCAAATGACAATATAAATTTGAACACAAGCACAATTAAATCAAGAGCTGATTTTTATGTTAAAAAATATTCTAATCAATCCCAAACAAATTTTCCCAAATGTAAAATTTCTTTAGACCATAAATTTAAAAATAAACAAAAAAAAACTTGTGGTATTTTAGGTGAATTAGATATTGTGGTTTGGGATAGTATTAAAAATACATGGACTCTAATTGATTTTAAATGTTCTGAAAGTGAATTTAAATTAGAATGGGAACTTCAATTATTAACTTATTATAGCCTAATTAGAATGTTAGATATTTATAATAGTATTGAGATTGGTCAAATAGGAATTATTAATTTGATGGATGGAAAAGAATATTATTTGGATATTCCAAAGAATTATGACTTTATAGAATTGGTTGAATATTTTGAGGAAAAAATTCAATTGGACCAATTATCAATTAGACCCAAACCAGATTTTAATTATATTATAACAACAAATAAATTAACACAATTGGATAATTCACTTGAAATACTAAAACCAAAACCAAATCAAACTATTAATTTTAATTATGATATAACAAAATTAAAGGATTATTTAATTGTTTTAGATACTGAAACAACAGATTTTGTAGGAGATATTATTCAATTAGCATGGCTTGTTGTAAATCCATCGGATGGATATAAGATAATTAAAAAAGCAAATAGATTTATAAAAGATAGAATTCCAACAGTCAAATCTTCTAAAATTCATAACATTACATTAGACAAATTAAGAACAGATGGAATAGATTTTTATTGGGTAATGAAAGAATTTATAGAAGATTTAGAAAAAACAAATGGAATAATTGGTCATAACATTTCTTTTGATTTAAGAATAATAATAAATAATTTAAGAAAATTTAATATTAATATTATTGATACAAGCACAAATAAAATAATATCAAATATTTTTAAAGATATTAATATAATATGTACAAAAAAACTATCAGGAGGTAAATCTTTAGAAAATTTATATATAGAATTTTTTGGACTAAAGTTTATTGGTGCACACGATGCTATGGTAGATGTTGAATCTACACTAAAATGTTATATTGAGTTGGATAAACAAGACAAACAAAACAAACAAAATCATCAAATAACTACTAATATGTCTGAGTTTATTGTATAATGTTTTGTTATAAAAAATTGATTTTTATAATAAAAAGATATAGGGATTATGTAATTTTGACAAATGGGTAATAATTTATCAAATAATGATATCCAAAAAAATACTCAAAATAATGGGGGTAAAAAACCCAATACACAAAAAAATGATTTTACTGTAACAAAAAAAATTAAAACAGTTGATAATAATATTGTAAATAAAAAACAAATACAGTGTCAAAAATATAAACTTGGGCAAAATCCAAATAGTTTAAAAACTTTTGAGGAAACATTAAAAAAACAAAGTGAAGAAAATTTAAAAAAAAATGAATTAAAAAATAAATCAAATAAAGTTATGGATATAAATGAAATAAATATTTGGGATAATAAACTAAAAAATGAAAAAAAAATTAATATAAATGTAAATGATATTATAACTAATCAAGATAAATCTAATAAAGTTATGGATACTAATAAAATAAATATATATGATGAAAAGATATTAAAAAATATCGTTGTGATACCAAATGATAATAATGATGATAATAATAATATTGACATTAATAATGAATATGATGACTATTATGATTTGGATAATAATATCCCATCTCCAATGGTGTCAAAATCAGATGTACTAATAGATAATGGAACAGATGATTTTGAAAAATTTAAAAATAAAATATTATCGGATAAATCAATTGACTCAGATATGAAACAAATTTTAATTAAAAGTAGAATGGAAGAAATTGAAAAATTTAACACCAAATCAAAAAATAATATTGAAAATGCTATACGTTCTGGATTAGTTTCTCCACTTATTTATAAATTAAAAGATATCCAATACAAAAAAATAAATGATAAGCAAAAAGGATATTTAATAAATCAAATTGAGAAATGGACTGATGGAAAAATACATAAAATTAAATTGGAATCAGAAATTTTGTATGAATTAAATGAATTAATTGATTTAATTAAATCAGTTCGTATTGATATTGATGAGATAAAAATAAAAAATATTTTTGAACCTAAAAATGTTGATGATTATATTTGTTTTATGGACACAATTGAAATAATTAAAGCAGAATCAATAAAAGAAGAACAAGAAAGAATCAATAAAAAAATAGAAAAAAAAAGATTAGAAGAAGAACAAGAAAAAAAAAGAATTGAAGAAGAAGAAAAAAAACAAATTCAAATAAAATTTAGACAAGATTTATTAGAAATAATAATTATAAATTTAAATAAATTAAGTTCTGTTGATTCTCAAACAAAAAATTTAAAAAATGAATTAGAATTACCAATTGGAAAATTTATTGGATTAGAATCAAATTTTATTGAATTGGAAGAAAATTTGAGTAAACAATTAATTAAATTCATAAATTCCATAAGAATAATTAAAGAAAATAAAGAAAGTATTATTAATTTAATAAAGATTATAATGTAAATTTTTATTAAATTAAAAATATTTATATATTTTATATACACATATTAATTTGATGAATAATGATAAATCGATTCACCATAATAATAATATAATTTTAATTTCATTCGGATTAAAAATATTAAATTTTTTTGGATTTAAGTATACAATTCAAAAAAATCCACAAAATCATATGAAAAAATATATTGAAAATTATAAAAAAAAACAATTTGATATATATAATAATCAAAAAAAAATTGAAATTTACATTAAAAAGTATATATATTAATATATAGTAAATAAATGAAATTTAATGAGTACTCGCATATGGATAATGAATATAAAATTTTAAAATATGATGTTGTTCAAGAAATATTATCATCAAAACAAATAGAATTTGTAGCTTTGGAAAAAATACACGGAACAAATTTTTCATTTATTACAGATGGGGTTGATGTACAATGTTGTAGACGTTCAGATATTTTAAAATTAGATGAAAATTTTTTTTCATACCAAAATATTCTTTTGGTTTATAAAAACAAAATCTTAAAATTGTTTAATCAAGTGCAAAAAATAATTAAAAAAAATTATAATCAAGATATTTGGCAAATACAACTATATGGAGAATTATATGGTGGTAATTATCCAGGAATAGAAAGAGCCAAAGGTTCACAAACAGTACAAAAAGGAATATATTATTCAAATTCAAATGAATTTGCTGCTTTTGACCTTAGATATTGGATTACAAATAGTTCTAATGAACAAAAAGAATCCAAATATTTAGATTGGGATTTACTTGTAAATTTGTTAAATTTAGTTTCAATTCCAACCGTTCCAATTATTTCACAAGGTAATTGGGAAATAATATCAAAATTGGATCCAAAATTTGAATCAGAAGTATATAAAGTGCATAATTTACCTAAAATTGATTCAAATTTTGCTGAAGGTTATGTGATTAAACCAACAAAAGAAATAAGATTTGGTAAAGATGAAGATAGATTAATATGGAAATTTAAAAATCCTTCTTTTTCAGAAATATCAAATAATAAAAAAAAGACAATTATAAGTAATGATGACAAAAATAATATATATATATTAAGATTAGAACAATATATTAATGAAAATCGTTATGATAATGTGGTATCTAAAATTATAGAAGGAACACCAGTTGAAAAATTAGTTGAATTATTTCAACAAGATATTTGGGTAGATTTTATTGATGATTTGAATTCAGATAAAATTGAATTAGAATTGGAAGATAAAAAAGAATTAGAAAGAAAACTAAAAGGATATTCAAATAAATTTGTTAGAACAAGATATTCCAAAATAAAAACATAAAATAATCATTAAAATACTAATATATCCGTAACAAAACGTGTAAAAGCATCAATTAATGAAAAATCATCTATAGTTTTTTTAACATTTTTTTCTTCTAATATAGATTCGCCATTATGTTTTTTTTCATATCCGGCATTAAATTTAGCAAATATAATAATCAATATGATAATTAATAAAAATTTTATTTGTTTCATTTAATATATAATAAATAATATATTTATTTATTGTATAATTTTATAAATAATATTTAATAATATTTAATGATTCATTTTCATCAGTTATTAAATTATTTTGTTTCGTATCATATAAATTGTTAATAATTTCATCTAAAAAAATAAAATCAATATCCAAATAAATTTCATTTTTTAATTTTAATAAATTAATGTGATTTTGTATAGTTATGCTATCTTCATCATTATTTAAATTTAATTTTAATAAAAAATTGGAAGTGTTATTTTTTATATCAAAAATTATTTTATTAATATATTTATTTTTAAGTGAACTTTTGTTTTTTGGTAATATATTAACATTAATTATATTAATATCATTTTTATAAATTCCAGTCATTTTATTTATGAAATTGTATAATGTATTAAAAATATTTGGTTCATTAATATCACTTTCTACAATAATAATATTATTAATTATATCAATATTATCATCTATATCACAAAATAAAATTTTTTTAATATTGATAATTGATTTATCCAATACAAAGTTTGATATTTTTTTTATACAGTCTTCCAAATGATTTATAAATGTGGTTTTTCCGACAGAATAAATCCCATTTATAGTTATCAATAATTTTTTTGTTGGTATTTTATTAAATTCTTTTAAATAATTTTCTATTTGACCAATAATCAAATCACTATTATTAGAATTTATAATATCATTTTCATAATTTAATTTTTTTGTATTTAATAAATTTATTATTTTTCTTTCCAAATTATTTTTTTTATCTTTATATTTAAGTATTTTATTATCCATATGTATAAATATATGAAATAGTTATATAAAATTTATATATAAATATAAATTTTAAATAATAAACAAATTATTTTTTGTCTATACCAAAATATAATTCTACAAAGGTAAGAATTACTATTTTAAATAATTTATCAATAATTGTTTTTATAGTTTCTTTACCTAAAGAATAAAAATATTTTTGATAAATATATTCAATTTTTTTACTTGAATTAAGTTCATTAAGTATATCCAGGGTTAAATAATCTAACATATTGGCATATATTTGTATATTAAGTATATCACTATATAATTGTGAAAAATCATTTATTTTAATTGATTCAACAAGTTTTAATAAATTTTGAATAATTTTAAATATTAACCCATCTAAACATTTTTCATCAGGATATATTCCCACACCAAGTTTATTAGAATCCACATTAATACTGGCAAATTTTGAATATTCAAAAACAGATGCTTTTTTACCTTCAATTCTAAAAGTTAAATGAAATAATCCATCTAAACCATGACCTTCTGTTGTTGGAAGTAATGTTAAATGTATATTATCTTTTAATGGATTAATAGAATTATCAAATATAGTGTCACCACTTTCATTATTTTTAACGATTTTCGGAAAAAAAAATTTTAAAAATATTTTATTATTTTCCTTATTTTGTTTTGATAATATAAAAACTTGGTCATCAGTATGAACTAAAATTTTTATATATTTATTAATAAGTCTATCAATATGAGAAATAATAAATTTTGTCAAAACCATTTTATCATTATCATCCATTCCCATAACAAATGAATTAAAAAAATCCCCATTAATATTTTTTTCAACCAAATCCATATTGGTATCTCCAAAAATTTTCAATACAATTTGATATTCTTTAGACTCTTGAATATTTTTGTCAGATTCATTTGACATATTTATTATATTTTTTAAATAATGAAATGTTTTAATTCTTTTTTTGTATTTTTTTAATATTTGTAATGATTTTTTACTTGATTTAAATTCACTAATTAAATTATCTAATTCTCCTTCAATTAACTCAGGTATAGTTAATATACACTCGATTCTTGGAATTTTTTCCAAAATCATTTTTATTATCAATAAATATTATTATATCATATACGCTTATTTTTATTTTAAATTTTTTAAAAAATATTTTATTCATAATTATTTTAATCTGAATCCAATACTATCAAAGCAAATATTCTGAAAAATTTTGAAAATAATTAAGATTCGTAAAAAATTGAAAAATAATTTGCCTATTATATAATATTATAACAATATAATACTGACAAGTAAATTAAGAATGTTTTCTGCTAATATGACTACTACTCAAGGATTATCATATGTACACAATTATACCCTAAATAATAAGGGTGCTGATGCATGGGCTTCAACACTCAATCCTTTATTAGATTTGTTTGCTACTGGTATTAAAAAATGCCCAACTTCTTTTGAAGAATTTGAAAAAATTTTTAATATTGTACATAATGCCCTAAAAGAAGATCCTGTATGTTTCATAAAAGTTCTTAAATTCCATAGATTAATTGAGAAAGGAAATGGGATTAAATGGTTATATTATCTATGTATGCTTACAATTAGAATGGAAAATCCATCATTATATTCTCAAGTGTTGGAATGGTCTTGGCAATACCCCAAAGATTTTTTAAATCTACATAGAATTACAAATATGTTAGAACCAGTATATTCTGGTTATGAAGTTAACACAATTCTTCCTTTAATTGATTCTAAACCAGGATCATATTCTAGTAAATTTAATGCTTGGGCCTTACAAAATAAAGTTGAACGTCATAAGACTTTGAATTTAATTTATTCTGTACCAATTCAAGATGAAATAGTTTCATATGGTAATAAACTTTATTGGTTATTTATTAATTTAATGACACCAGAATTTGATGAAGAATTAAATCCAATGTTTGTTAAATATTTGAGCTACGAATCAGGACATTGGGAAGTTGAAACACATCTTATTTGGGAATATCTTGAAACTAAAGTTAAATTAGATGATGATTTTAAAAATTTGATTAATTCAAATTTGGAACTAAAAAATCCTTTAGGAACTGAATTAAGATTAATTCTTAAAAAATCATTCGATTCATACACTTCAAGTCCAAGACCACATCCTAATTTATTCACCAACAAAACAAGAAGACTTATTAAAAAGTGTTTTAATTCTTATGTTAATTTACTTGATAATCTTTTTAAAGGTATTCATCTGGATGGTTCAAAATTTGGTTCTGGTGATAAATCAGAAGAAATTAATAAAATTGCTATTCAATTTAAACGTTCTGCTACTTTGGCTTACAATAATTTTGAAAAAACAATTAAGAAATATCCTGAATTTACCAATACTTATAATCAAGAAAATAATGTTATTGGTACCAATCTAATTCATTCATATTTAATTGAAGGATATAATAAATATATTGAAATGTTAAAATCTGGAAAGGCTCAAATTAAGACAACTGGTTTGGATATAAGTAAACAAGTTTGGGATTTTTATTGTTCTGAAGAAGAATTTGATCAATCTATAGAATCTAAACTTGATGATATGGTATTCAAATTAAAAATTTCTTTGATTGAAACAGTAGGTACTAGTTTTTTATTTGAAGAATTAGCTCAAAAATTTAGTATTGTATTGGATATTTCTGGTTCAATGAGTGGAACCCCAATTCTAACGGGATTATTGTATATGGTATTAATGACAAAAGTTTTTGGCATTACACAACTTTATTATTTTGAGTCCGAAATGCATCAAGTTACTTTAACTCAATCTGATTTAGTAGGTACAATGTGTAATCTCGTTAAAAAGATTTATAAAAATGAATGTGGTTCTACAGTTCTTGAATCAATTTTTAGTTATTTCAAATCTAATAACATTTGTGATAAAAATGTTATTATTATTACAGATGGTGATTGTGATCCATCTTCAAATGGAATGTTTAATTCATCAAATCCTTTTCATTTGGCACCTAAAAGTGAACAAAGATTAAAGTATATTGTTGTAAATGTTAAGGAATCCAAAATGAATTTTCCATTCCTTGGATTAGACCCAGATGTATGTTATGTAACTGGGAATAATCCCAAAACACTAAATGGATTAATTAAAGCTTTAGTATTATCTTTAATGTCAAATATCCCGCTTACTCCCACACTAGTTTTAAAATGTTCACTTGATTTGGATGAACTTGCTAATTCGTTTAAAGTAGGAAATTTTTCAAAAACTTTAAATTCTGATGAGATTGAAAAAATTTTTAAAGTTTTCATGAAAAATATTCCACCAAAAACAACTAACAGTCATAGTCAATCAATTGATAGTCAAACTGAATTAATTGATAATTATGAAGACTTGTGGAATTAAGCATTCTTAATTTGTCCTCTTATAAAATTTTTAGAATAATTTTTATGAGGCTCAGAGAGTCCTCTTATAAAATTTTTAGAATAATTTTTATGAGGCTCAGAGAGTCCTCTTATAAAATTTTTAGAATAATT
>Ga0172363_10001940_pt1 | contig 16672 bp, 21 predicted proteins | sample LakKivs2_kivu2a2_FD_114541 | JGI IMG/M metagenome (GOLD analysis project Ga0172363, IMG submission 114541) | Sediment microbial communities from Lake Kivu, Rwanda - Sediment s2_kivu2a2 | ecosystem: Environmental > Aquatic > Freshwater > Lake > Sediment | place: Rwanda: Western Province, Lake... | reverse complement strand
CGCCTCTTGCACCAGAGCATTCTGATTACATGATTGTTGATAGGGTGCCTGCCAGCTACTAGCATTAATCAGTGTGACACCGCGGTAGTCACCAAACTTTGCTACATGAACATGACCTGTAACAAAAATATCAGGCACCCTATCAACAATCATGTAATCAGAATGCTCTGGTGCAAGAGGCGTATAACCACCATAGGTGGGAGCGAGATGATGTTTACGCAACATAACCTTCATTGTCTCAATAGGCTCATTATATTTTAGTGACTGTATGTTTGTCGCAAAATCCAGCAGACTCTGACCATGGTAAGACAAAACCTCAACACCATTCAAAGAAAAATAACAAGGGTTACCAACAAACCTTATATCTTTACCAGAGAAAAGGTCTCTTATTTCTTTTTCAAAAGTTGGTTGCGGCTCCGCAGGACGCACTGCATCATGGTTACCAGGCTGCACTATAATTGATATATGATCCGGTATAAGTTTGAACTGCTCAGCCAAAGCCTCATACTGTCTATACACATCCGTTATAGACAGTTCTTTCTCCTGGTTAGGATAGATACCAATGCCATCTACTACATCACCCGGCACAACCAGGTATTTTATTCTACCAGCTACATCACGCTGTCTAGAGTTACCTAGTGCACCGTTAAGCCAACGCAAGAAAGACTGCCATTCGCTCTCCAAAAACATCTTGCTACCGATATGGATGTCAGAGAGAAAAGCAGCAAAAACAGGTACCTCAGATTTTGTTTTTTCATGCTGTATGCTTACCTCTGGAAATACTATACTATGTATTACTACCAAGTCACCGTTTTTACTGAGTTGCCCTTTTATGCCTATAATCTCGTCGAATACAACCTCACCAGCCATCTGAAGGGTTTCATGGTTAGTCTTAAGAGCTATACATGTTGCGGTATCGGTTTCATCCTCGATTTCTATAAGTCTATGCCCGTTGACCGTTGTCCTAACATCTTTCACTATACCTACTATTTGAATTTCTTTTGTGGCACCGTTTTTAATCTTATGTATGGGCATAACGTTTACCATTTCTCTCCTCTGATTCTGAAGTAGTTTACGTAAAACATGATAGCGGTCGACAAACAATTTTGCGAAATCTTGTGTTGTTCCTTCGCAAGTACTTTTACCTGTCACATCCTTGATTATTTCTATCTCGGGTTCGTATTCCGCAGCTTTTGGTTTCCAGCCTTTTACTTTTTCGATTGATATTGGCTTGGGCATCGTTGTTTCTTCATCGGACGTTTCTAGTTGATCGTCATCCGTTTCCTCGTCTTCCTCACCGTTTTCATCAGACGAAGATTTACGTTGTAACTCCCCTTTGCCGTAGAGGTTTAAAAGAACTTTTTTTTGTACCTCTTTCTCAATTTGTGTATCAACTGCCGGTGGTTGTGTCTTTGGTGACTCCTCAATCATTTTTGTTGTCTGCTGCTCTATGTTTTTTATCTGATCGATAGTTAAAATGAGTGGGTATTCCTGAAGGCTTTTTATGATGAAAGACGAAAATTCTTCTGGTTTTTCCTTTGATAGAATGTATTTTAGTGCCTCGGGTTGTACGAATGTACCGTGTTCTGAGAACGACCTTAGAATCGCTTTCATTCCTCTATCCCACAAAAAAACATTTTCCCTGTCTTTCTAAAATGTATAACGTCATGGGTTTTTAGAATTGTGGTAAAAAACAAAACCCTCCAAAGCAGGTCGTATATATATTTTTCTCTAAAAACGTGTTTTTAGAACAAAAAACAAAGACGATTTTCAAAGGTTTAAAATGGTCTTATAAAACCGTGTTTTCTCCATGTGTTTTTAGAAAAAGATATAAAACATGATAAACTAACATAAGATTAGAAAGAAAGAAAACCAAGGAGTGTAGATACAAGTTGATAAGCGTAAAAATCTACAAGCAAGGATGTGACGTGATAGTCGGTGCATGCGATGAGAAGCTCCTAGGTAAAAAATTCACAAAAGGCAATATCCAAATAGATGTCTCAAACAGTTTTTATGATGGTGAAAGAGTCAACAAAACAACACTTAAAAAGTATTTGGAGAATGCTACTATAGCTAATCTTGTTGGTGCGGAAACTGTTAAATGTGCAGTTGAAATGGGGCTTGTGGACCCAGAGTTTGTCTTAAAAATAGAGGGTGTACCACACGCCCAAATGGTAAGAATGATATAAATTCTGTTTTTATTCTGCTAATTATGTTATTGTAATCTTTTTACTATTGCCAAAATAGAACTCTCCATAAGGCATTTCAAAATAGTGGTTTATATTTATTGGTACTTCCACTACAATATTATAAGAACCAGGAGGTACCTGTTTATTATGTTCGAAACTCAAGTTTTCATAGTGCCAATATATGTTTTTTGCTGTTTGATTCCAAATACTTACATTATCATATGTAACAGAAGAAGATCCATTAACTAACAATGTAAATGATGCAGGTCCAAAAAATAAATCATATTTTCCAGGAATATCTAAAGCCCAAATCTCCCCATACGTCTCAGTATAAATCTTAATATGAAACATTGTGAATAGTTCGCCTGTTGTATGGTTTTTGTATCCGTCACAGTAAAGAGTTGTATTATGTGTATTTGTATTTGATAAAATAACACCAATTCTGATGTCTTCTCCAATATTATATATTTCTTTATCTGTAACAACCTGAATTGTAATACCTTCGAACTGTGAATTCAAATGCTGGACTTCCATTGGTTTACTGATGTTTAGTAAGATATCGGCTCCAACGGCACCTATGCAAACAATAAATATTACGCTAAAAATTATGATGACTTTTGATTTTCTTGGATGTATCAGACTTGTACCTTTCCAGGTAAGTTTATAGTAGACCCATTTGTGTCCTTCTCGCTCGTGTCTTTTAACATATCCTGTTTCAACAAGTTTTGTAAGGTGTTCGTGTAAAGTCATTTTGTGTAGATTTGTAACTCGAGCAATATCATTTAAACTTAATTTTTTTCCGTCAAGTGCTTTTATTATATTAAGACGTGTCTCAGAAGAAAGCGTCTTGAAATCTTTTGAATTTAATTCTATGTCTGACATATGTACGTAACAATCTTTATTATATGTTGTCTAATTAAAATACTATCTGTTTTTGTAAGGTGTTCACCCTACATTTTACTACTATTTATATATTTATCACATTATAAATATATTGGGCGATAAAGATATGATAAGAAAAATATTAACCATAACAATTTTCTTTACATTTATGTGTAGTTTCCCTATTGCATGCAGTAAAACAATCTATGTTGATGATAATGGAAACGCTGATTACAAAAATATTCAAAGTGCAATAGATGCTGCAAATACTGGGGATACAATTATTATATACAGCGGCACTTATAAATCAAATTCTAATTTTATACAAATATACAAACAAATTATTCTTCAAGGTGCTGAGACTGGAAATGATGGTCTACCAAATATTGAAGCAAGTATTCTAATTAATTCTGCACAAATAGTAAATGGTAATATTGTAACCAATCCTGGGGCCACTGATAGATCTGAGTTGAAAAATCTACATATATCAAGTACTCATCCAACTTATCCAGCAGTTCAATTATATGATACAAATTATGTTAAAATATCAAATTGTATTATAGAATCATCAAATACTCAAGGAATAACAATTACTGATAGTTACAACAATATGATCCAGGATAATACTATCCAGAATTCTAAAACTGGCATCTACTTTGTCAGCAATAGCAATGATAACACGGTATACAATAATATCTTTGAAAATAACAAAGGATGGGGCGGCATATGTTTACAATCCCGTTCAAACAACAACAAAATTTTTAACAATGTTATAAAAAATAACAAGGGCCTGGCAGGGATATACATTTATGGCGATTCAAATAGTAACACAATATATGATAACGAGTTGATAAACAATACATGGTATAATGCTTACGATCAATGTACTAACACATGGTATAATCCTACAACATTATCTGGAAATTATTGGGATGATTACGATGGGGTAGACGCAAATAGTGACAGCATAGGCGACACACCGTATAAAATAGCAGATAAAAACAATCAAGATCCTTATCCATTGGGACATTTCAATGAGATACAAGATGACGAAATAAAAGATAAAGACGATAATCAAAATAATCCAATTAATGGCGATGAAAATAAAAATACACCTGGTTTTGAACTGATATTTATTATTCTATCATTAGCAATAATCTTGTTTTTAAAGAAGAAAAACAAAATTTAAAATTTTTTAATTTTATTTGTTATTTTATCGTAATGTGTTCCCATCCAGTAAATCTTATCGCATCTTTTGCAAAACCAAAATCTTTCGTTATTTTTAAAAACTCTTTCAGGCACTTTGCCTTGAACATCTTTTTTTTCGATTTCATCCAATTTGTTGTTGCAGACTGAACATCGGGATAAAACATTTTTTTGGTCAATACTAACATTTTTTAAAACAATTTTTAGCTGCTCGTCAACATCTGTCGTATTTATTTCTGCTATTGGCAGTTTTTGTTTTTTAATCCTGACTATCAACTCCTCGTCTCTTGTGATAACGATTCTATCTTCTTTCTTTGCAACTTCTATCAACTCATCGTCATTCATCTCAGCATTTGCATAAAAAGTATCAAAACCAATTAGGCGAAGCCACTTCGCAAGACTGCCTAGCATCTGGTCACATAAAAACTTCATTTTATCAATCTATAATGATTAAGTTTTCCAACACCAATACTCTTTGTTTCAATTAATTCAAGGTTCAGATTTTTTGTATCTATCTTATCATCAACAATAAATGTTGGAATCTTTCCTCCATCTATCTTCATAGCTCCAACATATACAAAGAAGTCATCAACAAAACCGGATTTTAAAAAATTATAGATTACCGTCCCGCCCCCCTCAACCATCAATTTTCGTATACCTCTTTTGTACATTATATCTAAAAATTTTTCTAAATCAATCAAACCATTTTTTGTATCACAAAATATTTGTTCTACGTTTTCATCAAAATTTTTATCACATTTTTCTTTTGTAATGATAAAAGTTTTTGCGTCACTATTTACAACAAGAGAACCAACTGGTGTTTTACAGTTTGTATCAAGAACAATTCTAATTGGTTGTTTTGGGTTTTTTACATATTTTTCTTTCACAGTTAATTTTGGGTTATCAGAAAGAACAGTGTTAATTCCCACAAGAACTGCATCTGAAGTGTTTCTCAACTTGTACATTCTTTCGATATCCTCTTCACAGGAAATCCTTACCTGTTTACCAGAAGGACTAGCTATTTTACCATCTGAAGATATTGCGCAATTGATTACAACATATGGTCTTTTCATTAAAATTCACTTTGGATAAAGCGGGCAGTCTTTCTTCTTTTCGGGGCAAATCTTTTTTGTTTTACATGACGGCCCAGCATTTTTGAAAATAGTTGGTGCAACTTTTTTTACTTCCTGCAACATCTTGTTTGCTAGAGCCCTTATTTCCCATTGAGCATGCAGGCAACAGCGTAGTTCAAAAAAATTCAGTAGCGATCTAGCGTTCATTGTAACCATAATGTTTGTACATGTGGCGTTAGGTAATACGTATCTTGCATCCTCTGCAGGTATGCTTAAATCCAAAAGTTTGTTGTATTCCTTCCAAATAGTATCCATTGTTTGTTCGTAGGCTTTTTTCATCCCCGTGTTTTTTTCTATACTTGGGGGAATAACATAATTAGGTTCTTTCAGGTTGACGTATCGCTGGCTCTGCTGAGCATAACTAGCGATTCTATGCCTCACTAACTGATGGGTTAACGAACGGCTGACGTCACTGATTGCAAAAGTGAAATAAGCATGCTCTATCACGCTTGTATGACCCAGTTTCATAACCTGCTCAAGTACTGCAGTTAGTTCTTTTTCTGGAGTTTTATCAAGTTCTTCAGGTTTTGTTTTACTATGTGTAAGTTTTGCAGCCATCGCAGGTGTTTTTTCTGGATTTGGAGTGAAACCTATTAGTTTAACGTTCATTGAAATTCCCCACAACCAAGAATAACATCGACCTTTAATATTTTAGGTAAAACAGCAAGTTTTTAAAAAGTGATATGTTTACCCAACGATGTCAATTACAATATTTAAGGGAGGAAAAGAAGATGATAGCCTTTGTTATCACAACAATCCTAAGTTTCATTATATATCTCCTGTTTACGACAGGTAGCGGAACTGATGTTTTGGGGTTGTGGAGCTTTGAAGAGATGGCCCTTGGACTTATTCTTTCGATAATCGTGGGTGTTATCGCAAGAAATATTTTTGTCAAAAAGAGTCTAAGAATGCTTAACCCCGTACGATGGTTTATATTTTTAGGTTATGTCGTTGGACCTTTTTTTGTTGCGCTTGCTAAAGCCAATATCGATGTTGCTTATCGTGTGATTACTGGAAAAATAAAGCCTGGTATCGTTAAGATTTCGCCTGATCTGAAAACGGATTTTGGCATAACGATGCTTGCAAATTCTATAACACTTACTCCAGGTACTCTTAGTGTTGATATAGATGAAAACACCAATGATTTGTATATTCATTGGATTAATGTTGATGAAAAAGCTCTGGAACAGAAACCTGTTGATTGTAAATACATCTGCGGGAGTTTCCCTAAGTGGGTTAGGAGGATTGCTGAATGATCGAAATTTATTTTGGTATAAACACAACTTATCTTGTTGTAGTGTTTGCACTCGCTGTTTGCAGTTTGATGTCTTTGATTAGAATTATTTTAGGACCAACTGCACCTGATAGGGTTGTTGGTGTTGATACAGTTAACACGATTGTTATTGTTGCCATGATTGCCTTCGGGATGGCTTTCAAAGAAGTTATATATATTGATGTAGCAATTGTCTATGCATTTTTGTCGTTCATATCCACCTTGTTTATCGCCAAATACCTGGAAGGAGGGGAGTTCTAGATGATTTTTGACATTATTATTTATGCGTTTTTGGGTATCGGTATTTTCTTTAACGTCCTCGCAGGTGTTGGTCTGCTTCGTTTCCCAGATGTTTACACGAGACTTCATGCTGGTACAAAATGTACAACATTTGGTTCCATTTTTATTATCGGTTCGGTGATTCTAATCGGTTTGAATTCATGGTGGACCAATGATACAAACGGTTCTGTTTTAGCGATTCATTCAGCATTTGCCTTGATTGCTATACTATTGACTAACCCCGTCGGTGCCCATGCTATTGCTCGTGCTGCCCACCGAAGCGGAGTTAAACCAGCCATGGCTGTCGTCGATCAACTAGAAAGTTCAACACCAGGAAAAACTACAAAGAAAAAAACTAAGAGTAAAAAGAAGACCGAAGAGGCGGGGGCTGAGTAAAAATGCTGTTTGAAATAATTAATATCGTGGTGCTTATACTCATAGTTTTTTCTTGCATCTTTGCAATTTGGCTCAAGGACCTTCTTGGTGCTGCTATTGCTATGGCTGCAATGAGTTTGCTACTTTCTCTTGAGTTTTATATCTTGCAGGCTCCAGATGTTGCTATAGCTGAGGCTGGCGTAGGTGCCTGTCTGTCGACAGCTATCATAATTATAGCGGTTAAGGCAACGAAACGCATGGAGGATGAATAAAATGTCGACAAGAAACATTGTTGCAGTACTGGTGTTTTCTATAGTTGCTTTATTTTTTGTTTTTAGTGCACTTTTAATTCACCCGTTTGGCGATCCTGGTGCCGTTAAAATGGACGATCATATTATCACAAATACCCAGTCTGAGACTGGTGCGAATAATGGTGTGACATCTATTGTTTTTGATTACAGAGGTTTTGATACTTTGGGTGAGGCTACTATTTTGTTTGCTGCTGTTGCTAGCGTTATGATGGTTTTCAGGAGGTTGAAGAAATGAGCGAGATGTCAAAGATTGTTAGAACCATCGCGAATGTTTCTTTCCCTTTAATCACAATTTTTGGTTTGTATGTTATTGCTCATGGACATCTAACTCCAGGTGGTGGTTTTCAGGGTGGTGCAGTTGTTGCATCTGGATTAATAATGTTGCTAGTGGCTTATGGCTCAACATGGGCTTTTGAGCGGATTAAAGAAAAACGGCTTACTTCTCTTGAAAGTCTTGGTGCGGTATGGTTTATCGGCGTTGCATTCCTAGGACTTTTTGTAAGCGGAATTTTTTTCAAAAATTTCCTTGTTGGTCTAAAATTATTTGATAATATCACTTTCTTTGGTGACATCCCTGTTGTTGGCTCTACACTTGCTAATATCAACACAGCTGGTGTGCTACCACTTATGAATTTTGCTGTTGGGCTCAAGGTGATAGCCGGTTTATTTGCAGTTGTACTTGTGATGGCTTATGCTAGTAGTTTGAAGGAGTGGAAAAAATGATTTTCAACATACCTTTTATAGCTGTTGTTGCAATGATTTTCATCGGACTTTTTGCTGTTCTTTTCAAGCGTAATTTAATCAAAATAGTGCTTGGCATCTCGATTATTGAGAGTGGCGTAAACCTGTTTCTGATTACATTAGGTTATCGCGAGGGGGGCGTTGCTCCTATCTATACAAGTGCTCCCTCAGATGCTATAACAAACACTCCGGGGAGTATGGTACTACCTGTCCCTCAGGCTTTGACTCTTACAAGCATTGTAATTGGTGTAGCTGTTCTAGCATTGATGCTGTCTCTTGTTATGCATATTTATAAACAGTATGGGACTCTGAACGTTAGAAAAATTAGGAGGCTTAAAGAATGAACCTAATAGATATTCTTATTCAACATTCACCTCCACTTATTGTCGCTGTGCCTTTATTCAGCGCATTTCTTATACCGCTCGTTAGTAGGATTAACGAAAAAGTGAGAAATGCTTTCGCTTTGGTGATGATGTCTATCACTGGTTTTTTTATTGCCTTGCTTGCATCTGATGTTTTTGCGAATGGCCCACGCATCTATGTTTTTGGTGCAAAGGATCTTGCTATTCCAGTGGTTAGAATCCTCTTTGAAGTCGACAGCCTTAGTGTTTTCATGGCTATTGTAACATTCATCTTAGTGTTTGTATCACTGGTGTACTCTTGGTCTTTCATGAAGAAGGAAAACGATGGGCTGGACAAATATTATACGCTTATTTTACTCTTGGTTACAAGTACTTTAGGTATGGAGCTAACTGGCGATATTTTCAACTTCTTCGTATTCCTAGAAATATCATGCATATCTTCTTGTGCACTCATAGCATTTTGGGTTCACAAAGCAGAGGCGCTGGAAGCAGCATTCAAATATATTGTTATAAGCTCGATCGGCGCATTGTTTGTTCTTTTTGCTATAGGAATATTTTATGCTCAATACAACGCTTTGAATATTGCTACATTATCAAACGTTTTACAGTTTACTTTTCTTGATAAAATAGCGTTGGTTTTACTCGTTGTTGTGCTTGGTATGAAAGCAGGTTTGGTACCAATGCATATGTGGTTACCAGACTCATATGGCCAAGCCCCTCCATCGGTAACAATCGTCATCATTGGTGCTACGCAGGCTAGTTTGTATGGTGCCTTCAGGATAATATCTACAATATATGGTAATTTTTTCAACTCTACAGACCTATCTGTTGTTAATTTTGTTTTAAATACAAATGCCATTGGATGGGTTATTATTATACTAGCCATCCTAACGATACTTATCGGCGTGGTAATGGCACTTATACAAACTGATTTCAGACGATTAATCGGTTTTGTTGCAGTAGCAGAAATAGGATACATTTTCCTTGGCATGGGTGTCAGATTAGCATCTAAATATGTAGAATCCGTAGGCAATGTACCTACCGCTATAGTGTTTCCTGCTTATGGTTCAATAGCTTTGCAAGGAAGTATATTCCATATCATAAACGACTGTTTGGACATCAGTCTTCTATTCCTTGTCGCAGGAGCCATATACTATGCAACTAGAGAAACATCTCTAGATGAGATGAGCGGCCTAGCGAGAAAAATGAAGTATACGACCGTGTTTTTCCTGATAGGTCTTTTGGCTGTTTCGGGTGTACCGCCTATGAATGGTTTCTCTTCAAAACTTCTCATTTACGAATCAACATATCAGCTGAACCCGATAATATCGATTATTGCTATACTAGCGAGCATAATGCTTCTAGCTGTTTTTGTGAAGGTGTTTTATTCTGCTTTTCTTGGACCGAAAATTTCGAAGTTTGAAAATGTTGAGGAAGTGCCAAAAAGCATGCTGATTGGTATGGGAGTTATCGCATGCATAATAATTATTTTTGGTTTATTCCCAAACATGATTATCCATTACTTAGTGGAGCCGGCTGCTAATGCACTGATAAACAACGCACAATATATAAGCACTGTTCTAGGAGGTGTTTAAACAATGTTAGAAACGCTTTTGGAAACATTGAAGACAGGTAGCGGTTTCTGGAACCCAGTTGTATGGGCCGTAGCAATAGTAATAATCTTTCTATTGGTGTACATTCTCAGGGGTTTTGGTAAAAAAGAGTACAAAAAAGAAACAGGGCAGACGCAGGCGTTTCTATCAGGCAACCCTGAGTACGAAAAAGAAAGTATGCACGTTAAAGGTAGTAATGTATACTGGGGTTTTACTGAAACATTGAAATCAGTTTATGCTGTCTTAAAAAGGATGCACAATGGCAATGCTAGTGATTACGTGTTATGGTTTTTGATTATATTGGCTGTCGTATTCATCTTTGTGGGGTTGATCTAAAATGGATTTCATAGAACTATCCCGAACAGCTATAATAATTATACTCGGTGCCATAGGACTGGCAACGTTTGGTATAATTTTTGGGTTACTCTACAAGGGTGTGGACAGGAAGATTTCTGCGCATATGCAGGGTCGCATAGGACCGCCTATAAGACAACCATTCAGGGATGTCTCCAAGTTGTTTGTCAAAGAAAATATCATACCAGAAAATGCAATATCATGGGTTTTTAACCTGGCGCCATTGGTCGGGCTTGCTGCAACAATATCAATACTTCTATATCTTCCTATAGGGGGTTTTCAACCACTACTTGATGGAGTTATTTCCGCAAAAGGAGACCTTATTTTGATCCTTTATCTACTTATCATACCATCATTAGCAATGGTTATCGGTGGTTTTGCCTCAGGGTCACCATACGCAACTGTTGGTGCACAGAGAGAGATGGCTACTATGATAGCTTACGAGTTCCCCCTAGCCATAATAATCATAAGTTTTGCATTCAGACTTTATGCCCAACAAGCCAGCAATGTTTTCACATTATCAACAATCACTGCAACACCAATTTGGGGGATAGTAGGACCTGTTGGATTTATTGGAGTGATAATATTATTATTAGCGCTTGTTATAGTTACACCAGCTGAGCTCTCAAAGATACCGTTTGATGCACCTGAAGCAGAGACTGAGATAGCGGGTGGGCTTCTAGTGGAATACTCTGGCAGAAATCTTGCGATGTTTTACCTCACTGATGGCGTAAAAACCGTGGTCATGGCATCGTTGATAGTTGCATTGTTTTTCCCATATAACTTATCACCAATTTTTGGCGTTACAGAAATACCAGCGTTTGCTATTGACATAGTGTTTTATTTAATCAAGGTTCTAGTGGTTATCGTATTATCCGTAACATTAATACGTGTGGCTATTGCACGTTTGAAAATCGATCAGATAGTTTATACGTATTGGGTTTGGATTACTTTGATGGCTCTTATTGGTTTGATACTTTTAATGTGGGACCAAAAAGCAATGGCAGAATTTAACTGGGAACCTATTTTAAAAATGTTAGGAATAGTATAAACACAAGAAAATTAAGAACTTATACCATCTAAATAATCTAGATAAGCTTCATTCTGGCGTATAATACTCTTGAATAATAACCTAACATAAAATGTTTCAAATCCATAGAAAAACTCACCTTTACCAAAATGATGCAGAGCCTTCCCAGTAGAATAGTAATTTTCATAAGCAGATATAACGCCTTCCTGAAGCTCATACGGCGTCATATTCTTCGGGTAAAAAACAACATGTGCCCCATCATAGTAGTCCCAGTTGTCTGTAAAAATTCTTTTATCATTTTCAAATTCTTTTCTAACATCTGTTCCCACATAAGGAGTTAATGCACTAAAAGTTGGAAAATCAATTTCTGCCTCATGACAAAAATCAACAGTTTTTTGAAATACGGTTTTATCATCATAGTCTGAACCGAAAATAAAAGAACCGAAAACTCTGATTCCATAGTCTTTAATTTTTTTAATATTCTTTTTAATAATATCTGGAGTCTGCTTTTTATTATAAGCATCAAGAGCCTTTTGATTAATTGATTCCAAACCTATTGCAAAATGAAAATTAGAAACCTCGGAGCACATCTTTAAAAGTTTATCATCATTTGCAACGTCTATACTAACACTAGGCCAGGCATATTTAGGAAAAATACTATGCTCTTTCATCTGTTTTAGGATATCAATAGCACGTTTTTTATCGGCTGTGAAATTAGGTTCATCAAAACAAAGAGTTTTCAAACTTTTAAACTGAGAAAGATAATCAATAATTCGTTTAGTTGAAACAACCCTATATTTACGCCCGAACATTGCTTTTAAAGAGCAAAACTTACAATTAAAAGGACAACCTCTGGAAGTACAAACGGAAACGATTTTTGGATCTCTAGGCATGCCTTCTACAAGACTGTAGTCTGGCATAGGTATGGAATCAAGATCATTAACTGGCATCCCCTTCAAGACATCCTGCTCACAGTCTTTCAACATCAGATCAAATAGAATATTCTCCCCTTCTCCAACTACTACTTTATCACAATGTTTCAGTGCTTCTTCTGGTTTGAAAGAGACGTGCAACCCGCCCATAAAAACTTTTTTTCCTCGTCCTCTAAAAAAATCAGCAATTTCGTATGCTCTATTTACAGTCGCACTCATCGAAGTAATAAGAATATAATCTGATTCAATATTCTCATAGTTAGGAGTTTTAAAAGATTCGTCAAAAACTTTAACAGAATAGCCTTTATTATGGAGCATCTCTGCAAGTATAAGAATACCGGATAGAGGAGTAGTCAAAACAGATATATCTGAAGCACATTTGTTCCGAGATTTTGGAGCTATTAATGTTACTGATTTCACAAACACATGTAGTTTAATACAAATATTAAGTTTTCTGATAACAAAAACATGAAATTTTACAAAAGTTTAATCATAACTATATTAAATCAAGTTCTGATTTCAGAAACGACTTCAACATGGAAAAAATAAATAATATTAAAAATGAAAAAAGGACAATCTTCCTGTTTTTTCTCGTACCAACGATAATGCTTATTTTTGGATATTTTGCATATCCCTTTATACATCCATCCCCACCTACAGAAATATCCAATATTATTATACAGATACCAATATTTTTGGGATTAATTCTTCTTGGCATAGGCTTTTTTTGGAAAAATAAAAACAACGGCAGGAAAATAAAAATCGCAGGTTGGTTTGTCTTTGCATTTTATTGGTCAATGATGCCAATGTATCTATATTTGGCAGAATATGGAGATATATTTAATGGGGTAGTCTGTGTAATAGGCGTATATGTTTTAATTTATATTGCTTATCACGAATGGTTGTCACTAAAAGGATATGATGATGTTACATGTTTAAATTGGGCTGCTGGCGCGGCATTTATCGCTGGCATAATTTATTTTACTATTGAGAGCGAGCAGATAGTTCCTGTGTTAAAAGATTTTTTAATTAAATCAGTTGCATCTGAATCTGCTTGGTTGCTAAATCTTTTTGGAGCTAATGCATATGCAGATGGAGATGCTGTTATTTATCAAAATTTCCCGATATCCATAATATTCGCGTGCACTGCCATCCAAGCGATGACATTATTTGCTGGTATGATACTAGCACTCTATAGAGCAGATTGGAAAAGAAAAACATATGCTCTGCTTCTGACAATACTGCCGATGTATATTCTGAATTTTGTAAGAACCTCTAGTGTAGTATATTTAGTTGCTGGCAATATAACCTCTTTTGAGATAGCGCATAATTTATTATCCAAGCTTGGGGCCCTGATTACTCTTATTGTTTTGTTGTTTATTACCTTCAAGATTTTACCGGAGTTGCTTGATGAGATAATGTGTCTAATTGACCTTCCAAAAAGAAATGGGCCCATAGAAAAGTTTTTAGGGAAATATCTTGGGAGAAAAAAGAAGGCATGAATATCGCTAAGGGCGCTTTGTCTTGGGTTTTAACCCCCTTTGTACTAGGTATTTTTTTTATAATTATATCAATGTTTTTCGATAGTAGTTTAAAAGGTGTTTTTTGGTTTTTGTCATTTATTTTGTTTTTGATGTTCATAGTTTTTTTGGTTTTTTTTAGGGACCCGAATAGAACTATTGGTAAAGATATCGTTTGTGTTGCTGATGGAAAAATAAGAGAGATTATTCAAAACAAAGACGATGTGATAGGTAATTGCACAAAAATTTCTACTTTTATGAATTTGTATAACGTTCATGTGAACCGTATGCCGCTAGATGGCACCATAAAAGATATTGTGCATATTTCTGGTGCTCATATTCCTGCTTTTAGAAAGGAGTCTGAGAAAAACGAGAGAGTGATAATAACAGTTGATACTATTATTGGTGTTATTAAAATCGTACAGATAGCTGGTACTATTGCACGTCGCATCGTACCATATATTAAGAAGGGCGATAAACTGAAAAAAGGCGATAAGCTTGGTATTATTAGGTTTGGTTCTCGTGTCGATTTGTTTTTACCCAGTAATTCTATTAAGGTTTTGAATGTTAGTGTAGACGATATGGTTAGGGCGGGAGTTGATACTGTTGCAGAAATCAATGGTTAAAATGTTGTCTATTGCTGATCTTATTACGTTGGTTAATGTATTGTTTGGTTTTTTTTCTATGATAATGTTGTTTTTGGGTGAGATTAGGTTTTCTTTTTCTTTTATCTTGTTGGCATTACTAGCTGATGGGCTGGATGGTATCGTTGCTAGGCGAACAAAGAAAGGTGAGTTGGGAGAGTATTTTGAGGCTATGGCTGATATGACGTCTCTTGGTATTGCCCCCGCGCTTTTTGTTTATGTAACATACCGTGGTGATGCATCTTGTTGCATTTATTATCATAGTTATCTGATTATAACCTTGGTTTTATTTTTGTTGCTCTGTGTCATCAGACTTGCTTCGTTTCATGTTATGAAAGATGAAAAATTTTTTGTTGGACTTCCTGCATCAGCCAGTACAATTATCATAATCTCTTTGGCTTTTATTGGCATTCCGTTTTTGTATCTTTTACCAGTTGTTATCGTTGTTTCAGTTGCTATGATTTGTGATATAAAATTTCCTAAACCCGGATTGCTGATAGATTCAGTGGCATCTGTTTTGATTATTTTTAGTGCTATTCTAGGTAAAAGTTACGATGGCGCGGCACCGATTGCTTTGTTGTTTACTCTTTTGATATATGTTTTAGCTGGACCTGTTTATCTATGGAAAACAAAGAAAAACCTGTGAAAAACAGGCGCAACATTCTATATTTTTGTTAAAAAAACGTCAATAACAACATTTCTAAACAAAAATTGCATTACATACCGCTGTTATGGACGATATACCGAAGATTGGTATCACTGGTATGCCTAGTGTTGGGAAAACACAGACAATCATAAAAATCATAGAGTTTCTAGAAGAAAATGGTTACAAAGTAGAAGGTATGATTACAGAGCCAATTGTAGAGAAAAAGAAACATGTTGGTTTTTATGTTGTAGACTGGATCACCGAAGAGAAAGAGGTTTTTGCGCACATAAACATTGATAACAAGGACAAGGTTGGGAAATATGGCGTTGATATAAATGCTCTTGAGAAGATTGGTATTCCTGCTATCGAGAAGGCTATAAATAACCCCGAGATCAACATTATTGTTATCGATGAGATTGGTAAGATGGAGATGATGTCTGAACGTTTCTGCGAGGTGGTTATCGAGGCAATGGACTCAGATAAACCTATACTTGTTACTTTGCATAAAAAGTCCCGTAGCCCGCTTCTGCAGGATGTTCGCAGACGTGATGATATCCGTATCCTTGAAGTTACTCCAGTTAACAGGAATCTTTTGCCTTATAAGATTGAGAAGATTATGGAAGAAAAACTGCCGCCACTCTTTTAATTGTTATGTTGAAAACTGAGAACGTTGAGTCTGTTACTGAAGGGAAAACCAGGGTTTTGGTTTTTAAAAAGAAAGTTTCCAGGAAAGGACCTGGCTCTAGGGAAAAAGTGCCTTTTTATAATCCTGCTATGGAGTTGAACAGGGATCTGTCTGTTGTTTTGGGGCAGTGGCTGCTTAATAACTCTAAGTATCGCGTTAAATTTTTGGATGGTCTTGCTGCTTCTGGTATTCGCGGACTCAGGTTTTTGAATGAGCTCGAGGGCGACTTTGAGGTTTTTATAAACGACTGGGATAAAGAAGCATATAATTTGATAAGAAAGAATTTTAAAAAAAATAAAACAGAAAATGTTTTTGTTACAAACAAGAATTTGAATGCTTTGCTTTCTGAAAACAAGTTTTATTACATAGATGTTGATCCTTTTGGTTCGCCTGCTGGTTTTATAGATTCTGCTGTGCGGAGTGTTTATCATGATGGTGTTTTGGCTTGTACTGCTACTGATACTGCTACATTATGTGGTGTTTATCCAAAGGTTTGT
>Ga0172363_10001934_pt1 | contig 16700 bp, 8 predicted proteins | sample LakKivs2_kivu2a2_FD_114541 | JGI IMG/M metagenome (GOLD analysis project Ga0172363, IMG submission 114541) | Sediment microbial communities from Lake Kivu, Rwanda - Sediment s2_kivu2a2 | ecosystem: Environmental > Aquatic > Freshwater > Lake > Sediment | place: Rwanda: Western Province, Lake... | reverse complement strand
TGATCCGCTTTCCGTCACCCGCGTCTGGGCATCGCCGGCCAGGGGAGCGACGTTTCCCGCGATCCCCAGGTAGCCCTCGATCCGGCCGCTGTAGTCGGACTTTTCCGTGCCCGCCTGGAATCCCCACTCGATCTCAATATCCATGCGTTTCCAGTCCTTCAGACCGAGGACACGAATGTCGGGTACCGCGTAGCGACCGCCGGCGGGCGCGCCTTGCGGGTCCACATAGACGACTACCATGCCGGCCGTCATGCAGCGGAAAGTGCGGAACACGGAACCCATCCCCTTGATGCTGTCGGGCACGACCGCGTCTTTGACGGAATAGGTCCAGCTCAGCCCATCGGCCGACACGTCCGGCTTGCCCGCCACCCGATCCCATTCCACCCCGAACCACATCGCATTGGGATGAAACCGCACCTCTACGGCCTCGGAGTTCGGAACCGGCCCTTTGTCCTTCGGCCAGTGCAGTTCGATGCGATTCCACACCACATGCGTTTCCCAGAGCAGCCCCGCGTGCAGTACGCCCTTGGGCGGCGGTGTCATGGGCCCTTGCTTCCGCGCGCGGTCGCCCGCACCAAATATGCCGTCGAGTTTGACCCACTTGTCCGGCCCGGCCTGGATGGTCGGTTCGGTGTCCGCCTTCCGGTAGGTCTTTTCGAGGTGCGCCAGTCGCCGGGGGATGAAGTACGCCTCCGGCTTCTCCTGGACCTGGCGATCGGCCCGCCAGGCGTAGGCCCATGGGGCCAGGTCGGCGGGCTGGCCGACGAGTTTGTCCAGGTCAGACGGCGCTGCCGGCTTCGGCGGTTCGGCCGCCCGCGCCGCCAGGGCCAAGCCCAGTGTGACGAGCACTGCTGCTGACGTTGTTCTGGTGATCGCGTTCATCTGCTTCTCCTTGCGGATGCTGCCGCAGTTGGAGTTGTTGCTGTTCATGGTGCTTCCTTGCTTGTGGTCGGTGTCGTACTCATTGATTGATCTTCTCGATCCACACCAGTTCAGAGACCGGCGCGCCCTTGAGCGTCATCTCAAGACCTTTGGCGAGTTCCTCGCCGGTCTTCTCCGCCGCGGGGTTCGAACCGTCCTCGAACGTGACGCGATACCGCCGGCCGGGCTCGACGCCGCGGAGTTTCAGGGTAATCATGTCGGCCACGGTGCTGTTCTTGAACAGGTAGACCACGCCCTTGCCGGTGGCGGGGTCGTGGTACTGGATGCCGTCCCAGTTCTTGCCGTCGGGGCGCGGCAGGATGTGGTAGAGGTCGGCGTTGCGCACCAGCGGACGGATCCTCGTCTTGTAGGTGGTCACCGCCGCCTTGACCGCCGCCTTCTCGTCGTCGGTCCAGGGGCCGCCGCCGTTGCCGCCGTTGGGCGCGTCGATGAACCACTCCGGCGCGCCCAGCGAGGCGGACCGGAAGTCGAACCGCATGCCGGACGGTCCCTTCAGTCGGCGGTTCTGCTTGCTTCCGAAACAACCCATGAGTTGCGCGGGCGGGAGGTAGAACGAGGCGTCGTAGAACGCCTTCCGGACGTCGGTCTCGCCATACGTGTCGGTGATGAAGATTTTCACGGCGCGCCGCATCGCGCCGAAGTCCTTGATCCGGCCGCCGCCACTGCAATTCTCCCACTGGAAGTTGGGGATCTCGCGGTACAGTTGGTCCAGCATGGCGTAGAAGCCTTGCACTTCGGCGTACGATGCGCCCACGACCGGCCCGCCCGTGTGGTCCGAGCGCCACATGTCGGCCTTGTACTCATCGTAGAGCCGTTTGATGTGCGCCATGCGCCGCTGCCGGCCTTCGGCGGAAGCCATCGCCTCGCCCCTGTTCCAATAGAGCCCGAAGCGAATCTCCGCCTTGTGCGCATGGGCGGCGGCCTTGGCCATGCCCGAAGGCCAGTCCACCGGGTCGTTTACCGGCTCGTGCGACGAACGTGGCGGAACTGGCGGCCACCATCCCACGTCGATCATCACCTCTTCAAACCCCAACGGCGCGATCTCGTCGATCATCGGGTAGTATTTCGCTTCGACGCAGTTCCAACTTCCGGGTTTGTCGCCGGTGGCCCCGAAGGCATTCCATTGCACCTTGGGATAACTGGCGTCCTTGCGGACGATCTCCGGCATCGAGTACGCGAACAGATACCGGCGCAGTCGGTTCCCGGCATCGGACACGTCCCCCTTGTAGGCACCGACAAAACACGGAGGCACGTCGAAGGTCTCGCTGGGCGCCAGTTTGATCATGAAACTTGGAAACTCACCCCCGCGCACCCGCAGCGTTGCCGGCGCATCCGGTTCCGACATGGCGGCTGAGATCCGGCAGTAGCTCCACTCGATGCCGACATACACGCCCTGTCTGCCATGGGCATCGAACACGGCATACGGGATGAACTTGCCGTCCAGGTGCGTCTCAATCGTGTGTCCGAACCCCGGCTTAACGGCGTGTTGATACACGCCGATCGGGTCGGGCCTTCCGCCGTCGCTGTGGAACTTCCACATCGAGAGCGATTCGGCCTCTGCCGGCCCGTTGAGCACGAGGTGGACCGACGCTTGCAGCGGGAGGATGACCGCTTCGGTTGATCGGTTGACGATGGTCATCGCATGGCGGACAGGCCCTGGCCCGGGGCGCGCCCACCACTGCGACGTCAGTTCCAGCGCCGGCTGTTCGCAGACGAAACGCACCGTCACCTTCCGGCCTTCCGTCTCGTCCACCGCGGCATCCTTGAACTTCCACGCCAGGTCCACGGTCTTGCCGCTGACGGTAGCTTTGTCCACCAGCGGAAACACCGCCGGTTCCCTGGTCCAGTTCCAGCCCGTCGCCGGGTTGCTCAACGCATAGACGACGAGTTGACCCTCTTTCGTCGCGCCGACGGTCAGTTTCGTGTCGTCGGTGGCAAGCGTCCATGATTCCACCTGTTGCCCAGCCTTTGGCGGCGCGGCAGTGAGCGACGGCTCGATCTTCGGCGGCTTCGCCGCCCAGGCGGCCATCGCCAGACCCAGTGCGACGAGCACTGCTACTGGCGTTGTTTTGGTGATGACGTTCATCTGCTTCTTCTTGCGGCTGTTGCCACACTTGGGGGTGTGGTTCATGGCGTTGTCTGCTCCTGGTCCGGGTCGTAGCCTCTCGTGTTTGTCTGCATGTTCCTGTCTCCTCAGTACTGCGCCGTCAAGGTCACCGTGCCGGTCAGGCCCTTCAAGGTGATCGTCTCCTTGTCCTTGTTGAACTCGGTCCACGGCTTGCCGTTCACCGTGACGCTCTTGACCGGCGCGGACTTGGGATGGCGGAAACGCAGGACGACTTCTTTCGGCGCCTTGCGGGCAGGCATCTCGACCGTGGCGGTAATCTTGCCGCTGTCCACGTCGGAGACGATCTCGTAAGTCACCGTGCCAAAGTAGGTAGGCGCGTTCATGACGCTGATCTTCTTGCCCTGTTCCAGCCAGACCCGCGGCGTGGCGCGGGCCAGCCACAGCGACTGCCGGTTCTCCATCACCAGCAGGTTGCGGAAACTCTCGACGAACCACCCGGTGCTGCCCAGGTCACCCGCGCCGGGTCTATCGGCCGGGTTGCCCGTATAGCGACTTAACGAATTGCCCTCGTTAAAGCCTCCCTCCACAGTCACCCAAGCCGCGTAGTTGTTCATCCAGAGGCGCAAGAAGCACGGCACGTCGTCGCGGCGGAGATGGATCTTGTCCACGAACATGTACTTCACGAGACCTGCAAAACCGGTCCAGAAGCGTTCCTTGCTCTTCCCCTGGCCGAGCCGTTCCTCGATCACATCGAGGTATTCACCGACGCGTGGATCGGCGGCATCAAGTACGCCAAGGGTGTCGGCCAGCGGCAAGGCACCCATCTCGATGTCCACCAGAGAGTAAGTGCCGCGGATATCGCGAACCATCGAACCTCGCGCATAGGGCGAGGCGGGAATGACGCGCCTGTAGGTTCCGTCGAGGACCTGCCGTACCGGGGCGATCGCAATCTCCCGCTCCACGGCGCGAAGCAGATCCTTGGCATAGGCATCGGCCTCGACGCGATAGCGCCCCGCGGCCTCGGGATCGAAATCCGCGAGCGCGTCGGCGAATCGGCGCAGGCCCTGCAGCGAGAAGGCATCGTGGGCGAAGTACCATCGCCACCAGCTTTGGCCCAGGGCGGCGTCGCCAAGGACTTGCGGCGGTTGAAGCCCCGCCACCTCGAGTTCCTGGCGGTTGGGGGTTTCCTGGAGATACTTGGCACGCTGGCGGAGGATCCAGTCCGCGGCCGCCTGCATCCGCGCGCGGTTCTTCTGAAACCATTCCTTGTCGCCCGTCAGCAAGTAGTGTTCGGCCATCGTGAACAGGATACGGCCCGTCTGCGGATGGGTGCCGTCGTGGCTCCAGCCGATGTCGTATTTCATGGATGTGGCGTACTCGAAGCCGCCGTCGCCGTCCACGAAGTCGCCGTCGGGCTTTACGCCGGGCGCCTGGAGCCAGTGTTCCAGGCGCCGAGTCGCTGTCTCGTGGTTCCCCGAGAGATCGGTAGCACGGATCGGCATGGCGGCTTCCAACGCCAGCTTCCCCCAGTTGTGCCTGCCGCCCTTCAACAGCCACGACGCTCGCCGCCAGGCGTCGGTCCATCGCTCGTCCGAAAGCGCCACCTGCATCGCCGTCGCGGGTGGCTCTTCGAAGGGCGAAAGCGGCGGGATGACCGTGCCCGGCGGGCAATGGGGCAGCTTAACGTTGCGAATGACTTCCTCCCACGAGGCGGCCTGGGGATGTTCACGCGTCATCTGCGGAATGGTTTGGAGGTCCTTGGCCGCCAGTTCGGCCGCAAACTGCCGCGCCGTCGCCTTGCCGCCGGCCTTGGCCACCAGCACGCCAAGCCCCGGAACCAGGACCGGCCCGGAGTTCACATCGTCGGCCAGGAAGGTAAGGTTGCCGCCCTTGGTCCAAAGCGTGATCCGGGTGTCCATGGGGGATATTCTCGGTTGCCTCGAAGAACGGCCGGGATAGAGCAGCGAGACGGCGATTCCCCGCCGGGCGATGCCGGCGGCGGGCGCCGACCGCCACGCCTCCGCGCCCGTCATCGTCGTACCCTTGTCCTCCGGCAACGGCTTGACCGGCTTCACGTAGCCGCAATAGGCCTCGATCCGGCCATCGAAGACCGCCTGCTCGGCGCCCGGTTGGAAGCCCCACTCGATCTCCACGTCCAGTGCGTTCCATTTCGCGTGCGGCCGATACAGGTGGATCGTCGGGCAGCCGTACTTCGCGCCCGCCGGCGCCTTGCTCGGGTCGAAGAACACGGCCACCATGTCCGTGGCGTCGAAGATCGGTTTTCCTTTATTGCTTCCCTGTGACTGCTCGTTGAGGTAGGTCAGCGTGCGCCCGTCTGCCGAGACGGCCGGGGCGGGCAGAACCTCATCGCGGACGACCCCGAACCAGCCATTCTTCGCCGGATAGACGCGGACCTCGATCGCTTCGACAGGCGGAATGGCGCTACCCTCGGGCCAGCGCAGTTCGACGCGCTGCGCTGGCACCGGCGCCAGCCACAACAGCGCCGACAGCAGCCGTCCCTTGGGCGCCTTGAGTGCAGGAAGAAAACCTGTGCGTTTGTTGGCGTCAGCGATCTTCCTATCCAGCTTTTCCTCCGTCAGTCGCGATTCAAGTGTGCGATAGACTTCGTCCAGCCGCTTCAAGCGCCGAGGGATGAAATACGCCTCCGGTGGCTGCTGCACCTTGCGGTCGGCCCGCCACGCGTAGGCCCACGGCGCGAGGTCCACCGGCTGGCCGGCGAGCTTATCCAGATCAGGCGTGGCCATCGTGGAGGTCGGTTCCGCCAACGGCCCCACCGCGCCGGTGACGTTCCCATTGACCGCTTTGCCGCCCACAGCCCCGTTGTACTTCCCGGTCACCGCATTCTTCGTCACCATGCAGTCCAGGTCGTACCACGCGTCGCCGACGGTCACCTTGCCGCGCAGCTTCGTGCCGTCGAGCATCACGGCGGACGCATCGCCCCCCGCGAGGGTGAAGGCGTCCTTAACACAGTCCAGCGTTAGCGTCCGCGCCGCCCCGTCGGGCAGCGCCTTGTCCAGCGTCAACAGGTAGCGGCCGTCGGCAGCGAAGGCCGACAGGGCGAACGCGAGGCTAACCAGCAATACATGGTGTCGATACATTGTCATACCCTTTCCAGATGGCAGACGTTCTACGGATTCCCGGGCGCTTGCGACCTTGCGCCGACCGTCCACAGGTCCAGCCCACCATCGTCGGGCGTCAAGGGCGCCGGCGTCGGTGGGGTGTCGTCTCGCATATGCTCGCGCTGGTACAACGGGGCGGGGCCGTCTGTGCCGTAGAAGACCGCGACCTCCCGCTTGTCGAAGTCGGAGTAGCCTGCGGCGACCTCGTTGTCCAGCGGCTCCATGCACACCACCGTGTCGCCCTTCCAGGTCACGCGGTAGCGCCACGGGCGATAGCCAGGGTTGCCGACGGCCACGTCCTCGGTCCAGATGGGCAGCGGGTATCGCAGCTCAATCCGGTCGCCCGCCCGGCGCGGGCCGGTCTCCAGATAGTTGCCGGCGACCCGCGCGGTGCCGACCGTCTCGACAGGAGCGGTCAGGAAGCCCTCGACCTGACCGCATCGCAGCGAGATCGGCGTCTCCGCCCCATTGACCATCAACCGCAGCGACGCGGGCGGGGCGAGTTCCGGCACGCGGATACGCACCGCCGCGTCGCGCGCCAGGGCGACCTGCACCACGCCGCGGTAGGGCTGCTCACAGCGGATCTCCGCTTCCGGCAGCCGCTTGTCGAGGTGCAGGTTGACCGTGAGCGTGCCGGCATCGTAGCGGGCCGCGTTGCGCCACAGGATGAAGAGCGCGTGCAGGCCCGAGCCGCCGCAGCAGTTCTGCAACACCCGCGTCTTGTCACGCAACTCCGGGCCGCCCCAGATGGCGTTAAGCGTCTCGCGGTAAGCGAGGATGTGGTTCGGCGAGCTCCAGCCGGCCCAGGCGCCGACGGCGCGCGCGGCCACGTCACGCCAGGTGAACTGGTCGGTATCCGGCACGTCGAGACCGGCGCCGAGCCAGGCGGTATCCCGCAATTGACTCTCCACCAAGTGATTGCGCATCAGCCGCTCCATGTCGCCCCAGTACTCCGGGTGGCCATGGTTGGCCAGCGTCACGCCGAGCCCGGCGTAGTCCATGAGCGCGCAGGTTTCACAGGCGATGAGGGCGCTGGGGCGCCAGTTCACCACCTCGGGTAGGAACCCGAATCGTGTCCCCGTGCCCCGCGCGTGGCGGTAGAGGGCATCTACACGGCTGAAGAGCACCGGATCGCCGACGGTGAGGGCGTAGTCGGCCAGGCCGGCCAGCGTCCGCAGGTTGCCGTGCATGTGCGCGCGGGGGCCGAAGGTGTTGTCGGCGTTGAAGGTGCGCCCGGCCATGACGTGTCGGGCGAGGAAGCCAGCCGCCTCCAGCGCCGGCTCACACCCCATCGTCCGTGCCACCACCATCAGGCTCTTGATCGCGAAGCCGCCGAACATGGCGTTGGGCGCGTAGTCGGCGCGCAGGCGCGCCAGGTACCCCTCTGCCATCCGTCGGCACACCGCTCGCAGCGCCTCCTCGTCCCGGTCCAGCGCCACGGTGGCCAGCGCGTACAGCGGCAGGGCGACATCTTCCGTGATCCCCTTGCACCAGGGTCGCGCGGGCCGGTGGAGCTGCCCATCGCCGGGGTCGATGCCGTCGAGCAGCTTCGCCAGCCAGACGGCCTCCATGGTCGTCGCCGCGCCGGTCATTCGGCGAAGCATGACGGCGCCCTGCAGTTGCCGCGCCATCACGTCGCCGAAGTCCGGCCAATCGTGCGCCGCCTCGGGCGGGTCCGTCCAGAACACATTGAAGTAGGGCAGCCCATCGGCGTCCACCAGCCGCCCCAGGTAGTTTCGGCTGGCGGACGCGACGGCTTCCAGCGTGAAAGAGACCGGCGTTGCCATGCTATCACCTCTCCCCGATGCAGTACAGATACGCTGTCGACTGCACCAGCAACCGACTCCCGCAAGGCACCGGGCCGCCCATCAGCGCGAAGTAGCTGGGGGTGCCCGCGTAGCACTTTGCGAAGTCGTAGGGGTCGAACTCCGACAGGTAATCGCGCATGATGATGTCGGCGGGCGGGTCCGCGTAGCCCAGCAGGCTCCGGTCGCTGACAACCTTCGTCGCGGTGGGGTCGCTGATGTCCACGACGACGAAGCGCGACAGGGCCTTGCGGTCGGCGCGGCAGCGCCCGCGCAGCGGGTCGTTGCCGGCCACGGCGTCGGCGAGCGCGATAAGGTAGTGGCCGGCGACCACGGCGCAACCGAGGCGCTCGGTCTTCATGGTGGTCAGTTCCTTCCCCGCCACCGCGTCGTAGAGCTTGTTGCCATACAGCCACGCCGTGCCGCGCATGGTGGGGAAGTCCGCCTGGTTGCCGAAGATGCGGTCCTTCCGTTCGCTGAAGACGAAGAGCGACTCCGCCGTGGCGGTGTCGGCGTCGGTGAGCGTGACCCGGTAGGCGCAACTCGGCCCGCCGCCCCGGTCATCCGTTGAACCCCACGTCACCACGTCGCCGGAGATGCCCATCAGGGCGCCGCGGCCGCAGGGCTGGTAGGGGATGTGGCCGATGACCTTCCCGTCGCGCACGCGAACAGTCTGCTGGCCTTGCTCTCGCGAGGCCGGGGCGTCGCCGATGAGGATATCCACGTCCGCGCCGGCGGGGTCCTTCAGGCGCATCAGGCGGGGCATCGTGTAGTTCGACCCGACCAGCGGCACCTCCCAGCGGAGTTCGCCCGTTGCCGCGTCGAAGGCGCGCAGCGGGCGGACGACCCCCTTACCGGTGAAGCTGCGCACCAGCAGCAGGCCGTCACAGAGCAATGGCGAGCGGTGGAAGGCGCCGCGATTGTCGTGCCCGCCCTTCTCGCGCTTGCCCCACAGCAGATTGCCGTCGAGATCGAGGCAGAAGACCTGCCCCTGGTCGAAGACGCCGAAGACGCGCTGTCCATCGCTCGCCAGCGTGGAGTCCGCGCTGCCCACGTAGCCCCACCAGTATCCCCCGATGCCCACGCCGAGCTTATTCGCGCAGGCAGACACCAGCCGGTTGCTGCGGGCCTTGCGGTCCTCGGTCAGCGCATCCAGGGCGGCCTGGTCCTTCGCCCGGGCGAACGCCTGGAGGATGGCGATGTCCTCATCCAGCGCCTTGAGCAGATCGGCGTCTCCGAAGGCCTCGACGTCCGGCCGGTGCTTCCGCGCCATGCGCAGGACCTTGTCAGCGAATGCCGTGCGTTTGGCCACCACGTCTTCAGGCGTCTCGCCCCTGTCGGGGGCGGGGCCGTCGCCCACACCGTAGTGGTAGAGGTTCCCCTTCTGCTTGCCTGAGGTGGAACCGCCTCCGGTGATGAGCCACAGCGCCCGCCCCAGGTCCAGCACCTTCTGCCCGGCCGCCGCCTTCTGCTCGGGCAGCCCATCGAGGAGGAGCGGTATCATGCGCCGCTGCCAGAGCTGCTTGCCCGTCGCCAGGTCCCAGCAGGTGACGAAGTCCGGCTCCCCCACGGCGAAGACGCGTGTGCCGACCACGATGGGGTGCGACAGGCCCCAGCCGGGCACGGGGACCTTCCAGAGGACGTTCTTCGCCGTCGTGTCGGCGAAGTCCCACACCTCCGCCTGCCGCCGCTTCGGCGGGTTGCCGAAGACGCCGTCCAACTTCACCCGCGCCGGCGTGCCCTCCCACCACTCGGTGGCCGGTGTCGCCCCGGGGTACTCGCCGTTGCCCATGCGGAAGTAGACGGGCCGCGCGGGCGAGGGGTAGAAGTCGGCGTGGCCGTAAGGCAGTGCGTCGCGCGCCTGCACCGTGCCGATCAACGTGCCGTTCGCGGCCTTGCCGCCGCCCGTCCCGCGCCACTTGCCGGTGACCTTCTCGCCCCGGACGTTGGTCTCGAGCGTCCACAGGTCGGCCCCGACCTTCACGTCGCCGCGCAGCCCGGTGGCATCAACCGTGACGCCCGCGACATCGGCAGCGGCGTCGCCGGCGCGCCCCTCTGTAACGGCGCCGAGGGTCGTCACGACACGCACGGCCAGGTCGCCGCTCCCGGCGGCTCCCTTGGCAAGCGTCAGACTGTAGACGGCGCTGGCCGGCCTGGCCGCCGGCGGCTCGGCTGAGGAAGCCAGGGGCAACCCGGCGGAGGTCAGGGCGGTGATGAGGCAGAGTGAAATGACCATCGTTCCCATTGGTCTTCCTAAACTCTTCACGGCCTCTCTTTGCTCACGTTTCCGCCAGCCGCATGCGGAATTCTGTTCTTGCCTTGGCGCCTCTGTGTTATCATGCGATGCCAAGACGTTGAAGCGGGTCATGAGATAGCCGTCCTCGCGTTAGCGTCAAGCAACTTCCGGGCGAAGTTCGCCAGCAGGCTGCTCCTGGAATCCCTGCCGGCGTCGACCAAGGACCGCAGTTTCGTCTTCGCCACTCGTCTTTGTCGCCACAGCGCCACAACGCCTAGACGATCGCAACGAATCCCAAGCGAGGCGCCTTTCCGTTGCTGCGTTGCCAGTTTCACTTTACCTCCTTGTCCGCCCTGCTGCGGCTCATCTTCTCACGCAACTCTGTCTGCGGCAGATAGGCGTTGGCGGCGCGCAGAGTCTCGACCAACGCCTTGGTGTCCAGATCGCATGCGGGCTGACCGGTGCGCGCCGACTGCACTGCCGCCGTGCCGGCGGCCTGTCCCATCATGGAGCAGGACGGCTGCACCCTTATCGCTCCCTGCACGGGCACGTCGCTCGATGCGCAGCGCCCGGCGACCCACAGGTTGCGCCATCCGCGCGGGACCAGAATGCCGTAAGGGAGGCCATAACACTCGCCCTGCCCCAACCGATGCGTCTGACAACGGTTCTTGAACTGCTCGTACTGGTCTTCCGAGGTGTCGTAGGGGTGAATGTCCACGAACTTCGCGAACACGCCGATCTGATCCGGGAATTGCCGGCGCGCCAGATAGTCCTCCATCGACAGAACGTATTCGCCCTTGATCCGGCGCGATTCGCGAATGCCCAGAACCGACGCGGTGGTCACCTGTTCCATGGCCTCGCAGCCGGGGATGTACTTGCGATAGAAGGCCAGGTAGTTCTGGGCGATGCGGCGGCCCAGCATGGCGTTGCCGGTCAGATCGCGGCAGCGCAGGGCGTCGAGGTTGAATAGGTGCCCACCGTTGAGGTAGCCCGTGGTCTTGCCGATCCGCGACATGCCCACGAGGAAGAGGTCCGGTTGGATGAACATGCCATCGGCAATGCCTTTGCGGATTACCCCGCTACCCTGTTCGTTGCCATGCTCCTTGCGGTACGCAAAGACCCTGTCCCAATCGATCCCGGTGAACAGCGAAGGCAACGTGGCCGGCATGATCTTCGGCGTGTCGCGCCCCGCCTCCCAGCAGTCGCAACCGCACAGGTCCGCCAGGATGGCATCGCCGGTGCAATCGACGAACGACTTCGCCGGAATGAAGGAACAACCTTCGACGTTGTGGGTGATCACGCCTTTGACCACGCGCTCCGCGGCGGCGACCTCGGCGTCGATGACTCTGGTGAAGAACCGCACCTCCACGCCCGCCTCCGTGGCCAATCGGTCAAGAACGAGTTTGTATCCTTCAGGGTGAAATGGCGTCCAGGCAAAGCGCTGCAACCACCAGTCCGGCGTGACTCCTGGCCCGAGGAATCCCTCCTGGTGCAGAGCCTCGACCACTTCGCGCATCAGACCGCGCACCAACTCGCGGCCGTTGGCCATGGGATCGAACGCGCAGACCAGCCCGGACGTGCCCAGCCCGCCCAGGCAGCCGGTTTCCTCGATCAGCAAGGTGCGCGCGCCTGACCGCGCGGCGCAGATCGCCGCGGCCGACCCGGCCGCGCCGCCGCCCGCCACCACCACGTCATACGCATCTTCAACGGGAACCTCACGGATCAGTTTGTACATTTCGTTTGCCATGTCTTTGACCTGATTGTTGGTCTGTTCTGAATCGCCTTGCCTTTGAGTGGCCGTCTTTGCTGCCGCACACCATGGTTGGCGCGGCGGCGTGGTCGTCGCGTTATCCGTAGTGCTGCCAGAACGCCCCGGTGTCGCCGAACGCGTCGCGTTGCCGGAGCATGTCGGCGCGCAAGCGGGCCAACGTGGCGGCGTGGCCGGGATCGCCGGCCAGATCGTGCAACTCCTGCGGATCGTGGCGCAGGTCGAACAATTCGGTGCGTCGCGTGGTTTCGTAAGCGTAGGCGAGCAACTTGAAACGCTCGTCGCGAACGCCGCGCCAAGTCTCCATGTACGCGTGATAGAGCGCCTCGCGACTGGGGCTGGTCAGCAGGCTGTGGCCTTCGACGGTGGGCGGGGGTTTGACGCCGGCCAGTTCGCCCAAGGTCGGGTAGAGGTCGTGGAGGTAGACCAGATCGTCGCGCTCCTGGCCGGCGGGAATACCGGGGCCGCTGATCAGCAAGGGGACGTGCACATCATGGTCGTAGCAGGTCTGTTTGTGGTAACAGCCATGCTGGCCCATGGCGATGCCGTTGTCGGCGGTGAAGACAATGATCGTTTGGTCGAGTTCCCCGCTCTGCTCCAGGCGGTCGAGCAAGCGGCCGATCTGCGCGTCCAGGTGCGTGATCATGGCGTAGTAGAGCGCGCGCAACTCCCGCAGATCCCCTTCCTCGATGGGCCAGTGATGGAACCGCACCACCGCGTCGGAGGTGCATTCGTCGCACGACTGAAACGGGCGCACCCGGTCGCCCTTGGGACTGAAGTCGAAGGGGTGTTGCGGCCCGAAACTGGCCGGGAACGGAACGCGCTGCGGATCGTACAGCGCCCGATAGGCCGCCGGCGCCATCATCGGGTCGTGCGGCACGGTGTAGGCGCAATACAGAAAGAACGGCGACTCGCCGGGACGGTCGAGGAACCGCAGGGCGGCATCGGTGAACATCTCCGACGAGTACTGCCGGCGTTCCTGCCGGCGCTGGGGCGCGTACTGGCCGGTCGGGTCGAAGTCCTGCACCTCGAGCCGCATGTGGTGGCCCATACCGGCAAAGAGCAGCGCCTCGGCCTCGTCGAACCCGCGGGCGACGGCGGTCGGCCCGTTGTGTTGTTTGCCGGTGGCGAAGGTCCGGTAGCCGGCGCGGCGGAAGGTTTCCGGCATCGTCTCCAGCGTCGCGCCGATGTCGCGGACGTCCGCGATGCGGAAGAACGGCCGCCCCGTGTGGATCATCGCCCGGCTTGGACAACAGACCGCCGGGATGTTGCCGCCGACGATGTAGGCGTTGCGGAAGGCCGTGCCGCGCGCCACGAGCCGGTCGAGGTTCGGCGTGCTGATGGCCGGATTGCCCAGCGCCCGGATCGTGTCAAACTGCTGGTCGTCGGCCAGGAGGAACAAGACGTTGGGACGTTTCATGGTGTGGCCCGCTTTGCCGTGTTCGCGTCAAGCAACTTCCTCGCGAAGTTGGCCACCAGGCTGCTTCTGGGGCCGCTCCCGCCGTCGGCGAATGACCGCAGTTCCGTCTTCGCGATATCGTCCTTGTCTCCGCAGCGCCACAAGGCCCAGACGATCGTGACGAATCTCAGGTTACGCGTTTGGTCTTTGCGATCCGAGTTTCTCTGCCTCCTGATCAACGCGGACAATGCCTCGGCCGCGGCGGGATCGCCGATCCGGCCCAACGCCTCGGCCGCCGACACGTGGCAATTCCAGTTGCCGAGCAGTTTCACCAGGGACGGCACGGCCCGACGATCTCCGGCATAGCCCAGAGCGGCCATGGCCCGCACTTGGGTGGCCGAAATACGCTCCCTCGTCTTCACATCCGGCAAAGCCTCCAGCAGCGTCGACAATCCGGACGCATCGCCAATCAGGCCAAGGATGGACGCATAGTTGAGTTTGGTTTCCCCGGTGGCGCCGGCATAGGCCTGCCGCACCAGGGGCAGCGCCTTCTCCGATTGCGCCAACAGGACTTGGACCCCTTGGAAATCCTTGCCGGCGCTCGCCGCGGCCGCCGTGATCTTCTCCTCCGGTAATGGATAGGAGTCGGTATGGGTCAGGACTTCCGTGGCGATGTTCCCGACCTCGACCAGGTGCCGTTGCAGGGCCTTGACATCCACCTGGCGCGGCGTGACACCCGCCTTCACCGCCATGGCGGCGGCCACCCCGGCCGCATAACCCTGATTCTGCATGTCGGGCTGCATGCGCAAAACCGGCATGGCGTTGCGATCCGCGCCCATGCCGATCCCCGTCACCAGGATGCCCTCCAGTCCCTTTGGCAACAGACAGCGGTAGGGCACGTAGGCCCACAGGACCGGTCCATGAAAACGGAATAACTCTGATATGCCGGGAATCGTTCCAAAACGGAAGAAGACATGGGTGGGGCCGCCATGGATGTCGTAATCGCTCCTGGCGTATTCGATGGTGTCAGGGAATGTCCGCTTGTTCAGCATATCCAAGAGGTCGTAATGATAGTCGCCGACGATCCGCCGCCGTTCGCGTGAGTCCACGAGTTGGCCGACGTCGAAGGGGGAGCCGGCGCTCAAGGCCTTCCGACGGTTGAGGAAGAACTCCGTGGCGGCGGCAGGATTCGCGTCATCAAAGGGCGCCGTGTTGTTGTTGACGTAATGATCGCCCGGATTTCGGTGCGGCAGGTGGGCGGCCTGAATCACGAACATATCACGGGGGTCGTCCAGATAGACGTAGTCCGCGCCGGCGGCGATGGCGACGTCGGCGTTGCCGGTCCCGTCAATGACCGTCTTGGCCAGCACCACGCCCCGGCCGTAGGGTGTGGCCACCACCACGCCGGTCACCCGGCGGCCTTCGACCACGACGCCGCAGCCGGCGACGCCGAACCAGATGTCGCCGCCGGCCTTCCGCAGTTCGCTGCGCAGCCACTCCATGCGCTTTTCCGTCGGGTTCATGGGAATCTGGTTGTTGAAGCCAACCTTATTGCCATACCAGTGCCCGCCGATTAGGCCCAGCGTGCCGACGCCCCCCAAGCCGTGCAGATACTCGATCACCAGGGTCTTGGCCCCTTGCCGGGCGGCCCCGATGCCGGCGGGCGCGCCGGCTGTCCCGCCGCCGACCACCACCACGTCATACTGGCCGAGAATCGGCAGGGGGCCCTGGTCTTGCGGCACCGACTTGGCCCACGATGCCAAACTGCCCAGTGCATCGCGGATCTCGCCGGGGGCGGATGCTTCAACGCCTTTGCGCACCACACGCGGGGATGCCGCGGGCTGAATGCCCTTGGCCTCTTCCGCCGCCGCTTTGCCGATCCGCTGGCCAATGGCCATGAAAGCCACAGGCCGCAACAGGGCCTCGACCTGCGCGCGCGGCACGCCGGCGCATCCTCCGAGCACCCACAACCGGTCCGCGCCCGCCGGCCGGAACGGCGCCAGATCGGCGCTGGCCGCGTCAAACCCGGTACCACCGGCGGGTTTCTCGGCCACGATGGCGTCTGTTGGTAGGACAAACGGCACGTCCGAGGAATAGAGTTGTGTCGCGTGATACGTCAAATCACGCACCTGCTGTTCCAGCCGCGCCCGCGCCTGCCACGACCCGTCGGCCAGGTCCACGCGGAGCGTGTATTCCCACCATCCGTAGGTCGCGGTGCTCTTGAACTTCCTCGACGTTTCCAGAGGCAGAGCCAGTTTCCGAACTTTCTGGCCGGCGTCGGTGCGCGACCCGGCGGCGATGGTCACCCAGCGGATCTTGTGCGGTCCCGCGGCAAGCGGCGTGAACTTCGCGCCGGCTTGACGCACGACCGTCGCATTCTGCGTGGCGTCAATGATCACCTTGCCCAGGACGGCCTGGCGGCCGGAACGGTTGGCGATGACCACCCCGCACGCTTTCTGCTGGCCGTCGGTGAGCACATCGGCCGGGTAACTGCCGTAGAGGAACTTCACCTTCGCCGCGACCAGCGCATCCTCAAGCGCCTGTTTCACCTTGCCCGGCGTCACGAACGTCTGCTGGCCAAAGATGGCTTCGGCCAGGCCGCCGCTGGGTTTCTCGCCCCCCTCCAGCCACAGGCGCATGGTGCCCGCCAGGTCCTCGCCCAGATAGGTCCGCGGCGCGATCAGGAAGACCTTGGCGCCCCCCTCGGCACCCGCGACCGCGGCGGCCACCGCGGCGCTCGAACCGCCCACGACCACCACATCGGCGCTGGCGGCAATGGGGATGTTGCGGGCAGACTCTATGACAGACGCCGCGCGGACCGGCACGTGGGCAAGGCCCAGGACCAGAATCGCCGCAAGAGCGCTCAGTTGATGTCGCAGGATGGGTGGGGTCAACATTGTCTGCATTGATCGTTTCATTCTCTTGCTCCTTTCACGGAGTGCCTTTCGTCTTGTTGTCAGCCGCCAGCAGGTCGGCGTAGGTCATCAGGTTCCACGCGCAACGGCCGGCGTTCACGGCAAAGCGGTTGAAACGCGGTGCGTCCATGGTCCTGGTCTTCGTCACGGCAGGGTAACCGTTCAGGCCCTGTAGGGCCTTCCGCTGCCCGCCGGGCGGGCAACGCACCCGCTGGCTGACAGCCAAACCTTACAACCGATGCACGCACACAAGGTATCGCCCTTGGCCCGGAGGATCGAGAGCGACTTTCGATCGGATTCAAGCGGAGGGCCGCGAATGTCCGACCCGCCTGCCGCCTCAAAGTTGTGCAATAAGCAAGGCCATGGTGGTTCGATAAGACCGACGGTGCCGGGGATTGGAGCCCCGGCGACGGTCAACCTGGTTAAG
>Ga0172363_10001932_pt1 | contig 16705 bp, 7 predicted proteins | sample LakKivs2_kivu2a2_FD_114541 | JGI IMG/M metagenome (GOLD analysis project Ga0172363, IMG submission 114541) | Sediment microbial communities from Lake Kivu, Rwanda - Sediment s2_kivu2a2 | ecosystem: Environmental > Aquatic > Freshwater > Lake > Sediment | place: Rwanda: Western Province, Lake... | reverse complement strand
GCCTCCGGGAAAACCTCCACCCTGAACGCGATCTGTTTGTTTATCCCTCGTGAATCCAAGATCGTTTCAATCGAGGAAACCCGAGAAATCAACCTACCGCACCCCAATTGGATCCCTGGTGTCGTACGCTCCGGTTTTGGTGAGGTCATTAATGATAAACTCGCCGGTGAAATCGATTTATACGACCTAATGAAAGCGGCGCTCCGGCAGAGACCAGAATATATCCTTGTCGGAGAAATACGAGGCAAGGAAGCCTACGTGTTATTCCAGGCGATGGCGACCGGGCATACCACCTATTCAACCTTCCACGCGGACTCCGCCCAATCCCTTATCCATCGATTAGAGGGAAAACCCATTGAAATCCCACGAGTCATGCTCCAGTCATTAGATATCGTTACAATTCAAATACAAGTCGAAGTCGGTGATAAACGAGTCAGACGATGTAAACAGATCGTAGAAATCGTCGATATCGATCCCATGACCAAAGAAATACTCACAAACGAAGTCTTCCGATGGGACCCGGTCCAAGATCAATTCTTTTTTTCCGGGAAGAGCTACGTGATGGAACGAATTCGGACGCAACATGGATACAGCAAAGAGGATATGCTAGCGGAACTGAATCGACGCGTTGAGATCCTCGAGTGGTTGCGAGAAAATAATATCCGTGCCTTCAAGGACGTTGCCCGTATTGTCTCTTCCTACCTTGACACACCAGATGAAGTAATGGAAAAAGTAAGAAAAAAAAGTCAAACAAAACAAAATGAACAAGAACGTATGGTAGAAAATGAACTGGTGATAAAACAACCTGGGATTCCATCAGGGGCACCAACTCATTCTACTGGAAATAAAACCATAGGAAAAAAATAAGAAAAAATCGGAGGGATGCCGATGACACTTACAAAATATCAACGAATGAGTTATCGATGGTTAGGCCGGTTTGGAGAACGAAGAGCCAATCAACACCTGCAAGAAGCCTTACAATCAGCACACATGGAGATTCGTGCGGGAGCATATCTGTCCTATGTGTTTCTCAGCACAGTAATTGGTTTTCTGGCTACTATGATTGTGATGGTACTATTCGTGTTTCTCCTTCTCCCGCTCCTTGGAGTAGTCTTAGACACGGGATTGGTCATCTTGTTCTTGTTTATCCCTGGATTTATCGCGGTCATCGTCTATGCACTGTTACTCTCCGCGCCAAAAAGAAAAGCGAAAGCTCGGAAGAAAAAAATCGATGTGAACCTCGCGTACGCCATCAACTTCATCTCAGCGATGGCGTCAGCCGGGGTGACACCAACCGAGATTTTCAAAAGCCTTTCCAAGCAAGACATCTATGGTGAGGTCAAGGAAGAATCCGCTTGGATTTATCGTGATGTCGGTTTGCTGGGATTTGACGTCCTCAGCGCGATTAAAAAAAATATCGCACGGACCCCATCGCAACGCTTCAAAGAATTCCTCCAAGGGATGGTGGTCACAGTCACCTCCGGTGGTTCGTTGAAAACCTATTTTATGCATAAGGCAGATCAATATCTCTGGGAGAACCGAAACCAACAGAAACAACTGCTTGAAACCTTAGGGATTATGGCCGAAAGTTATGTCACTGCAGCGGTCGCTGGGGTGTTACTCCTGCTTATCGTGATTCCTCTGATGATGATCATCACCGGAGATTGGAACGCGATGTTTCTCTATATATTGATACTCATCATTGTCCCGCTCATCCATATTGGATTTGCGGTCGTGATCCGTGGCATGTGCCTGGGGGCATAAGCATGAAAAAAGACAAAAGCGTTCATAAGACAAGTTACTTCAGAAATCTTATTCTGACAAAAAATGTGACCAGACTTGTCGTCTATATCGTCACTGGTGTTATGGTCACTGTTTTTGTCTTACTAGGTATCCTGAACCTTCTTGGTATTTTCACTGGATTTGGGAATGCTGCTGATTATTTTGTCTTCGCTATCCTCTCCGGAACCGGTATCTATGGGATGTACGAATCAATGCATGTCCGAAGAATCCAGAAAATCGATGCGATTTTCCCTGATTTCGTTCGAGATCTCGCAGAATCCCGCCGCGCGGGTATGACGTTTACAAAAGCGATTCTTTTTTCATCAAAAGGAGAGTATGGTATCCTCACACCGGAGATTAAGAAAATCTCACAGCAAATCTCCTGGGGTGGGAGTGTGACAGATGCATTAGAAGCGTTTGCACAGCGCGTCAACACAAAATCAATCCGACGTACCATCACCCTCATCATTGAAGCAAGCAACAGCGGCGGAAACGTCGCTGATGTGCTTGATGTCGCTGCCAAGGATGCACGGGAGATTAAGATGCTGGAAGCAGAACGAAGAACAAACATGGCCTCGTATGTCATTGTCATCTACGTAGGGGTGTTTGTCTTCTTGGCAATTGTGTTGATCTTGTGCACCAGTTTCATTCCTGCGATGGTCGGAGGAGAAGGATCGCAGGGCATGCAGGGGATTATGGGCGGGGGAGGAGGAACATCACAACAAGAAATCTCAGGTGTGTTCTACCTCGCTTGTCTCGTACAAGCCTTTGGGTCAGCCCTTGTCGCTGGTGTCTTCGAAGACGGTCGCTTTACCTCCTCAGTCAAACATATTTTCATCATGGTCTTTTCCACCTGGTTGATGTTCAAACTTACTCTTGGAGTGTAGATAGATAAGTGATGACAGCATCGTCATGTTCCAAAAAAGAATATGCGGTTTCCGAGATCGTGGGTACCTTGATCCTTATCACCATAGCAGTGAGTACCTTTTCTGCTGTCTCTATTATCGTGTTGAATCCCTGGGCTCATTTTTCAGATGAACCGGTTCCGCAGGTGTTCCTGGCCGGATTTATTGAGAATAATGTTGTAGTGGTCGAACATCGCGGGGGACTTCCAATTGAGACAAAAACAAAAGTAACTATGACTATTGAGGGGATGACAGATACCTTCCGGGTCGATGATTTTACGTATTGGCATGATGAAAATAGTGATGGTCGTTGGACGGTTGGTGAGTGTCTTATCTACCCGGGTGGTAATCTCTCAGGAAAATACGTCTCCTGTATGATAGTGGATATCGATAAAAACTCTATCATTTTTGATAAGACCATCCAAAAAGGGATTAGTGTTTTTTCTCCAACCTTAACAATCCTACCACCTGAGGATGTCTCAGAAACCTCTGCGACATTGAAGATGTATTATCATTTTTACAATCTGAGCAATTTTGCATCAGGTCTAATGAATTTTACCTATCACGCTGTTAGTGGACCATATTCAATGTCTCCTTCGGTAAGACCCGTATCTCTTGATGGTTGGTACGGTCTGCAATTAAACGGGCTTCTCAGCGGTGTTCAATACGAGTACTGGGCGTGGATGAACTGGACGAACGGAACTCTTATTGAGGGTCCGATGGCGTTCTATACCTATCAAAAAACAAGAGGTCTTTGGCATTTTGATGAACCAGTGAACTCGACAATTGCACGAGACGCAATGCAACCCACCTGCAATGGCACCGTCCATGAGGCAACGTTTCTTGCGGACGGGGTGAGTAACCGTTCTCTGAACCTCACTGGGATTACTCATTATGTTGAAGTCCCGCATCATCCTAAATTTAACTTATCGAATGATATCACCATTGAAGCATGGATTAATGTCTCAAAAATTGGGGCGATGTTCCCCGGGAATGTGTCAGAGCTATCATCAAATAATATTTCTGGTATCCTGGGTATTTCCTGTTTTGAACCTCATTTGATACATTTATCTGGTTCGATTTATGCAATCGCCTATCATGATAAGACGACCGCGTATATTACAACCTTCCAAATGACAGATAATGGTGTTTTCCTTGGCACCTTTGAGACCCAGGCCATCTCAGTCCCTCACTTTTTTGAGCCGACTATCATTCATGTTGACAATGACGTTTACGCAGTAGTTTTTGGCGCAGCCGATTATCAAACAGAGCCAAAAAATCATATCGTGACGATACCACTGTATAACAATGGAACAATAGGAAATATTATTGATACATTTGATTTCCCAGACTATTACGGACGGGAACCTAACATCATTCATCTCGGAGCAGATCTCTATGCGGTCGCGTTTGGGGGGGCAACCCTTGGCACACTTCCGACAGGGTACTTGGTGACCTTCTCCATTGATAGTGGGGGTGATATTAGTGGCGCTCTTATTGATAGCTATAAGCTGCCCACGTATACATGTTGTTCAGAACCATCCATAGTATATATCACCGGTGATATATATGCAGTGACTTACAATGAATATGGCACAAAAAATGGATACCTTATCACGGTTCATATCTTAACGAATGGATCTATCGTTAAATCGCCGATAGATATGACTCCTTTCTTACATGATGATGATTTTTTAGAGCCAACCATGATCCATGTCATCAACGATATTTACGCTATTTCCTATGGGGCTGATTCAAATTACAATCAACGAACCGGATTTATCAAAACACTTCAAATCGATGCTTTAGGTCATATCGTAAATGTATCCCTTGACGACCTTCCCTTCTACACCTATCTTTCCCCGATAGACTATAATTTTGAAACGGACATTCTACATATCCAGGATGAACTCTATGCGATAGCGTTTACTGGTGGAAATGCAAGTAATTGGCAGCGCGGATTTCTCACTACCATCTCAATAAGTAACACAGGGAATATCTCTGATTCTGCGTTATTTATCTATGAATTCAAAGGTCGTTCTGCTCTTGATGGCACGAGTGCTCTGAATCTGCACAACTACGTTGATCGGTTAATCGTTGTCTACGGATCGATTAATGCTTCTGAGAGAGGTTTCTTAACCATGGAAAAAATCGATTTAATTGGTCAAGAAAAACCCATACTCCAAAAAGGTGATGCCTATGGGATTACCATAAATTATAATTTACTCTCTGCCTGGATGACGATTGGAAATACCGTTTATTCTGTTTCTGCGACCGTTACCTTTGATAACTGGGTAAAAATCGATTTCACCTATGGGGGCGGGGATTTAACATTATATGTGAATAACATTAAACAAACCGGGGCAAGTGAACCGTGCACTGGTCCTGTTAAAACAAATACCGCCAATCTAGTTTTCGGCGGTGGATTCTATGGAAAAATAGATGAAATAAAAATTTCCAGAGGTCTCTATACCCCCTAATAAAATCCTTACTTTCAAAAAAGCGATAACGTATCGATATAAAAATGTGAAAAAATGTCAAGAGTAAAAGAAAAAAATAAAGCGAACCAGCCTTTTTTGCACAGAACCAATCAGCGAAACAACAAAGGTGCCTCTGAAATAGTAGGAACGCTTTTATTGATTGGAATCGGTGTGTCTCTGTTTTCCTTGTTAGCGGTGGTGACCTTCACCATGCCATCTGTTTTTTTTTCCGAGCCAACACCATCAGTCAATATCATTGGGCGAGTCGAGGGCAGCTCAGTTGTTTTTGAACATTATGGCGGGAAATCCTTGCCTCTTGATACAGAGATTACGGTAATGTTTGCAGAGACACAGGTTGTTAAAACCGTCGGTGAAGTCCTTGACGCAGCATCCCAGGCAGACGGGGAATGGAACATCGGGGAAAAACTAGTCATTTATAATAATAACCCTAATCTTCCTATTATGCAGATCAGTGTAATCATTACGCATAAAAATAGTAACACGGTCGTCATGCGAGGAATCCTGCAAGAAGGATCCCAAGCCGTCAATCCGATCGCAGTGACGCTCCATGCAGATTCCATTACCACAAACACAGCAAGAATACATATGTTTTATGACTTTAGGTACTATCTCGGGACAAAACGGGTTTGTTTTACCTATATTCGCGCATCAGATTATACCGCAAACATGAGCGCTCCTTGGAATTCCACTGGATGGGTGGCCGTATCTTTCCAGAATGGATCCTATTATATCACTCTTGTCGGCTTAAACGAAAATACAGAATATTATTATCAAGCATGGGTGCAATATAATTCGTCGGTTAATGTAACCCAGAAGGTGAATGTTTCTGGAACCATTAGAATGTTTCGAACAGATAGCTATTCTAGTGGCATGTGGCATTTTGATGAAAGCTCTGGACTGATAGCGATTGATTCCTCCAACCATGGAAATAACGGGACATTATTCCCAGCGTCTATCACGGAGGCACCTCAGAGACTGGATCAATCCGATGACGTCGTGCATAATCGGTCGATACGATTCGATGGATACAATGACTATGTCACAGTGAATCACGCGGCAAGCCTTTCCCCCACCTCGGAGATTGCCTTGGAAGCATGGGTAAAACCAGAACCAAAAGACGAATGGAGAGGAACGCAACTGCAGCTGATCAACAGTACCATGTATGGAACCCAAACGTACGGATGTTTAGACCCCGATATCGCATATATCACCGATAACAGATATGTGATAGTTTCAAGGAATTCAGATTATGATGGGTTTGTCTACACTGTTGAAGTCTCTGATAATGGGACCGTTACAAAAAATGCAACGAAGAGTGTCTGTGATATCTATCAATTTGAAACGGTATGGTGCGAGACGCCCAGGATTGTAAAGGTGCAGGGTAGTACCGATGTCTATGCGATTGTCTACCGGGGGCCAAGGACTGGAGCGAATTATTATTTGTACATGGTTACGATTCGGATATCCTCGACTGGAACGATAACCAAGCCATTTCTCGATAGACAACCATTGGACACCATGAATTGTTACTATCCTGATATCTGCTTTACTGAAGGGGATTATTATGCGGTTGCGTACTCATCGTATGAAGATTTTCTCGCAGCGTATCGGTATATCGGACGCTTACAAACCGTGAAAATAACGTCTACCGGGATAATTACAACAAACGTACGGTATTATAATTTTGGCAGCTCTGGTGTCGTCGGTATCATGCAGTATCTTGATATTATTCATGTGGAGGACGATTACTACTCCCTTTTCTTTCGAGACTCTGATACCGATGGTTCGCTCATTTCTGTTCAAATCAAGAATGGGTGGAATCTCGTCCCGGACTCAGTGAGATATAAATTTGATATCGATAATATCTCAGCTCTGCCTCTCCGCGTGATCCATATCTTCGATAAAATCTATGGTGTTTTGTATGGCGATAAAACAGGGACCATCATCTATGGTGCAGCAATCACGACTCTGAAACTCACCAACATCGGAACACTCGATGCCATGATAGATTTTTCTACATTATTACCCCCCGTGGATTGGACTGTTTTTTCTTATCCCGAGATTATTCATATCAGTGGTGATATATTCGCTATGACGTACCGGCTGGGCAGTCGAGCCGAAGTCAAGACCTTTGAGATCTCAAATATGGGAATAATTACCAATCATACCAACGATGCTGCCTGGAAATATATTTTTCAACCGACCTCATCATATACGATATCTTCCCCCAAGATTATTCGAGTTAACCCAACCATCGATCCATTTGAAAAAACTTTTGCGATTGTATATCCAAAAACTATCAGCTATGATATAAACAATGATATAAATAACGGTGTCTTGTTAAGCATTAAAATCGCTGATAATGGCTCGATAGTGAAAAAAATCTATGATTCTGTTCTTTTAGGGCCTGTCAATTTCTATGCACCTGACATCGTTCATATCTCAAATGACATCTATGCGGTGGTGGGTAGGAAGGTTCTCTATGGAGCGATGTCGCTTCACACGGTTCAAATATCTAATCTTGGAAAAATCGAAAAAAACTTCATCGACACCTTGGATATCCCCCTGCCAGAAGTGACTCCAGGTTTATCCATAAAGATTGTTCATGTGTCGAATGATATCTACTTGATTGGTTTTAATAATAACGGAAATCCTCTCATAACTCTCATAACGGTGGAAATCGCAGATAACGGTATGATAACAGACACGGTTCTTTATACGTATAACATCACGAAATCTGGTCATTCGAATTTTTGTTCCCCAAACATACTCCGCATTAAAGATAATATTTTCGCTGTCTCATATCATTCTACAAACTACATCAGTAAAAGTGATTTTGTGAGCACCTTCCAAATCTTGCCAAATGGGACGATTACCCTCATCGACACTCTATCGATGAGTGCGTATTATTCTTGTAATTATGGATCGCAGTACGATGAATACTCGGATATCATACCAATTGAGGGAAGTGCTCATCTCTATGCCTTAGTCTATGGATATGATTATTTCATAACTGTAACGAATCACCGCGGGCTAGGCATCATCATCACCATTGAAATTAGTGATGCGGGGTTGATCAATCAAACTCCATTTGGTATCTTTACGTTTGACACGTATGGGTGTAGCAGACCAGATATTCTGCATGTTTCAAATTCGACGTACGTCATTGCCTACTCAAAATCTGTCCGGGTGAGTAATTATCAAATATCTGGGAATCTTAAAACATTGTCTATTTCCCCGAATGGGACAAGTATCAATCTCATCGATGCTGTAACCTATTCTACGATTAATTCGGATTACGATAAAGCACATTGTCAGTTTCTTACTCATCTTTATAAAAATGTTTATGCCTTGCTATACACGGTTCCTTCTGGATCAACAATAAGAGGAAAGGTTGGCACGTTTAGTATCTCGGAAAACGGATCGATTTATCGGACGTGGTCAAATGCGATGTTTCATGTTCAATTAGACTTGACCGCGACGACAAATATCTTACCGAGCTTTATCAATATTACTAGTAATGTTATTGTGATATGTTACCAGGGTAATTACGATGACGGATATATGGACACAATTTCCGTTACTATCACAGACACAAGTAATGAGTTAAAACCGATCATTTCAAAATCAGGGTCATATGAGATTAAAGGAAATAGAACCGTGTTTGTAGCCTCGTTACGCACCACTAGCGGGTATAAGACACTCACTCTACCGGTTCATCCCGGGTGGAACTTCCTTGTCTTAACCTACGACCACCTGACCTTGAAATTCTTCAATAATCTTACAAATAATACTCTTACTAACGTTTCTTTACCATGCAATGAGAATATCGTTACCTCCGCTAACCCCTTGATTTTCGGGGGTTTCAGCGGTATTTACGATGAAATTGCTGTTTTCAACATGCATCTGCGAGACGATGAGATTTACAATCATTTAATACAATACTAAAAGACATCACAGAAAGAAAGGTAGAGAGTATGAAAATTCGGACACCAACAATGTTGATTCCTCATTTGAAAAGACAGGGCTGTCGAGCAAAACACAACACTCGAGCTGTGTCTGAGATAATCGGGACCATCTTACTCCTTTCAATTAGTCTTGCGTTGTTATGTGTCCTGTATTTGATTGTCTTAAACAACGCATCAGGTCCCTCTGCCACCTACCGAGGGGAATCCGCAGTATTGGTTTCATCAGCAGATGAAAACAATGTGGTGTTACAAAACAACGGGGGTGTTCCATTATCCTTCAAGAACAAGCTTGTTATCACAGTTGGCGGCACTAATTATTTTGTCACGGTCGGCGACTGTGTTGTTGATACCAATGGTGATGGACTCTGGAGTATCGGGGAGCAGGTTCTTTTTACCCCCCCGGGGGTCCCCAGTTTATATGGCTTAGAAATCCAAGTGAAAATCATCAATCCGGACACAAATACGATGATTATGGCTGGTCTCGTACAAGAAGGAGCCAAAGGAGATTTCCCTTATATTCAGACCCTAAATCCGTATAATATCTGGCCTCATAGTGCGACGTTACACTCCTATTATAATTTTATTAAGGTGAATTATCTCCCCGGAAAACTTTGGTTTCAATGGAAACGATCTGATGACGTAACATGGACTCGCACTCCTACTGTGAACATCACTGCTGCGCCTCTCTTTGGCTACCATACAGTGACTCTCTACAATCTTACCACCAATAAAAACTACCTCTTTGAGGCCTGTATTGAATATTCCTCAGGGAACGTCACCTTCAATATATCAGGGGGAATAAAACTATTTACCACTCTCATTGATGCGATGGGAATCTGGCATTTCAATGAACCATTTGGGACCACCATTATTGATTCATCTGGGCAGATACCTCCGAATAATGGGGTGTTACGACCAACGGAAATCCGCGGACCACAACGGTTCAGTGCAGAACTTAACAACTCAGGCAGAAATCTGTATGTTGACGGCATTGATGATTCTGTGGAGATTCCGAATTCCAATACCTTAAGCGTCACGGACGAATGCACCATTGAGACTTGGGTCAACCGTTCAGAATATTGTGATGCACTGGTTGGGGTGCCTCTGCAGTCCTCATTGTCACAATTTGGCAACTATTCTTTGGGATGTTACGAACCGTACCTCATCAATGTCGTTGGAGATATTTTTGCCCTTGTCTCGAGGAATGAGTACTCAAAAGGTTTTCTGAGCACCATGAGAATAAGCGATACCGGGGTGGTGTATCAAAATGAGTCTACCGCTTCATGTTTTCTTGATGTGTTTGAATTTGATACCTCCTGCATAAACCCTAAAATTATTGAGGTGAGTGCCTTTAATGGGATCTACGCTATTGTATACTGCAGACCAAGTTCAGCAAACAGGTTATTTCTTTCCACCGTGAAAATCTATAGTGATGGACGTATCGAAAAAACAGTTATTAACAAGAGCATTCTTGATATGAATATTTCAGCAAATCCTGATATTATCGACATCGATTGGAACACCTATGCGGTCGTCTACTCGACTGATGCAGCAAGGTACGGTGTGCTCCTTTCTCTGGATATCTCCCTTGCTGGGGTGATTTCCCCGGTGAGTCATCGGCTTTTCTTTGGGGACATTATGGAAGAACCAGAAATCATCAAGCTTGTCAGTAGCTTAAACAAGTATGTGATTGTGTATAACTGCGTCGGTAATGATGGCGGTTTGCGGACTGTTGAAATCACGGATACCGGGGTATTATCTGATATCTCTGGTCATGTGTATTTCGATGAGGACGATGGTGGATCCCCAGAAATCATCAGTATTAAAAATAAGGTCTATGCCATCGTCTACGCTGGTCCGGTATTACGACAATCAGTGATGATTAAAACCGTCGAAATATCATCCATTGGTGCTGTCACCCTTTTAGCCGCATCACGGGTAAAAACCATCGATGAATTCAGTTTGGATTTCATCGCAAATAATACGGTTCGTTCCCCGCATATTGTTGCTTTAACTGGAGCTTCACCTTTTTTTGCTATCTCCTATAGCGTTGATTCTCCCACCTCAAGTCGCTATGGAAAAATTGCAATCATCTCGATTCTTGATAGTGGAACAATTCAGGATCTTTCCAAGAAAGACTGCACCTTTGAACCATTTACCTGCTCTGAAGCCTATTTGCTCTACATCGCAAACGAGGTATACGGCCTGGTGTATCGAAGTATTTATGGAGACGGGGTCATCAAGACGATAAATATAAAAAATGAGGGATTAATCAAAGAAAACCCGATACTTGATATGGGGGAAATCGGTGGTCTGAAAAGTTATGCAGCTGATGAGGTTCTCACCTCGGATCGTCGATATGTTGCAAACGTGTACCAAGGGATAAACTATCACATGATAGTAAAAACAGTAAAAGTAAACACGACAACCAAAACCATCGCAAATGCTTTTACGGATTCATTACTCATTGAGGAAGGTTATACCTCCTCCAACGGGACGTTTAACGCCTCTTATGCCCCCACGATTATTCCTATTAACAATGACGTGTATGCGATTGCCTACTGTCATTACATGACGGTTCCAAGTTTTCATCATGGTCGCATCGTGACGATACAAATCAATACGACCGGGCATATCAAGGAAATTGAACGGTATACGTTTGACAATGACGTGATGAACACTCCCTTAGAGTTTTCCTGTATAAATAAAACAAATGGGTTCTACGCTCTAACCTATCAACGCTACAGCACCTCACAAGGAAAAATTATCACCGTTAAAATTGGAAACGACGGGCATATCTATGGCCTGCAAGACTTCTATATTTTCGATACGACAAGCTGTCGAGAACCCTCCCTCTGTCATGTTAACGGTGACGTGTACGCGATTATCTATCGGAGCGCACCAACGCCCAGTACCTATGGCCGGCTCGCCACCCTGAAAATCTATGGGACGAACGGCACGATTCAAAAAAGCATTAAAGATCTCTGGCAATTCCTCTCCGCCCCTTGTTATCATCCTACCATTATTAAGGTGGATACAAATATTTTTGCTTTTGTGTACGTCTGCTACACCTCCTCAAGATATATCGCTTATGTTGGGACCGTAAAAATAGCTGACGACGGTACTATTACCAAAAGCCTCATTGATTATTTAGAATTTATTCGACGATACTATACGGATGATTATCTGTCGCATCAACCAGAGCTTTTGCACGTGGGCAACCGGGTCTATGCCATCATCTCAAAGGACCTTCCTGATCCCTGGACGAATCATATCTACAATGGATGGATTACTACCCTGCGGATCGGTGAGAACGGCGATATTATCGATACCAAAGACAAAGCGATACAAATCTCCACGAGTCCCAGGATTACCAGCTCGGAAATTGAGATTATTCCCTTCGTCGATGACAGTTACATCGCGATTTATGGAGGCATAAACCGTGATCTCTACCAGTGCATCATCCGCATCCCGCTCATTGAAACCAATCAAACAATCTTCTCAAAACAAGACTCCTATAGCATCACAGCAAATAAGACAACAGTGTTTGTGACCTTCACCGATTCGGCAAATGCACAATACACGCTATCCGCTGCATTAGAAAACAACTGGAATCACATAGTCGCCACCTATGATAAAACAACCATGCATCTCTATTTGAATACCAACCTGAAAGCCTCGCTCCCGCTCGGGTCAAAACCAATAAAAGTCACAAGCAACAAACTCTACTTTGGGCCCTACAACGGATACTATGATGAATTCTCCCTTTCTGCAACGATTCTTACCCCTGCAAAAATAACACAAAATTACAATTATTATCGTATTTCATAAAAAATAAAAAAGTAATAGAGTGAAACCTATGCGAAAAATAATAAAAAATCTGAGAAAAAAAGATGAGGCAGTCGCTGGGATCGTTGTCGCAGTCATGATCGTCGGGCTCGTTCTCGCAGTAATCTCAATCATTCAAACTGTTTATATCCCAAAATGGATGGAATCACGGGAAGCGGAACATCTCGGTGTCGTGTCCGATCAATTCTCCCAACTCAAATACAGCATTGATACCCAAATCGCCTTAAAAGAAGACGTCGCCGTCTCCAGCTCGATAACTTTAGGAAGCAGAGAACTAGGGTTTTTCATCTCAAACAAAGCGTTTGGTCGCCTTGCGTTAATCATGAACGGCTGGTCATATAATATCATACGGGTCCCAGGGGATACCTCAGGGGACGAGTTTGGGATTTTGCGGTATTCCTCAGAAAACGCGTATTTCATAAATCAAGCATATATCTATGAAATCGGTGGTGTCGTCCTCAATCAAACCGAAGGAGCAGTGTTTATCATCAAACCAGAATTCTCTGCCGTGTATGAAACCCCACCAGCGACGATTGTCAACCTCTCCTTCACCTGCATCGACCTGATTCCCAACGATGAAAAAACATCGATTAGTGGCTTTGGGACCTACCCGGTAAGAACCCAATATATCGCTGAAACGAACCAAACCGTTGATCAAGTAAAAACCTTAACGATCGTTACTCCCTATCCGGGTATCTGGTACAATTTCCTCAACCAAACATTAACGGATGCCAATCTCGTGTTAAACACGCATTACACCCTGACAAAAACGACAAATCAAGTCACGATCACGTTTAACTATTTCTATTTGACCGACGTTAACTTAGACATCAAAACAGTACTGATTTCCGCTCAGATAACACCAGGCTGGTCAGATTAGACAGCTCTCTTCATAAAATACACCGTTTGAAAAGATGACAATAGGAGATACTCACCCAATTTGAGGAGGTTTTTTTAAAATAAAAAGAAAAAAGAGGGGGGAGTCTATTAGACTCCGATCACGAAGAACAGCAGGGCGGTTCCTTGCCCGGTTTCGGTTACCCCGTCTGCCGTGACCTCAATGCCGGTCTTGCCAAAGCCGATGACGAAGTCCTTCACGGTGACTTCTTTTCCTGCGCCAAGGGCGCTAATCGTCCCGGAATTGGTCTTTCCGACGAAGATCAGTTTCCCATCCAGGGTGATGGACCAGTCGATGTTCGTCAGGTCCTCTGTTCCCGTGTTCTTAATCACCGCGGAGACACCAAGCCCGCCTTTTATCGTGATTGAAATGCTTGGTACGACGGTGAAGGCTTGACTTTTCTCATTCTCTTGATTGCCTGCTATGTCGGTGGAGTAGAAATAGACAACGTGATCGCCGGTTTCCGTTACTTGCACTGGTGCGGTGTATATCGCATAGGTGCCATCGTCGATTTTGTAGTAGGTTTTGTCAACACCAGAGCCTTCATCGGTTGCAGTCAGAGTGATGGTCACGGGATTGGTTCCAGTGATTTCACAAGTTGTGACTGGTGGTATGGTATCGTCTCCAACCTCATAGAGGATATGAAGCTTCATGGTCGCTGTTGGCCAACCGGTATCTGATTCTGCCCAGAAGGTTAATTCTACTGTTGTGTACCCGGTTAAATCGATTTCTGGCGTTTTTAACCATTCATCAGAAGGATTGGGCGTGTCATAGTTAACCCACCCTGCATAATTTCCCGAATGAACATAATCTGGGTAGGTAACCACATCAACGATGTCCCAGTTTCGGGTTGGGTTGGTGTTAATAACTGACCATCCAGTTGGCGGCATGATTTCCCCTTCAAGTCCTTCGGTTAATATATTCGAGGAATCTGCATCCAGATAGATATCGTCAAGACCAAAACTTTCTCCATCAATCCCAACGTATTGCCAAGCAATTTGAATGGTTTTTCCAACGTATGTACTGAGGTCAAAAATCATTTCTCTATACTCAAATGTGTCCCATGATTCATCAACAACCATATCCCAGATGACATCATCACCTAATAGGCCTGCTGATTGAGGAGAGTTTGAACGTAGATTATTACTGACTTGTTGTATCGAGTGTCTTCCTGTATTTGCTGTCACAGCGGATGCTGATAAAAGCATAACTGCTGAGAGAAGCAAAACTCCAGCTATTTTCCATAAATTGTGGTTCTTCATTTTTTAATACCCCTATATTTCAATATATGGCTTTGGGTATATAAATTTTGTTTTCTAAAAATTAAACGTTTTGAAACATGTTTCAAAGATAAGAACATATAAAAAAATAAATAAATATAAAAATATTTTAAACTAAATGTAATGTATAAAAATAATAAGATATGATTTACCTTTAAATTTACCTGCTCTTGAAGAAAAACGGGGTTTTCTCCTCAGATATATATAGGGATGCAGGGGACGAGATTTGAACTCGCGGACCTCTACAGGACAAGACTCTGAATCTTGCGCCGTTGACCATGCTTGGCTACCCCTGCTTTTTGGTAACCACCATTCATTATTCCCTATTTTAGGTTGTCGTGTAAAAAATCAGAAAAAATCATATCTCGTAATAAACTATATTAAAACACAAACTTTTATTTATATTAGAAGGAAATGAAATAACATCATATCTATTTTACAGGGGAAAAACATAATATTTAAATAATCATAATTAATATTAGAACTTTATAATTAATTAATTTTATTATAAAAAAGAGAGGGAGAAGAAACATGAGAAAGGATTCATTAAAAATATGTATGGTTTATATTATAATAGCAGCCTTTATCGGTGCTGCTTTCATACCAACTGTTCATTCTCAAGTTGGAAAAGTATTCATACCAGAGAAAACACTCACATCCCCCCCAGGAACCTCAACTCCTTTTGATATCAATCCACCAACCATCCATCTTCCGCCCGGCCAAGTGACCATGAAAGTCTTTAGTTCAACAACTAGCTATTTCCGAACCCAGCTGTCAAATGTCCCAGCTGGATATGAAGTCTCTAATCGGAACTATACAGGATGGTGCACTGATAGCGCACACACCATTAGTCATAATACTGCGTATCAAGTCAGTTTATATTCCAGTTACAACTCGTCTCTCCCCACCCATCTTATTCATCAGAATTGGAGCAGAGTCAACTATATTCTTAACCATAAACTCGGCACTGATTGGCATCAGGTACATTATGCGATCCTCTACATCCTTGACTTTGGAAATCAAGGACTTACTACAAATGGATGGACCATGGTCAACGAGTCAATACAATATGGTGGAACCTATGTACCTGACGGTGGGGACATTATTGCGATTATAGCTGATGCAGGACTCACGGTTCAACGTACGGTTTTTGAATTAATCGTACCGACCTATACCCTCTCCCTAACAATCTCTGGTCAAGGAAATGTCACAAAAGACCCTAATCAAACATTCTACACCTATGGTGCGATTGTGCAACTCACCGCAATCCCGGACCCCGGCTGGTCCTTCAGCCTTTGGGGTGGTAATCTCTCCGGCTCGATGAATCCAACCACAATCACGATCACTGGGAATAAATCAGTCACAGCAACCTTTATACAATGTATCTATAGCTTGTCGATTACGGTGGATCCTGTTGCTGGTGGGTCTGTGGGTGCGGTTCCGTCTCCTCCGTATTATTATGGGACGGTGGTGACGTTGACTGCGTCGGCGAATCCTGGTTTTTCTTTTAGTCATTGGAGTG
>Ga0172363_10001930_pt1 | contig 16710 bp, 15 predicted proteins | sample LakKivs2_kivu2a2_FD_114541 | JGI IMG/M metagenome (GOLD analysis project Ga0172363, IMG submission 114541) | Sediment microbial communities from Lake Kivu, Rwanda - Sediment s2_kivu2a2 | ecosystem: Environmental > Aquatic > Freshwater > Lake > Sediment | place: Rwanda: Western Province, Lake... | reverse complement strand
TCTTCTTCCCATACTTCATATACATAATCGTGATTTATTAAAAACAACTGCTTGGCTAATTTTTCGGTGTCATTTTCAACTTGTTTATCAATTGTGAGATAACTACCGTTGGGTAAAAAATGAAGATAGGAGGTCGGTTTCTCAATTTCCTCAATTTTTTGGGTTGGCATATCTCTGAAGGTAAGCTGGAAGTTTAAATTTTCAATTTTTACAAGACCATCAAATTCGCCAGGAAAAGTCTGTTTCAAGAAGTCAAAGACTGTCTTATTTAAAGAAAGGTTTAAATCAATTCCCAAAAAATTCTTATCATCACTGTCTAAAATAATGTCAAACTTATCAAACTTAACCAGGGGTGCCAAGGCCAGCAAAAAGTTATAGTCAGCATCCTCTTTTACCACATAGCCAAAATAATTTAAACAATCTTTCTGAATTTCTTCACTATCATTTCGACAATACTGTTCATATATTTCTTTCTTTTCTCTAGCATACTTATCTACCTCTATTAAAAAAGTCTTCAATTGATTAAAAAAAGCTAAGGTGTTTACTTTTGTTTCTACTCTTATGATCGGCTCACTAGTCATGGTGTCAGTATAAGACTCTGTTCTTTCTAGATACTTGTCAAGGTCACCTACGGTTGCCTGAAAGCTTTGATAGCTGAATTCCGAATATCTGTCCAGGTAGGCCTGCAATTCTTTAGGTAACAATTCTTCGCTATCTGCCTCATCAACAACTTCAATATAGCGATCGAAATAAGGATAAATATCATCGTATTGGGCGGAAATCACCCCGCTTGTTGTTGCTTCGGGGTCGGGGCCGTAAATCATCCTATCCAAAGCAATCAAAAAAATATCGGAAATAGAAGCTTTAATATAAGCGGCTGATTGATTTGGTTCAATTATCGATAAATGTAGGGCATCGAAATCTGGATCGCCTAGCTGTAACTTTCCAATCTTGCCGTTGATTAGAACGTCACTAACGCCACCGTAATTCACTTTATCCTGTGCTGTCAAGTTTGTCATAAAAATTTCATATTCATCAACTTTACTTGTTTCGTCGTTATTTATCGCCCCGCTGAGGCGGATTTTAACAAGAGAGGTTTCTAGCTCTCGATCTAGCGATCCGGAATCAGTAGCTTCCCCCAAAACACTATTGGTAACACTCCCAGGAGGAATATCCGTATATTTATGAGCGGAGACAAAAAATTTTTCGGCGTTGGAGCTTGGTTGATCAGAAAAAACCCGAGGTTCTTCTTTAAGTTGTTGTTTGAAGTATCGATAAACATAACCGTCAGAAATTTTATTTTTAATATTTTTCCACTCATTATCAGTTATAATCACTTTTTGCCGTAAAGTGTTCCTTGACTGTTTTCCTGTAAAGTAAGATTTAATGAAAAAACCAACCGATACGGATAATGTTAATACTACAATAAAGATTAAAGTTTTCTTACCTAATTTTTTATGAAGCAAGAAAGACGACGTTTGTTCTTCGGGAATAGGTGATACTTGGGTTGTTGGGTTTTGCCTTGTTTGCTGGGCATTTTGACTCTCGGGATTAACTTGACTTTCCATTCTTATCTCCTAGCAAAAGTATATCATATTTTCAAAGTCAAGGGTCAAAATCGCAAAAATCGCAATTTTCCCTCTTGTAACTTCTTTAAAGTTTTGATTATTTTGATTATATTGTTATTGGTCTCAATTTTACCGATCGCTTTTTAGATGACCCATTCGGACAATCTGAGCGATCGGATTGAGACCACCGGATGGGTCATTTAAGTTTTAAGATCGCTCTTTAAAATTTTTGCGTTTTTTTGTCCGCCTTTGGCGGACTGTTCGAGCCGACTTTTTTTGCCATGATTGATAAATCATGGCAATTATTTTTTTCGCGCGTGATTTTTTGCGCTCGTAGAGCGCAATTTACGAATTCTCTAACTAGTTCGAGCCAAGAGTTGCCGTTTTTCTTAATTTGCGATTTTCTCTGAGTTAAACGCAATTTTTCTTCATTTTTTTACGGCGGCTCTCCGCGGACTTGAATTTTCCCTTTGCGGCGCTCGCATTGGACAGCGTCAGAGCTTGCGCCGCACCCAACGATTTCGCCATTTCCCAAATGGTGCGCCCAGAGGGAGTCGAACCCCCAACCTCGTGGTCCGAAGCCACACGCTCTATCCATTGAGCTATGGGCGCGTGCTTATAGCGACGGACAGGGACTGGTGCTTTATCCGTTAAGCTACAGAGCTCCTTAGTAAATTATGGTAAGATCAATTTCATTATAACTCTAATTTAAACCAATCTCTACCAAAATCTTAATTTCTTTATAATTTTTTGCCAGAGAGTGAATTTAACATTATTAAGAAATGTTGGTTGAAAGACTTTTATTTTATAATCTCCTACTCCCTCCCAACCAAAATTGAATTCTCCTGATTGAGTGGTTGTTTTTATTTCAAAAGTTAAAGTCGTTCTTTCAAATGGCTTTAGTAATTCACCCTTCTCTAAAAAAATGTTAGATACCTCAATTCCTTGATCAGCATTTATTACTTTAAAAAAGAATTTTTCTTTCTCTCCTAAGATAGATTGACCCTCGTTTGTTAAGATAGCTATTCCTTTATATTTTTTTTGGGTAAGTAAAAATGGAGGAAATTCGATCTTGTTAAAAGTAAATTTATTTATTTGTTCCGGCCACCAACTTTTTTTTGGTATATTTTTGATTGTTTCAAATTGAAGATATGGTTCTCCATTTTTATCCAACCAGGAGAAATCAGCAAATAATGGTTCTGGATAATTTAAGAGGAATGGCGTTACTGCCCTTATCCTATCATCCTTGAGCCAAACATTTTCAAATGCATACTTAAAATAATTTGCCACTGTTGCTTCATCATAGTATTTTCCTAAAATCACCCTTTTTGCTTTTGACTTTTGACTGTTTACTGTTAACTGATTTTTCGGCCATCCTGTTTCTGTAATGAATATCGGTAACTCCTTTTGGACTTTAAATTTATTCTTTAGTTCCCACAATTCCCACTCATAACCCCTAATTGAAGTTTTTCCTTTATCCCATGGTTTTCCCAAATATCCATGGTTTGGATAAGAATGGGAAACCCAGCCATCAATTTTTTCAAAAATTCCGGGAATCTCCGAATTCATTTCCTGCCAAAATCTGAAAGCATCAATTGTGGATTTGGTGTTTCCTGCGGCTAAATCAAACCCAGAATTAAATATCTTAAATTTTTCATTTTCCATTTTTAATTTTTCATTAAAACCAGAGAGAATACGTGCGTATTCTCGAGGGTTTACCTCCCCACCCCATTCTTGGCTTGATTTGGTTCGTTAAAGATTATTACAAATTGATCTGTCACTGGCCAGTTTAGGCTTCCCAAGAAATTAGACCATTTTTCAGCGTCTTCTATCTTTGGCTTGACCCAATTTTCACCTTTTAAATGAGTAGCGATTCTGACTAAAGGAATAAGGTGTTTCTGCCGACATTCATCCATAAAACCCTGCCATTTATCAAAATTCAAATCATCGTCTCGAATAACTATTGTTACATATCCCCAGTCTCCTCCCGAAGAATTGACCAATTCGACTGCTTTATCTATATCCGACGGTTCTAAGATATGAATTCCAAACTTATTTTCGGTAGCAAAAATTATTTTTGGCCAAAAGAGGAAGAAAAATGATAAAATTATCAAAAGAAATTTTTTCATTAATGCTAATATTATATGAACTTAAAGTGCAAAGCGCAAAGCATAAACCAAAAGTGTAAAAGTTAAAGTTTTAACTTTTAAGTTTTGGTTTTGAATTTTACGCTTTGAGTTTTGAGATTTTTTGATGCAATCTATTGAAGAAAAAATAAAGGAAATCGAAGAGGTTTTAGCGAAAACTCCTCATCATAAAGCCACTAATAAGTTTATTGGTCTAATGCGGGCAAAAATTGCCAGACTAAAAGATGAGATGTTACAAAAAAGGGTTGGTGGCGGTGGAGGTGGATTTTCCGTGGCCAAAACTGGTGATGCCTCGGTTGTTTTAGTTGGTTTTCCTTCGGTGGGTAAATCTACTTTAATAAATAAACTTACTAACACCCAATCAAAGGTTGGAGCTTATGATTTTACCACTACCGAAGTTGTTCCGGGAATGATGGATTATAAAGGAGCGAAAATTCAAATATTTGATATTCCAGGAATTATTAGCGGCGCAGCTAATGGTAAAGGTCGAGGAAAAGAAGTTATTTCTGTAGTGAGGAATGCAAATTTAGTAGTGATTATTGTTGACCCAAAATATATAGATAAAGTAACTGACATAAAAAAAGAACTTTTTGAGGCAGGAATTCGTTTAGATCAATTGTCACCAAGAATTTCTATAAGAAAATCTTCTACCGGAGGTCTAAAGGTTAGCTCCAATATTGATCTTCCTTTTGATTTAGAAACAGTTAAGGAGATCGCTAAAGAATTTAAAATTATTAATGGAGAGATAATTATCAAAGAAAAAGTAAATTTAGATCAATTGATTGATATTTTTATGGCAAATCGCGCTTATCTTCCTTCATTAATAATCTTAAATAAGTCCGACTTATTGTCAAAAAAACAAAATTATAGTGGGTTTGACTTGCTAATTAGTGCCGAAAGTGGCGAAGGAACTAATCAACTAAAAGAATTAATTTGGCAAAAATTAAATTTTGCTCGGGTTTATTTAAAAAAACTAGGTAAGCAGCCCGATATGGAAAATCCCTTTATCATTAAATTAGGAGAAAGTCTAAATGACATTCTAAAAAGGATTTCCATTTGCGAAAAAGACACTTTTACTAAGGCTTATATTTTTGGTCCAGGTTCAAAGTTTCCAAACCAAGAAGTTTCTTTATCTTTTATTCCCCAAGAAGGAACGATTGTAGAGTTTTCTTCCTAAAGTTTAGCTTGACACCTGGAAGGTGTAAAGCTAAATATTTTGGGTGGCTGACGGGATTCGCACCCGCGATCTCCTGCTCCACAGGCAGGCGCCTTAACTGCTAGGCGACAGCCACCATAGTTTGATTTTAACAAATAAAGAAATTAAGAGCAATTTAGGGAAGGAATTGAGCCACTAAAAGAGAGGTCATTCCAATAAGCTTCATAAAAATTGAAAGAGAGGGTCCAGCCACATCTTTAAGTGGGTCGCCGACCGTATCTCCGACTACAGCCGCCGCATGAGAATAACTTCCTCTTTGACCCTCTTCATCTTCAATTAATTTTTTGGCATTATCAAGCGAGGTTCCGACATTATTAAAAAATGGGCCTAAGAGGGCTGAAGAGGCAACGGATCCGATTAATAAACTTCCTAAGGCACCAGCTCCAAAGGTTAATCCGATTGACAATGGGGTAACGATACAAATGATTCCTGGAAAAATCATTTCCTTTAAAGCATTTTTGGTGGCAATATCAATACATTGACCGTAATCTGGCTTAGCTTTTTCCTCTAAAAGACCTTTTATTTTTTCAAATTGCCTTCGAACCTCATCAACCATTAATACGGCAGTTTTAGCAGTTGATTTAATAACTAATGAAGAAATAAAAAAAGGAAGAGTAATACCAACAAAGAGAAAACCCAAAAATTTAGGAGAACTAACATCTAAAAATTTTACATTGGTTAAACTAAAAAATGTTGCAAAGATAACAAAAGCAGTCACGGTTCCTGAGGACATCGCATAAGATTTAGTTGTCGCTTTCATGGTGTTGCCAACTGAATCTAATGAAGATAGTGAGTTGACAATTTCCTTTGGAGCTTTAGCCATTTCAGCGATTCCTGAAGCATTATCTACAACTGGTCCGAAGGCATCAGAGGCCATGATATAACCAATTAAAAGATCAGTGCCGATATTTACAGCAACAATGGCAAAAAGTAAACTTCGGGAAGAATTAAAGGCTAAAATTATGGCTGAGACAATCATTAAAATAGAAATTATTGGACTTTGGAGTCCATATCCTAGTCCGGTTATTAAATTAAGAGCTGGACCTCTTTTGGCTGCCTCTGCTATTTCTTTTACTGTTTGACTTTCCATACCGGCATATAAACGAGTAGTAAAAGCCGCAATTAGCGTTACAATTACTCCCAAAACAGTGGCCAGCCAAATTGTTAAATCATCCAAAATCAAATTAACTACAATAAAGGAAAGAATTATGGCTAAAATTGAGTTTAAAGCCAAACCTCTATTAAAAGTTGAAACTTGATTTTTGGAACCCTTTTTTGTCTTGGTAAATAAGATAGTAAGAGAAGAAGAAACAACACCGATGCTTTGTAAAAGAAGAGGAAAGAAAATCACCTTTGCTCCATATTTTGGAATAAGGGTCGAGGCGACAATTGTTCCAGTGATGATATCATCTGAAAAAGATTCAAAAAGGTCAGCCCCTCTTCCGGCACAATCCCCAACATTATCACCAACTAAATCCGCCACAACCGCGGCATTTCTTGGGTCGTCTTCAGGAATTTTCATTTCTAATTTACCAACTAAATCAGCCCCAACATCAGCAGATTTAGTAAAGATCCCTCCTCCAATTTGAGCAAAGAGAGCTGCTAAACTTGCTCCAAATCCAAAACCAACTAAAGGCAAAGGAGAATTAAAAAATTTATAAAGAAGAGCTAAAATTGTAAGACTAATTCCGGTGATACATAAACCTGTGAATCCGCCTGCCAAAAAAGCTGTTTTAAATGAATTCGAGGATGATTCCTTGGCGATATCAGCTGTTTGAAGATTAGCTCTGACACAAACAAACATTCCTAAATATCCCGCCAAAAGAGAACTTAATACTCCTAATACTGCGGTTAGGGCTTCTTTCCAGCCTAAGAAAAAATATAACAAAATAAATAAAAGAGGAGTAATTAAAAGAATTGTTTTTGCTTGTCTAAGCAGATATGCATTGGCTCCGGTTCGAATATCAAAGGCTACATCAGCCATGTCATTGGAATCGACTTTTCTTCTTAATATTCTTAAGGCGAAATAAATTGCCAAAGAAATGGCATAAATTCCTGCAATAATAGGCATGATTAACATTTTGGCAAAAAAAAGCTATCAGTTCCTGCCGATAGCTTGTATAGGTAATATTACAATATTTGTCAATATTTGAAAAGTGCCTCTGGAGGGAATTGAACCCCCAACCAAACGCTTAGAACGCGTCTGCTCTATCCGTTGAGCTACAGAGGCCTCTTGGGATAAAACCTTATGGTTTTTTCCCAACGATTTTCCTTAATAGGTCACTCGCTGGATCATCTTCAATCGCCCAGCGAGCAAAATTGTAATCTTTTCTACTACCTTACGTTTCTTGCCGGTTGTTTTTGATTTTTATGATTTACTACCCAGAACCCTAAATACTTAATACATGATACTAAATACTAGTTTGGAGCGGTGGACCGGATTTGGACCGGCGACCTTCTCCTTGGAAGGGAGACATTCTACCACTGAACTACCACCGCGTCATTCTGTGTCGGGGAGAGAGGAGTCGCACCTCCCGCCTCTCGGTCCCAAACCGAGCGTTCTACTGATGAACTACTCCCCGATCATGGGACAAAACCTTTGGTTTTTCACAGCCCTGCCTGCCGGCAGGCAGGGATTTTCCAAAGTAGTATCTTGCGAGATCTTCATTCCTTCCGCCTCGCAAGATAATTTATATTCTCTTTTAAAAATATATCTTGTGCTCCAAACTTTCTTACTTGTTTCTCATGGGGCAAACCTCTGGTTTTTCCCAACAATATCCCTACAAAGTAAAATTCAGGATCTTCGGACAAAGTGTCCTGAATTTTAATTTATAATCTTTTTTAATTGTGCTTATTGCTCTTTGAATCTAAAATTGATTTCGGCTTGCCCTGAGCGAAGTCGAAGGGTGCCGCGGGTGGGGATCGAACCCACACGATCGTTTTAAGATCACAGGATTTTAAGTCCTGCTTGTCTACCAATTCCAACACCACGGCTTTAAAATTATTATAGCTAATTTGAAAAACTAAAACAAGGGAATTTTAGAAGAATTTATGGTTGGAAGATTTCAGAACCCTTTTGATCAGCGCAAACATCCTCAATACACATGACAATGCCTTTTATTGAGGAAAACTGTTTAAGGGTCAATTCAACTGAATCATGCATACATCCTACTCTTCCCGACCCTCCTCCGTAAGCCTTAACTTCTTTGGAGAAATAAACCCTTGCCGTACCTGATTTATCAATAGTTAATTTTTTAAGGGTTATTTCCCCGGGTTTGCCCAAAAATTTCTCTACTTCGTTTTTTGTCGGAAATCCACCCCAGCCCGTTTCAGAAGTTTGTTTTAAAAAAGCTTTCATCGTCTCTGTGGCGATTGCTGGAACATTTGGTACCTCAACCACCTTTTTTGGATAAGACATTCCCCAGGCCGAATTGTCGATAATACATCCAACAATTTCCACTTTTCTTGTTTTATCTGTTGTTTTAAATGGATACTTTTCATAAACAACAGTCGGTTTCCTTAATCCTGGTTTAGGCACCCATGTTGGAAAAGGGGAAGAAGTAGGAGTCAACTCAGGAACAATTATCAATTCAGGCTTCTTAAATACCTTAAATTTCAGAAGTACGCCTAAAACAATGATAAAAATGGCTAAAAGAATTAAAATATTTTTTTTGTTTCCTAACACGGGTTAATTATACGACAAAAGAAAGATTCTTACAAATTTCCGTCGTTATTTAAGATCATTGAAGGTTTGATTAAAGTGATTTCTTGATTGGTTACTCTTTCATTCTGGCCATTATCATTATTAAAACCAAGGATAGCTCCCTTAAGTTCGGGGTACCAACCTTTCCAAGTTCGTCTTACTGATTCAAAAGCGCCATTTTTCCAAACAATGGTTTCTTCTAATTTCTCCAAATCTTCCTAAGGACAAATTTGATTTTGTTCAATTATTTTAGGTACTTCTGAACTCATAAAATTGTGGCTGGACAAATGGAACAATTTTAGGTTGGCAAACTGGTTAGACATCCTGGAATTTCCAGAACTTACTCTTAAATCTACCCAGCAACTTTTAGCCGTAGCCTAAACCTTAATTCCTCTCTTCTTAATCTCTTCCAGAATTTTTCCAGCCAGAGGGCGACGGCGACAATTTCAGGTATGTTCGACATGCCATTTAACTCTTTGGTCAAGTGTTGGATTTTTGGGCATTTTAAGAGCCACAATTTAGCACTTGCCCCACTGTTTAACTCACAATACTCCCTCAAATTGAAGATTTTATTGATGTGTTATACAATTCAAAAAGTTGTTTTACAGTTGTATAACAGATGTCTCAAATTGAATACGAAACAAAACCAGAATTGCATGAAGTGCCAAGTAGTACAGATGTCGAAGTTTTTATTCTCGCTGGGGGTAAAGGCTCTCGACTCCGAAATTCTGGTAGACCTGAGCTACAAAATACCCCAAAAGTTTTAATTACAATAAATACACCCCGAGGCAAAGTCACAATGCTGGATAACGCAATTATAGGGTTATCTAAAGCAAATTCCTACGGAATTACACTTTTAACCAGCGATGATCCAGACTCAGGAGCCGATATTATCGAAAAGCATATAGTTAAAACTTATCCCCACTTACGAATTAAATTTTTAAGAGAAAAAACCCCTTAGGAACTGCAGGTGCAGTTTATCAAGCATTCTTGGTTAAAACAAATCAAACTGCGATAATAATACCCGCTGATACTCTTTACCCTTTTGAAACTCTACAAGATGCCGTTATCGAGCACACAAGAAAAAAATCAGGACTAACTTGGCTTGTCACAACAAACCCTGGAGAAAACGCTCAAAACACTGGAAGAATTTTAGTTAATCCTGAAGACCGTACAATACTTTATGCTCTTGAAAATGTTGAATCAGATTTTTATGAAGAAATATTATTGCGCTTCGATCGCTTAATACCCGCAACAAGTGTAGGTGTAGTTATTGCAAACCGTAACTTCTATGTTTCAAAATATGAACAATTTATTAAGCAAAACGACGTTTGCGGGGTCGTTGATCTGTATAGAAGTTTTATTCCCTGGTTGATTTCTACAGGCGAAGTTATTTACTCTCATGACATTGGTCAGCCTGCCCCCGATCTTGGAACCCCAGACAGGCTTGACCAATTTGGATGGAGTTAATTACCTGTCGTTGTTTTTTAACCTTTCCACGATGAGTTGACGCACTATGTCTGCTTTACTTACACCATTCCTTTTTGCTTTTGAATCGAGATATTCAACCATTTCGTCATCCAACATCAAATTAAATCTGTTCTTTAGCCTCTTTTTCCTTGCAGTCACCAAAAACTTTTTAATTTTTTCTTCTAGGTCGTTCTTATTCGCTTGGGAGTATTTTCTTAAAATTAACAGGCGATTTGGGTCACCAACCAAAACACCGTGCGGATTGTTTTGATAGAGAACCAACGTTGGTTTGAGATAGTTCAGTGCTATAGTCATGTAGTGACCTGTTCCGATGCTGGGGTATGTTCCTTCAATTATAACAGAGTCTGATTCTTTAATTTGTTTTGTAAGTTTTTGGAAATCTTTCTGATGTTCCTCTTTGGTAAATTTATCGGTGACAGTATAATCTCGTTTAATTAAGTGATCAGCAAAAACATGATGACCATTAACCTCACATATACCAACTATGGTCTTATATTGTTCCTCGTAGTATTGTTTTCCAAATATAGAAGCATGGAAAAAAATTTTCATTTTAATTAAGAGTGGTTCTTACAGTAGGTTTAGAAAATCTAGTCCCAAATATCCCACCTCAACATCAGTCATTTTTCCGCATCTTAAGAGTTTTCTGAAATCATCGAGAGGGAGTAGTTCAATTTCTACAAATTCATGCTCTCCTGTTTTTGGCTCTCCTTTCTTTTCACAATTAGTTGCCACAAAACAATAGCGATTCATTGTAGAGTAAGCGTCATCAAGACAGATTGTTACAAGTTGAACCTTACCTTTATACCCTGTTTCTTCAAGTAATTCACGCTCCATTGTAACTTCTGGTTTTTCATCAGGATCAACATAACCTCCTGGAAGCTCAAGTAGTATCCCTTCTGGTCCTGGTCTATATTGTTTAACCAAGATTATTTTTTGGTCTTTCGTTAGAGCCAAAACACTTGCGGCTGGTCCCTCTCTCTTAATATAGAAATCTGTCTCTTTTCCGTCAGGAAGTTTAAAAATGACTTTCTCGATTTTTCTACTGTATTTTTGGAAAACCAGTTCTCTCGATATTTCTTTCCATTTTTTTACTTTATTCATAATTGGCTATAGTATAAACCGAATCATGTTTTTAGACAAGATAATAGATGTGCATGATACTCGTTGGAATTTGCAGCTATCCAACCTTTTTTATGTATGACACCCTCTCCACTAAAAGGCAATTCCCCTCCACATAAGGAAGTAATGCGTCCACCTGCTTCGCGGATTAACAAAACTGCGGCAGCGTAATCCCAAAGAGTTGCTGATTGGCCTTCTTGAGGAAAATAAACGGCTGCGTCAACCTCTCCAGCTAAAATAGCACATACTTTTGGAGTCAACGCGGATACCTCAATGGGACTAAAACTAGAACCTTCAATTGCCAGCCTAAATTTGTTCTCTCGTATTTGACGAGGGCTAACACCAATTCTTTTTCTGTTAATATCCTTAGCCAGTTGAATTCTTTTCCCATTTACTCTGGTGCCTTCATCTTTTATGGCAGTAAAAACAAGTCGCCTATCTGGCATTGAAATTAGCGCCACTGTCGGTTCACTATTTTCAACTAAGCAAAGTGAAATACTCCACTCCGAACTACCCCTTACAAATTCTTTTGTCCCATCGATAGGATCTATTACAAAATATATTGGCAGTCTAGTTATTGAAAAATCATGCTTGAAGTTTTCTTCCCCGAACACTCTTGCATCGGGCACGATTCTTTGGATAAAGGTTACGGCTAATTCTTCAATTTTTTGATCCACTTCTGTTAAGATGTCATTTACGCCATTCGTGTTTATTTTGGTAAGAATTTTCTGAGGACCACGACGCCAGTTATTAATTATTTCGAAAGCTGACCCTTGGATTTCTAAAAACTCCTGCAGTATTTGTTTTCTGTAATCGCGCATATCAAGTTCACTTTCTTTAGTATTTAGCATATATTCCCCACAATTTGAGTGAATCGCGAATAATTTTTTCCAAGTCTTTCTGCACGACCATTTTGGGATTAGAGGGTATGTTGCTACTTTCCATAGCATCCTTAACCATTGTCTTGATTGGTAAATCGAATTTGCTAAGATGTATCTTTATTGCAGTTCTGATACCCGAATCATCTGAAAAATCAATAAACCATTGGACAAATTCTTTTAAGTTCTTAAAATCAAGTAAACTCAATGCCTCGTCCATACTTTTCTTGCAAGCTCCGTAATTAAATTCAAAAGAAACTGGTATGAAAAAACTAACTGCGAGACCGTGATGAATATTTGTATGGGCTCCCAGAGGGTGAGATAAGGCATGAGCAATGGTTAAGCCAGTTCTCGGGTAGAGTAATCGGGAAGAAAACGCGACATTAAGCATGTTGCCTAATGCGTTTTTACTTTTATATAAAGCCGCATTTTCAATGTTTTCCCTCAATCCAATAAACAAACCTCTGGCAGAACTTTTAGTTATTTCGTTTGCTTTCCTGGATATAAATGACTCCATCACATGGGCAAGTGCATCTATAGCAGTTGCCGCAACCATGGTCTTATCAAGTGATTCCAGTAGGAGTGTGTCCATAATTACCAGTAGTGGCAAGAAGTTATAATTCTCAATACCTCTTTTCCTTTTTAACTTCGGATCTGTAATAACAGCATAAGGACTTGCTTCCGAACCAGTTCCACAAGTTGTTGGTAATATAACAAATGGGGGAAACGGCTTGTCTCCCTTCTTGCCACTTAAATAATCTTCTACAACCCCTCCATTTAAAGAAGTCAAAATCGTCGCTTTTGCAAGGTCAATAGCACTTCCACCCCCAATCACAACAACACCATCGGGTTGGAAGTTTTTGTATTGTCTTACAGCTTCGTTAACCTGCTCTGTTGTTGGATTTGTTGAGAAAGAATCAAACAACTTATATGTAACATCAATCTTTTTGATTATTTTTTTAGCATAAGGGTTAGTCTTGATTAGATTACTATCCACAACAATAAATACTTTTGTCACCTGTTGTTTTCTTAGATAATTAGGCAAAGACACGCCCACCCCGTTACCTGCTATTAAATACTTTGGGGTTGCAAATTGCCAGAGAATCGCCATATTATCTATTTCTCTAACTTCTGGATTTGACTAATAGCAAAATCTTTTATCTTCACAGCTTCTTCTCGGCTATCTGACTCACAGTAGATCCTTAACACATCTTCGGTGCCCGAAAATCGAATACTGAGCCAGTCTCCGTCCTCATAAGTAATCTTAATTCCATCCAAATTACTAATGTTATTTATTTTCTTGTATGCAAATTGATTTTCTTTTGAACTCACTATTTTTTGAAAAACCCTTAATCTGTTTCCCACAGGCTTATAATTAAAACGACAAAAACCAGATTTACCTGCGATTCTTTCGATCTCACTTAAAATCTTCTTAAGTCCGCCATCTACTGTCATCTCAGCCTCAATCAGTTTTGCAGCGGCTAAAGTTGCATCCCTCTCGGGTAAGTAGAAGCCAAAACCAACACCGCCGTTTTCCTCCGCAGCTATTAATATTTCTCCTTTGAGCAACTTTTCGGTAGCATTCTTAAAACCCACAGGAATTTCTTCATATTCAATTCCAAGGTGAGTACACAGTCGCTTGATTCTTCTCCCTAGGGTGGAACTGCCTAGTACATTACCTTTCATTCTTTTGTATTTTGCAAGATACCATAATAAAATTTCAGATACATCATGAGGGGAAAGATAGCCGTATGATGGATGCACTGCTATAATCCTATCTCCATCACCATCATGTGCTATGCCCAAATTATATTTTTTATTTTTGACCATATCTTGCAATTCTTTGGTTGTTTCAAATTTTGGTTCAGGGTTGATTCCACCAAAATAAGGGTCAAGATTCTCGTGGAGGTAAGAAATTTTTATACCAGTATTTTTAAAAATCGAGCTTAGAATACCCATAGTAGTGCCGTGCATAGTATCCACTAGGACTCTTTTATTTAATATGCAAATCTTGTTGAAATCTAAGAGATCCTTAATTTGGGAGATATACGATCTTAATGGATTCAATCGCTGGATTACTCCCTTGCTTTTCTTTTTTGATGCATGAAATTCTTTAGCAATGTAGTTTTCAATTTGATTGATAACTCTTTTAGTAGGCGTTCCACCATAATTCATTCGGATTTTGATACCGTTATCAAAAGGAGGGTTATGAGAAGCAGTTATGTTAATGCCAAGAGGAAAATTGAATTTGTTTGTGGTGAAAGTAAGAAGTGGTGTAGGTGATGGTTTATTGATAATTGATACATTTATCCCATGTCTGCTAAAGATTTCCGCCATGAAGTTAGCAAACTCTTCACTCATGAATCTTGTGTCATATCCAATAAGTATTCTGTTTTTGTTGAGATCTTTTATTAAATATATTGCCAAAGCTTTGGTGAGTAATTCGACATTAGAGAAAGTGAAGTTTTGAGCCAGTTTTCCACGCCAGCCATCAGAGGTTGATCTAAAATTGATTTCGAAAGAGGGAATTGTTTGAAACATCATTGTTATACAATGGTATAACGAAACAATTGTAGCATATCTAATGTACAACTCAAAACATTGTTACCAACTATGTTGACCTGTGCATGGCTTTTATACATGGAGTGGCATCAGATTACCTTAATTTAGCCTCAGAAGCCTTGTTGGGAATTTAATGAGAAAATAAGCTGGACAAATGGAACAATTTTAGGTTGGCAAACTGGTTAGACATCCTGGATTTTCCAGAACTTACTCTTAAATCTACCCAGCAACTTTTAGCCGTAGCCTAATTTTACTAAATCTTAAAGATTGCGTCCACATCCCTATCCGAAGCCACAATTAGCCGACCTGTAGCAACTTCTGATTTTTTGAGCCAATTCGTATACAATTGGTGGTATGAAAGTTAATAACTTAGACATACAAAGGGGAATTATCTCTTTGTTGAAAAAGCAATATGGGATCAAAGCAGAGAAAGTAAGTTTTATCCCAGTAGGCGAAGAAAGTTTTGCATATAAAGCTGTTGCCAATAACGGAAGGGTATATTTCATTAAGTATTGTGAGAGACGAGAGGTAATAGAAAGTCTTAAAACAGTTAACGAACTACTTCTCCAAATACAAGACTTAGATTTTGTTATTCCTCCTATTGTAGCTCACAACAGGACTTCGTTCGAATTAGGAAAAGGGTGGGTTTATGTTTTTCCGTTTATTGAAGGAGGGATCACTGAACGAGGTAACGATACTTTTGAAAAAGATTTGGTTGCCAAACTTACTAAAATGATGGTTCAGATTCACAAACTGAAAAATAGAGTAAAGATTGCCTTGCCAGTTGAGAATTTTAGAAATAAATTTTTTGCCGATTTTGAAAAGCTGCTAAGTTTAGAATCCGCCAAGAAGTATGAAACAGATAATGAAGCAAGATTACTTTTAAACTCAAATGAAAACTTAATTCGGCAATTGATCAGCGACCACACAAAATTAGGAGAATATTACAAAAATAATCTGCCCCAAATGGTTTTAACCCATGGGGATATTACAGGTAAGAATATCATTTTATCTAAAGATGGTTTAAAACTTGTAGATTGGGATGGGGTCATGATTGCACCATTCGAAAGAGATCTAAATTTTCTATTGGATAATCCGAATTTTTCAGTTAACGAGTACCTCGGAAAAATGAAAAAAGATAGTTACGATCCAAAATTACGAGAATATTATGGTCGACAATGGGCTCTGGGAAGTATCTTGGGAAATTTAGAAAATCTGCTGACAATGGGTTTAACGCCAGAAGATCGGATAGAATACATCGACGAGGCAAAGGAATATTTGAGATATTACCAATAAAAGTTCTTTAAAAATTTTTGCGTCCTTCGATTATACTCAGGATTATAATCCTTCGAATTTGCTCAAGTCTTCGACTCTGAGGGATGAGCCCTCAGGCTCAGAATCAAAGAGATTACAATCTTTTTAGAAGCTGTAGATTGCCATTAATCAATGCCTCTTTCTTTGCTCTTGTCCAACCTTTGAGTTGTTTTTCTCTCATCATTGCCTCCAATCTCGTATTAAATTTTTCAAAATAAACCAATCTAAAAATTTTACCATCCCTAATGAACTTGGCCGCTTTTGTTTTATTTTGTAATTGTTCATTTTCTCTTCTTTGAAGATTATTTGTTTGGCCAATATATAACTCGTTCGAGACACCCCGAAGAATATAAACAAAATACGCCATTAATCCTTCGACTCCTTTCAGTCGCTCAGGACGATTCGACTTATTGATTGGTAACTATAAAATACCTGGTGGCTATAGCCGTGAGCGAATCTTTCGACGGCGAGCGTAGTCGAGCCGCTCAAGATGAGTCGAATCGGCTGCGGGGCTAGGTATCCTTCGTCTTTGACTTCGGACTATACTGACTCGCCCCTCCGAGAAATCTTTTGCCAAAGCTGCAGAAATAAGCCTTTTATAAGCAAAGGCTTTACCTGAGCCTCTTTTTAAATAAAGCTCAAAATCTTTTGCTTCTTTTTCTGTCTGGAATACACAATACCAAATTAACTTCCAAGGCTTATGTGGTTTAGT